>ERZ772816.2424-NODE-2424-length-12606-cov-3.537168_pt1 | contig 12606 bp, 12 predicted proteins | sample MGYA00511359_ERZ772816 | MGnify/ENA primary metagenome ERZ772816 (study PRJEB29015, sample SAMEA2737710) | human gut metagenome | biome: human gut; feature: human-associated habitat; material: faeces | place: China | collected 2012 ...
TGCATCTGAGAATAAATGGCTCCTTACAGATGTTCTCCGCGGTGACTGGGGCTTTAAAGGTTATGTCATGTCTGACTGGGGTGCTGTCAACGACCGTGTCAGGGGTCTTAAGGCAGGTCTGGAACTGGAAATGCCATCTTCAGGCGGAGCCAATGATGCTCTGATCGTAGCCGCTGTAAAAGACGGTTCTCTGAAAGAAGAAATCCTGGATCAGGCCGTGGAACGTATTCTTCGTATTATTTTTGAATATGTCGACCACCGCGCTCCTCAGGAATTCACTATGGAAAAAGATCACGAGGAGGCCCGCCACATTGCAGAAGAATCCATGGTTCTTCTGAAAAATGATGAAAATATCCTTCCGCTGAAAACTTCCGAGAAGGTGGCATTCATCGGCGCTTTTGCAAAAAAACCGCGTTTTCAGGGTGGCGGGAGTTCTCATATCAACTGTTTCAAAGTCACAAACGCACTGGACTCAGTTCCTTCTGATGCACAGGTAACTTATGCAGAAGGTTTCCCGGATGACAAAGATCTCTATGATGATGCACAGGTTGCTGAAGCGCTCAAGGCCGCAAAGGAAGCAGACAAGGCCGTAATCTTTGCCGGTCTTCCGGACAACTTTGAGTCTGAAGGTTATGACCGTTCCCACATGCGGCTTCCGGACTGCCAGCTCCGGCTCATCGAAGCGCTCCCGAATCATGGTGCCGGGGTGGTCGGGCTGGTTGGTGTTGCGGATGTTCAGGGGGATGTTCTTCTCCCGCACCGGGGAGACGGTCCCCTCGTGGAGCACCTGCGCCCCGATATAGCTGAGCTCCCGCAGCTCGGCGTAGGTGATGCGCTCGATGGGGCGGGGGGCCTGCACGATCTTGGGGTCGGCCATGAGGAAGCCGGAGACGTCGGTCCAGTTCTCGTAGACGTCGGCGTCCAGCGCTGCCGCTGCCAGAGCGCCGGTGATGTCGCTGCCGCCACGGGTGAAGGTCTTGACGCTGCCGTCGGGCATGGCCCCGTAGAAGCCGGGGATCACCACCCGGCGGCCAGAGGCGGTGCGGCGCAGGGCCTCGTAGCTGGCGGGCTGATCCACGGTACCGTCCAGCCGGAAGCGGAGCCAGCAGATGCTGTCCAGAAAATCGTAGCCCAGATAGTCCGCCATGAGGCGAGCGGCGAAGTATTCGCCACGGCTCACCAGCTCGTCCTGACTGATGCCACGGTTCATCTTCTCCCGCAGGGCGGCGAACTCCGCCTCCAGCGGTGTGGACAGGTGCAGCTCGTCCCGGATGGAGAGATAGCGGCTGCGGATCATGTCGAACACAGCGTCACAGCTGACGCCATATTGCAGGTGGGCGTAGCACAGATACAGCAGGTCCGTCAGCTTGTGGTCGTCCCGGCTACGCTTTCCGGCGGCGCTGACCACCACCACACGGCGGCTGGGGTCAGAGTCCACAATGGCCTTCACCTTGGCAAACTGATGGGCGTCGGCCATAGAGGAGCCGCCGAATTTCAATACCTTTAACATAGGAGGATCGCCTTTCTTTCATGGATGCAGTGCCGTTTGTTCCGCAGCGGACAGAGAGTATTTATGTCCTCGGAATAAAAACACTTGCTTTTTTCTTGGAGACAGTGTATCATACTGTTTCAGAAAAAGCAAGTGGCAAAAGGAGCGTTTTTATGATCTACCACAGCACGAGGGATGAAAAACTGACGGCGGCCCCGGCCAGAGCCGTTTTAGAGGGCATCGCACCGGACGGAGGACTGTATGTCTGCGATCCGGGGAAGCTGGATTTTGACTGGCAGGGGACCTTGCAGAAGGATACCATGTCCATGGCGGCGGACATTCTGGGTGTACTGCTGCCGGACTTTCAGGATATGAACGGGTTGGTGCGGGCCAGCTATGCCGGAAAATTCGCCAGCGATGACCTGACGCCGCTGGTGCCGGTGGGGGAGCGGTATGTGCTGGAGCTGTACCATGGCCCCACCAGCGCCTTCAAGGATGTGGCCCTGTCGGTGCTGCCCCGGCTGGTGAGCGCCGCCGCCAAGCAGGAGGGGGCCGGGGATGTGGTGATCCTCACCGCCACCTCCGGCGACACCGGCAAGGCAGCGCTGGAGGGTTTCCACGACGTACCCGGCACCCGGATCATGGTGTTCTATCCCGCCGGGGGCGTGTCGCCGGTGCAGGAGGCACAGATGGTGACGCAGGAGGGCGGCAACGTCCGGGTATGCGCCATCCGGGGGAACTTCGATGATGCGCAGACCGGCGTGAAGAATGTCTTTGCAGCCTGTAAAGGGAAAGACCTTCACGGTGCGCTGCTATCCTCCGCCAACTCCATCAACATCGGGCGGCTGGCCCCGCAGGTGGTATACTACTTCCGGGCCTATGCCGATCTGGTGCAGGCGGGGCGCATCCGGGTGGGGGAGAAGGTCCACTTCGTGGTGCCTACCGGCAACTTCGGGGACATTCTGGTAGGGTATTTCGCCAAGCGCATGGGTCTGCCGGTGGGGCGGCTGGTGTGCGCCAGCAACGCCAACGATGTGCTGACGGAGTTCATCTCCACCGGTGTATACGACCGGCGGCGGCCCTTCTATAAGACCACGTCGCCCTCCATGGACATTCTGGTGTCCAGCAATCTGGAGCGGCTGCTGTACCTGCTGTCGGAGGGGGACTGCGGCTATGTGGCGGGGCTGATGGAGCAGCTGAACCGGGAGGGACACTATCAGGTGTCGTCCCGGCTGCTGGAGCGTTTGCAGGCGGAGTTCGACTGTGCCTGCTGCGACGATGCCGGGGCGGCGGAGGTCATCCGTCGGCTGTGGCAGGAGCAGCACTATCTCTGCGACCCCCACACGGCGGTGGCGTGGTCGGCGGCAGAGCAGGTGCGGCTGGAGGACGGGGCTCCGGTGGTGGTGCTCTCCACGGCATCACCCTACAAGTTCCCGGCGGCGGTGCTGGGGGCGCTGGAGGGCGGCTGCGACGGCGACGAGTTCGCCATGATGGAGCGGCTGCACCGGCTCACCGGCACAGAAGTGCCGAGGAATCTCGCCGGTTTGCAGGGCCGGACGGTGCGCCATCGGGACGTCATCGACAAGGAGCAGATGCTGGACTATGTGCTGGCAGAGGTCATGAGGAGCTGAAAGGAGCGGACTATGAACATCGTTTGTTTGGATATGGAGGGGGTGCTGGTGCCGGAGATCTGGATCGCCTTCGCAGAGGAGAGCGGTATCCCGGAGCTGCGGCGCACCACCCGTGACGAGCCGGACTATGACAAGCTGATGCGCTGGCGCATTGACATTCTGCGCCAGCATGGACTGGGGCTGACGGACATTCAGAACACCATCCGCCGCATTGACCCGCTGCCGGGAGCCAGAGAGTTTCTGGACCGGCTGCGGACTAAGGCGCAGGTGGTGATCCTCAGCGACACCTTCGAGCAGTTCGGTCTGCCGCTGATGGAGAAGCTCAACTGGCCCACCCTGCTGTGCAACACGCTGGAGGTGGGGGAGGACGGTATGATCTCCGGCTTCCGGATGCGGTGCAGTCACTCCAAGCTCACCACCGTCCGGGCCTTCCAGTCCATGGGCTACGATACCATCGCCTCTGGCGACAGCTACAACGATCTGGAGATGATCCGGGCCAGCAAGGCGGGCTTCCTGTTCCGCACCACGGAGCAGATCAGAGCGGACTATCCCCAGTATCCGGCCTTCGAGGAGTATGACGACCTGCTGGCGGCCATTGAACAGGCACTGTAAAGGGGAAACGCATGACAGGGAGAGCCTCCGCAGGAGGGCAGTTCCGCTGTCAGAATAAGAAAAGGACAGGGCAGGGCCGACATTTTGTCGGCCCTGCCCTATCCTTTATGGTGGTTACTGCTCCTGTACCACGGCGATGTCCTCACCGACGGTGCAGATGTGGTATGGGGCATCGGCGGAGACGCCGGTGTCGTGGGTCTCTCCGGTGCGGAGGTTTGTCACCCGGAGGGTTCCGTTCTGCCGGTAGGTGGCATAGGCGGCACCGGTATAGAATTGCAGACCGTCCTCCTGCCGCTGGGGGATGTAGGCGGCGGCACGGGACACGGTCGGCCGGGCCAGTTCTGTGGCGCAGTCGTAGACATAGACATCCGTCAGGCGGGATTCCTGACTTCCGTCATCCGTGGCTGTCACGAGGATATCCGCTCCCAGCCAGCGGGCGGTGAGCATGAGGGAGGCATCCTCTGCTATGCCGCAGGCGGAGGCCAGATCCACCACCTGCTGTCCGTCGCAGTAGAAAGCGCCCTGACGATCCGCCTGCCTGGTCAGGAAGATGGCTTGCTGCAAATCCGGGGAGACCTCCAACTGCCAGATGCCGTCGGGGGTCAGCAGGTCGGGCAGCAGCCACGTCAGTTGGCCGCTCTCCAGCCACGCCAGAGCGTACCGGCCCTGATCCAGCTGCTCCGGGTCACGCAGGCGGCACAGGACGGCGTCCATGGAGCCGGAGATGGGCTCGGCAGACCAGTCCTCCTGCTGGTTCTGGAGGAAGATCTGCCCATCATATTGGCACCAGAGGAAGGTGAGCTGTCCCTCCGGCAGGGTACCGGAGAAGGTCTCGGTGGGCAGGGCCTGACCGTCTGCGTAAAAACGGAGAGTGGGTGTATTGACTTTGCCGTGGAGGTATGGTAAAAGTAAGGAGAAAGACAGTGGTTGGATGGGCGATAAAGGAGGCTCTATCATGAAAACGGGAAGGATTATAGCGGTGCTTGCGGTATCCTTGCTGGCAGTGCTTGTGCTGGTGCTGCTCTGGATAGGTCGGGGCGGCAGAGAACCGGAGAAGACGGAGGTATCCGTGACGGAAAAGCAGGCCATGACCTTCGCAGAGGGTGAAATCCGCCGCATCGCCGGGGAGGGCGGGCCGGACTGCACATGGGACGATACCACGGCGATCCTCCAAGGCAGGCCCCTTTACGGCCCCGACGACCGGTGCAACGGATATGTGTGCAGGCTGACTACCGGCGGCATGGAGACAGGGTATCTTCAAGTGGATGCGCTGGGCGGGGAGCTTTGCACCGGTGCTTACTCCTTCGACGGTATCCCGGCCTATGAGGGGCTGGCCGAGGAGGGCGGCGGGACGGCTTCGGAGGAACGGCTGTACTTTTTCGGCGGCATCTCCTACGGCGTAAGGCTGGAGGACGGGAGTTTCCGGCTGATGGGCTCTCCGGAAAGGGTGAGCGCCGAGACGGCGGCGGAGCAGTACCGGCACACGGTGGAGCAGGTGCAGCGCCAACGGGCGGAGTAAGAGATGATGAGCGGCGTATTCTCCGGCGGGAGGGTGCGCCGCTCTATTGACAGCGGTGGTATAATCTATTATGGCTGAAAATATACGAAAACGAGGACAACACTATGGACATTACACAGGGCGCACCCTTCGAGAGCTTTGGGCTGTCGGAGGCGACCATGCGTGCCATACACAACAAAGGATATGAGGTGAGTACCCCCGTACAGGCCGGGTGCATCCCCCCCATGCTGGCGGGGAAGGACGTGATCGCCAAGGCCCCTACCGGCACCGGTAAGACCATGGCCTTCGGCATCCCCATCATCGAGCGCATCGACCCGGAGAGCGAGACGGTGCAGGCGGTGATCCTGGCCCCCACCCGTGAGCTGGCCATGCAGATCACCGAGGAGATGCGGGAGGTGGCGGTGTGCCACGAGGGGGTGCGGCTGGTGTGCCTGTACGGAGGCCAGCCTATCGGCAAGCAGATCAACGCCCTGAAGCGGCGGCCCCAGATCGTGGTGGCCACGCCGGGGCGGCTCTCCGACCACATGAAGCGGCGGACGGTGGTGCTGAACGAGGTGTCCACCGTGGTGCTGGATGAGGCGGACCGGATGCTGGATATGGGCTTTATCCACGATGTGCGGCGGATATTGGACAAGATCCCCAACCGGAAGAATCTGGGGATGTTCTCCGCCACCATCTCCCGTGAGGTGATGGATATCTCGTGGATCTATCAGCGGGATCCGGAGGAGATCACGGTGCAGGCCACGCAGGAGAATAAGCCCGATATTTTGCAGTACCGCCTCGATGTGGACTCCGACGCCAAGGTGGACGCCATTGCCGCCATCATCAAGAAGCAGGGGCTGGAGCGGGTCATCTGCTTCTGCAACACCAAGGGCTCCACGGAGCGGCTGACGAAGTTTTTGCAGATGCGTGGGCTGGACGCCCAGTGCATCCACGGAGATATCCCCCAGAAGAAGCGGGAGGAGGTCATGGCCCAGTTCCGGGAGGGCAAGCTCCATGTGTTCGTGGCCACGGACGTGGCCAGCCGGGGCATCGACGTGGACGATGTGGACGCCGTCTTCAACTTCGACGTGCCGGAGGAGAATGAGTACTACGTCCACCGCATCGGCCGGACGGGGCGGGCCAAGCGCCACGGTGTGGCCTACACGCTGCTGTCGGATTTCCCCAGCCGGATGCGGCTGGACGATATCGCCCGCAACACCCGCAGCCAGATCGTCTCCGCCAAGCTGGAGGAGGACGGCACGGTGGTTCCGCTGGAGAAGTAAGAGGTGGGGCTATGAATATTTGGAAACGGGGCGTTTGCCTGCTGCTGACGCTGGTGATGGCGGCGGCGCTGGCGGGCTGCGGCACCCGGCGGGAGCCGCAGACGCTGCGGGTATGCCTGCCGGAGCTGCCGGGGACGCTGGACCCGGCTATGGTCACCACGGACTCCGAGCGCATCGTGGTGAGCCATCTGTATGAGAATCTCATGAAGCTGTCCTCCGACGGGCAGGGCGGCAGCCGGGTGGAGGCCGGGGCTGCCCGGAAATATACCTGCACAGACAACAACGACGGAACCCAGACCTATACCTTCACCCTGCGGGACATGAAGTGGTCCGACGGGCAGAAGGTGACGGCGGCGGATTTTGTCTACGCATGGCAGCGGCTGGCGGACCCGGCCACGGCCTCCCCCAATGCGGCGCTGCTGGAGATGGTGGCGGGGTATCGGCAGGTTCGCAGCAGCGGCGATGTCAGCAAGCTGCAGGTGTCGGCCCCGGAAGAGAACACCTTTGTGGTGACTCTCAGCAATCGGTGCGCCTACTTTTTAAGCGCCGTGTGTACGGCGGCGGCCACCATGCCGGTACGCAGCGAGCAGCCGAAGAACTGGCAGGCGGATCCCACGGCCCTGTGTACCAACGGGGCCTACCGCATCAGCGAATGGAAGAACGGTCTGCTGACCGCCACGGTACCGGAGAGCTACTACGACCAGCGGCGACTGCAAATGAGCACGCTGGTGTTCCGGTTCGAGCCGGATGCGGCGATGAGGACGGAACTGCTGAAAAAGAACGAGGTGGATTTCGTACTGGGACTGTCCCAAGAGGAGCTGGCGGATGAGCCGGAGACATGGACACCGGACAGCTATCCTCAGGTGATGACGCTGCTGGTGAACCAGATGGCACAGAGCCTGGCCAGCGAGGAACTGCGGCAGGCCATGTCGCTGGTCATCGACCGGAACGCCTTGGCGGCGCTGACAGAGAGCCGTCTGGTGACTCTGGCGACCGGACTGATTCCCGGAGGGATACGTAACACCATGGGCGGAGACTTCCGCACGGAGAGCGGCGACCTCATTAACAACGACCCAGAGGCGCTGAGGGCTGCCCGTGAGAAGGCGGCGGAGCTGATGCAGCAGGCCGGTCTGACAGACCCCAGCAGTCTGGCGGGGCTGGGGCAGGTGACGCTGCTGTATGAGGAGAGTGACGTCAACGCCAAGATCGCTCAGCTGCTACGGGATACGTGGCGGGATCAGCTGGGTCTTGTGGTGACGCTGAAGGGCGTTACCGGCGAGGAGGTACAGCGGGATGTGGCCAGCGGCGAGTTTGCCATCGCTATGGTAACGCTGAAAAGCGACCGCAACGACGCCATGGGCCTGCTGCGGCAGTGGGCCAGCGGCAGCAAGGAGGGGGAGTTCTTCTACTCCCACGCCTACGATATGCTGATGGGTGTGGCGGCGGACTGCGGCGAGGTAGAGGTACGGGACGCCTATTTGGAGGATGCCGAGCGTCTGCTGCTGGAGACGGGGTATGTATGCCCCTTGTATTTTACCGGTCAGAGCAGCCGGCTCAGCAGTGCCTACACGGGGCTGCTGACGGACGGCATCGGCGGGTACTACTTCTCCTATGTGGTTCAGCAGAACAACGGATAACAGAATTAAAAAGAGCATCCTGTGAAGGTTATTGCCTTCGCAGGATGCTCTTTTTCTTGGGAAAATGCCATGGGATGGGGCGTCCTCCCGGGAGGAAAGCCCCGTGGTGGGAGGCGGCAATTACCGGATGCCGGTAACGTGGTAGCCGGCATCCTCCACGGCCTGACGCAGGGTGTCATCGGACACGTCGGGGGTGCAGGTGACGGCGGCGGACTTGGAGTCCAGATCCACGGTGGCCTCTACGCCGGGCAGGTCATTGAGGGCCTTTTCCACACGGCCGGTGCAGTGGGCGCACATCATGCCGTCAATATGGATGGTCTTGTTCACGGTATTCTCCTCCTTTCCTTGAGACTGGAACACGGCGCTCTCCGGCAGGGGAGCGGTGGGTGCGGGATGGTCGGAAAAGACCGGGGGCTTCCAGCCCCGCAGGCGCAGGGCGTTGGACACCACGCACACGGAGCTGAGGCTCATGGCGGCGGCGGCCAGCATGGGATTCAGGGTCAGGTGCAGGGCCGGATACAGGACACCGGCGGCCACGGGGATGCCGATGGAGTTATAGAAGAAGGCCCAGAACAGGTTCTGCTTAATGTTCCGCAGCACGGCACGGGAGAGGTCCATGGCGGCGGGGATGTCCAGCAGGCTGCTCTTCATCAGCACCACATCCGCCGACTCGATGGCGATGTCCGTACCGGCGCCGATGGCAAGGCCCACATCGGCCTGCGCCAGCGCCGGGGCATCGTTGACGCCGTCGCCCACCATGGCCACCCGCTGACCCTGCTGCTGGAACTGGGCCACGCACTTGGCCTTATCCTGCGGCAGCACCTGAGCGATGACCTGATCCACGCCGATCTGACGGGCGATGGCGTTGGCGGTGCGCTGGTTGTCGCCGGTCAGCAGCACCACTCGACGGCCCATGCGCCGCAGAGCAACAATGGCCTTGGCACTGTCGGGCTTCACCACATCTGCCACGGCTATACAGCCCAGCAGACGGCCGCTCTCAGCGAAGAACAGAGGTGTTTTGCCGTCCTCGGCCAGCCGGTGAGCGTCGGCCTCCATGGCTGCCAGCGAGACACCATTCTGCGCCAGATAACCGGCATTGCCGGCCAGCACCGCTTCGCCGGAGAGGGTGGCCTGGATCCCACCGCCGGGGACGGATCGGAAATCAGACACGGGGCAGAGGGGGATGTGGCGGGCTTGAGACTCCTCCACGATGGCGTGGGCCAGCGGGTGCTCCGAGGGCTTTTCTGCCGAGGCGGCCACGCAGAGCAGCTCTTCCTCCGTGACGCCGGGGGCGCAGAGGATATCCGTGACACGGGGCTGGCCCATGGTGACGGTGCCGGTTTTATCCAGCACCACCGTCTGCACCTTGTGCAGCAGCTCCAGACTTTCGGCGGACTTGATGAGGATGCCCTGCTGGGCGGCCTGTCCCGTGCCCACCATGATGGCCACGGGGGTAGCAAGACCTAAAGCGCAGGGGCAGGAGATCACCAGCACGGCGATGGCGATGGAGAGGCAGAAGCGGACGTCCATGCCCCCCACGAAGGCCCACAGCAGAGCCGCCGTCAGGGAGATGGCCATGACCGCCGGCACGAAGATGCCGCTGATACGGTCTGCCAGCCGGGAGATGGGGGCCTTGGAGGAGGCGGCCTCCTCCATGAGCCGGATGATCTGGGAGAGGGTGGTGTCTCCGCCCACACGGGTGGCACGCAGCTCCAGATAACCGGAACTGGTGACGGTGGCGGAGGTGACGGCGTCGCCGGGGACCTTCTCCACCGGCAGGCTCTCACCGGTGATGGCGGACTCGTCTACGGCGGCGTGGCCGTCGGTGATGACGCCGTCCACGGGGATACGGCCGCCCTGACGGACGATGACGGTGTCACCGGCCACGATCTCCTCCGTGGGGATGGTGAGCTCCTGTCCCTGACGGCGCACCACGGCACTCTCCGGGGCCAGAGCCAGCAGAGCGGAGATGGCACCGGTGGTCTTGCCGCGGGAGCGCTCCTCCAGATACTTGCCCACCGTCACCAGCGTCAGGATCATGCCGGCGGACTCGAAGTACAGGTCCGGCATACCGGATACCTGTCCGGCGGCCAGCAGGCCCATTTCAATGAGGCTGTATACAAGGCCAGCCGCAGCGCCGACGGCCACCAGCGAGTCCATATTGGGGCTAAGCTTCACCAGACGGGAGAAACCTACGGTGAAGTAATTGCGGTTGAGAATGAGAATGGGGATCACCAGCGCCAGCTGCAGACAGGCCAGCAGCAGAGGGTGCATATGCAGCACCTGCGGCAAGGGCAGGCCCATCATGTGGCCCATGCTCAGGTAGAACAGCGGCACCAGAAATACCACCGACCAGATGAGGTGCTTCTTCCGGCGGCGGAGGGCGGCGTCCTGATCCCGGCGCAGCTGGCCCTGATCCGTCTGAGAGGCGGGAGAGGCTCCGTAGCCCGCCGCCTTTACGGCGGCGATGATGTCACTTTCGGTGACCGCCTTCTCGTCGTAGGTGACGGTCATGCTGCCCAGCATCAGGTTCACCGGGGCGCTCTGCACGCCGCTGAGCCTGGAGACCGCCTTTTCCACATGAGCCGAGCAGGCGGCGCAGGTCATGCCGGTCACGGCAAATTGTTCGGTCATCATCGGCACCCCCTTACTTCATGAGCTTTTGCAGGGTGGTGACCAGCTCGTCAATGACGGCGTCGTCTCCCTGCCGGATGCCATCGGCCACGCAGGTACGGATGTGGGTGGCCAGCAGTTCCTTGCTGAAGCTGTTGAGGGCGGCGCTGACGGCGGAGACCTGGATCAGGATATCCGGGCAGTAGGCGTCCTTTTGCAGCATCTCCCGCAGGCCACGGACCTGTCCCTCGATGCGGTTGAGGCGATGGGTGAGTTTCTTTTGCTCCTCGTCGGAGCGGTGCTTTGTCTTATGGCAGCAGCAGTCCATGCAAATACCTCCCTGGGGTATAATTTCATGGTGGCATTATATACCCCCTGTGGGTATTTGTCAACGCTTTTCTTTGGGCTTGAAGAAAATGGCTGCCAGCACGGCAAAGACCACCGCTGCGGCGATGCCGCCGGAGGTGGCGGTAAGGCCACCGGTGAGGATGCCCAGCGGTCCCTTTTCCGCCACGGCCTTAGCCACGCCCTTGGCGAGACTGTATCCGAAGCCGGTGAGGGGGACAGTGGCGCCGGCGCCGCCCCAGTCCACCAGATACTGGTAGACGCCCACCGCCTGCAAAAGTACCCCGGCCACCACATAGCCGGTGAGGATGCGGGCAGGGGTCAGTTGGGTGCGGTCGATGAGCAGCTGGCCGATGGCACAGAGGACGCCGCCGCAGAGAAATGCGTTCAGGTAATCCAAGGCTTACACTCCTTCCTTTGCGGCGGAAAGTGCCACCGCATGACAGATGCCGGGGATGGACTCCCCCTGAAAGGAGGAGGTGGGGCTCAGCAGCGCCCCGGTGGGGGCGAAGAGCAGATGCTTCCAGCGTCCCTCCCGCAGGCCACGGAGCAGGTAACCATTGAACACGGCGGCGGAGCATCCGCAGCCGGAGCCTCCGGCGTGCATATCCTGCTTTTCCAGATGGTACAGCAGCAGCCCGCAGTCGGTGTAGTTTTTCGTCATGTCCACGCCGTCCTGCCGGAAGAGGTCAGTGACGATTTGGTGGCCCAGCAGCCCCAGATCGCCGGTGACGATGAGGTCATAATCCTCCGGGCCGGTGGCGGTAGCAGTGAAGTGCGCCCGCAGGGTGTCGTAGGCGGCGGGGGCCATGGCGGCCCCCATGTTGTTGGCATCGGTGACGCCCCAGTCCACGATGCGGCCGCAGGTGACGTGGGTGATATAGGGGCCGTCCCCCTGAGCCCCCAGAATACAGCAGCCGGAGGCGGTGGCCGTCCACTGGGCGGTGGGGGTGCGCTGGCTGCCGTAGGGGACCGGCATCCGGTACTGGCGCTCGGCGGTGCAGTAGTGGGAGGAGGTCATGGCGGCGGCCAGCCGGGCGAAGCCCCCGTCAATGAGCAGCGCCGCCAGAGACAGGCTCTCTCCCATGGTGGAGCAGGCGCCGTACAGCCCGTAGAAGGGGATATGGAAGCTCCGCAGGCCGAAGGAGGTGCCGATGCACTGGTTCAGCAGGTCCCCAGCCAGCACGTAGTCCAGTTCACCGGCGGTGAGGCCACCCTTTTCCAGCGCCCGGCGCAGGACCCGCTCCTGCATGGCGGATTCTCCCTGTTCCCATGTCTTTTTCCCGAAGAAGGCATCGGGGGATAGCTCGTCGAAATAGTCGGAGAGGGGGCCTTGCCCCTCCATGCGGCCGCCGATGTTGGCGAAGGACACCACGCTGGGAGGATGGGAGAGCTGCACCGTCTGGCGGCCCGCTCGTTTGGTCTGCATAGACTTCACCTCGTGTTTCGTATTTGAGGTAGTTTGTCCCGGTGAGGGAAAAATAAACAAGGAAGG
>ERZ772816.2425-NODE-2425-length-12606-cov-3.260856_pt1 | contig 12606 bp, 11 predicted proteins | sample MGYA00511359_ERZ772816 | MGnify/ENA primary metagenome ERZ772816 (study PRJEB29015, sample SAMEA2737710) | human gut metagenome | biome: human gut; feature: human-associated habitat; material: faeces | place: China | collected 2012 ...
GAGCCAAAAAACTTCGGCGGCGGATCGTCATAAGGGAATTTTTCACGAAAATCATAAGGATAAAGTAAATGTTTTATATACAATACAACTGCGGTAATTATAACACATTCCGGGTAAAACTTTATATATTTCAAATTTCATTGTTACCTCCCATCTCTACATCATCTTCTTAATCGTCTCGCAGAGCTCCGCCACAGCGGTCTCCTCGTTTCCGTTCTTGATATCTTCCACCACGCAGGTTTTGATGTGGTTGGATAAGAGAACTTTGCAGAAGCCGTTTAAGGCAGACTGGACGGCAGATACCTGAACCAGGATATCCGGGCAGTAGCGTTCGTCCTGAACCATAGCTTTGATGCCACGGACCTGCCCCTCAATGCGGTTTAAGCGGGTCAGAAGATCTTTCTCTTCCTTTTCTGTTCTATGTTTGTGGCGGCAGTGACAGACAGCGTCATCGGACGGTGTTTCTGTTTCGGCAGTCACCGTATTTGCTGTTGCTTCTGCTCCTATTACCCCTGTTGTCTCCATATTTACATTTACTGTCTCCGCTTCTCCGGCACAGCAACATGATTTTTTCTCCATGCACAACCTCCCCAATCTTACGTTCCTACGATATCATGTTTTCTTCTCTGATCTGCCTCACAGGCATTTGCCTATATAGCAGGAAAGCCACCCCGGGAATCTTTCATCCCGGGGCAGCTGATATTCAATCATTTTTTGCAGTCAACTCTCAACCGATCACCTTGTAATCCTTATCCTCGATGGCTTTTTTAAGCACTTCGGTCGGAACATCTTTTGTGAGTGTCACCGTTGCGGTTCCTTTTACGTGATCTGCCTCTGCAACGGATACGCCGTCAATGGCCTCAAGTGCTTTTTTTACAGCTGCCTCGCAGTGCGGACACATCATACCTTCAACTTTTAATGTCTTTTCCATCATGTTACTCTCCTTTTCTTTATTGTTATGGATTTTTGTTTTTATCTTTTTGTCCCTGTCGGAACGCCGGATATCAAAGAAATTTAAGCGCAGGGCGTTGGATACAACGCAGAAGCTGGATAAGCTCATGGCTGCGGCACCAAACATCGGATTCAGTTTCCAGCCGAATACGGGGATCCAGAGTCCCATGGCAAGCGGGATCCCGATCACATTGTAGAAAAATGCCCAGAACAGATTCTCGTGGATATTCGTAAGCGTCGCACGGCTTAAGCGGATCGCTGCCGGGACATCGGATAAGCGGCTCTTCATGAGGACCACATCCGCTGCATCGATGGCGACGTCGGTTCCGGCTCCGATGGCGATTCCCATATCGGCTCTTGTGAGGGCCGGAGCATCGTTGATCCCGTCACCGACCATGGCAACCTTGCCTTTTTCTTTCAGCTTTCGGATCACGCTCTCCTTGCCGTCCGGAAGGACTCCGGCGATGACCTCGTCGACGCCGGCCTCTTTTCCGACCGTCTTTGCAGTGCGCTCATTATCACCGGTCAGCATGACTACATGGATTCCCATGTTCTGGAGCTCCCGGATTGCCTGTGGACTGTCTTCCTTGATCATATCCGCAACAGCGATGATGCCCACAAGCTTCTCATTCTCCGCAAAGAATAGCGGAGTCTTTCCGCTCTCCGCGAGAGCTTCGGATTTCTTCTTCATATCTTCCGGAACAGCCACATGAGTTCCGATAAACTTCATGTTTCCGCCGTAGATCGTATTTCCATTTAATTTCGCAGAAAGTCCGTTTCCGGGAAGTGCCGCAAAATCTGTCACATCAGCTGCGGAAAGCCCCATTTCCTCACCCTTTAAGAGGACTGCCTTCGCCAACGGATGCTCGCTCTTCTTCTCGAGAGCGTATGCCATGGAAAGAAGTTCTGACTCGCTCACTCCCTCTGCCGGAACGAGATCTGTCACGCGGGGTTCCCCGCTTGTGATGGTTCCTGTCTTATCTAAGGCAACGATCTCTACTTTTCCCGTTTCTTCCAGAGAAACTGCTGTCTTAAAGAGAATTCCGTTCTTTGCTCCCATTCCGTTTCCCACCATAATGGCTACCGGCGTTGCAAGTCCTAAAGCACACGGACAGCTGATGACGAGAACGGAGATTCCTCGGGCTAAGGCGAAGGCCATGGTCTCGCCTGCGAGGAGCCAGCCGATGGTCGTGATGATCGCGATCGTGATCACGGCAGGTACAAATACGCCGGATACCTTATCGGCGATCTTCGCGATGGGCGCTTTTGTTGCCGCCGCATCGCTGACCATTTTTATGATCTGGGAGAGTGTGGTATCCTCTCCGACTCTCGATGCCTCGCAGCGGATAAAGCCGGACTGATTTAATGTCGCAGCCGAGACAGGATCACCTGCCGCCTTATCCACCGGAATGCTCTCCCCGGTGAGGGCAGATTCATTTACTGCGCTGTTTCCCTCTAAGACGATACCATCCACGGGTATATTTTCACCGGGACGGACCACGAAAATATCGCCTTTTTTAACCTGGGCGATCGGAACTGTAGTCTCAACGCCGTCCTTTTCGATCACAGCGGTCTTCGGGGCCAGCTTCATTAAACCTTTTAAGGCATCTGTGGTGCGTCCCTTTGATCTCGCTTCCAGCATTTTCCCGACGGTGATAAGGGTTAAGATCATCGCCGCGGACTCAAAGTAGAACTCGTGCATATAGCTCATGACTGCATCCGCGTTCCCTTTTACCTGAGCATCTGTCATCATAAACAAGGCATAGGTGCTCCAGGCAAAGGAGGCACTGGAGCCCAGTGCTACCAGAGTATCCATATTGGGAGAACCGTGGAGCAGACCCTTAAAGCCACTGATAAAGAATTTCTGGTTGATCACCATAATGATCACGGTAAGAAGGAGTTGTAAGAGTCCCATCGCCACATGATTTCCGTTGAAGAAAGCCGGAAGCGGCCAGTTCCACATCATATGTCCCATGGAAAAATACATGAGAACCAGAAGGAAACCGATCGAAGAAACGAGTCGTTTCTTTAAGACCGGGGTTTCATGGTCTTCCAGAGCAGATTCATCATAGAGAGTGCCGTTTCCGGATCCGTCTGCCTTTTCCACTCCTTTTACGGACGCGCCGTAACCGGCAGCCTGAACTGCCTCAATAATTTCTGAGGAAGAAGCTGTACCTTCGACACCCATCGAGTTCGTGAGCAGGCTCACGGAACAGGAGATAACGCCCGGCACTTTGGAAACTGCCTTCTCCACGCGGGTCTGGCAGGCAGCACAGCTCATTCCTGTCACTGTATACTGTTCCATATCTGTCGTTCCTTTCTATTTACATATACCAATACGGGGTATACGTAAATAATAGCACGAATTCAAAAAATGTCAAGAATCGTATTTGAGATTTTTTCTTTAAAAATGGACTGCGATTAGGAAGTCATGGCTGCATAACGGCTTTATACGATGTAAAGCCTTCCCTCTGATACCATCTTTTTCGCGGTATCATGCCGGTGTAAATTCTCTTACTTGCCGGTCGTTCCAATGTAATTGATTCCTTCTCCATCCAGTACATCACTGCCGATAAATTTCTTTTCTTCCGGATTGAAAACAAAATCAGACACTTTATATCTGGCAGTCCGTACATCCCGAAGCACTATATGCATTTTTTCCTGTTCGTCCTCCCAGATATCCGCCTCCGGTATACCTAACTGGATCATTTCATCTAAAAATACATAGGAATCCTCTCCGGAAACTGCCTGTATCAGAAATCGACAGCTGTCATCCATAGTCAGTTCTCCATCTATGAGCATATCTTCCTGCACATAGATCTGAAGTTCCCATTGTGAGTCTTCGTGCACAAAAGGGCAGGAAGAATAGATTGCCATTCCTTGTAAATTTCCTTGCGCATTCCCGATTTTCCGCGGTTCTTTCGCTGTTTCTGTCAATTTTTCTTCCATCCCCTGTTTCAGACACCCGGAAATTTTGAAGGTAATTGAATCAATTTGAAGATTGGTTTTCTGATGACGTGAAATAGAAAGTCCAAGCGTATACATGTCCGCGCTGCCATCATCTTTTACACATTGAAATACCATCTCACCATTTCCATCCTCCAATGCAATTATATGAAATTCTGAAATATTTTCCGCAATGTTATGATAATCGCTTACAAAAGTTTCTGGTTCCGACACGATTGACCATTCTCTGCTTTTGTTATCATTATGAAGTTCCAGCAGTAGAGAACCTCCATCAACAGTTTTCGCCGACCACTGATCTCCATCGACAGTAAATGATACTGGTTTATAGGGTCTGTTTAAAAACATGACCAGCGCACCAACTGATGCGCATAGCACAGCAGTTAAAAGGATCATCGTTTTCTTTTTCATACCAATCTCACTCCTTATTAACATGATAACGACATACTCGCAAAAAATCATAACCATCGACGGAATACCATCTCTACTGCTTATCTCTCCGGAATAACTCAACCATCATGATCACAATCCCCAGAACAACGAAAAGGATCGCCATGCCAAACACTTCCGACAGCCCCATTTCCGCCACCGTAGTCATAAATCTCCCCGGTGGAGTTGTCCATCCGGACGTCAGATTACTTCCCGCAACAAACAGCACCGCCATCGCCCAGATACTTCCGATCAAAGATAAAAAGCCACCGATCAGCACTCTCTTCATTCCGCATTCCTCCTCACTGAAAATCTGTTACCACTCACACTTTTTTCATCCTGTTACATTTCCAATTTCTTTCTATCCTTCTCCTGCCTGAACATTCCATATTTTCTGGAATTCACATGTTTTCTGCCAATTTTATTATAGCATACGGTTCTTTTTAATGGAGGATTCTAATGAAATCGTACATGTTTCGTAAGGATTCCGTAACTTCCCATTCATCGTGCAGGAAGCTGCAAAAAGTCTCCGGAACAGATCAAAAAATTTTCCAATCTGTCCCAGAGACTTTTTATCCTGTCACAATCCATATCCTGCGATCCCGGTCTTCCTATGAGACCAAAAATGCGCTATTTCAGTATTCCTTCTATTCTTTTCATACACTCCTCAATCGTCTTCCTCGGTGCCGCCACATTGATCCTCTGGAATCCGGTTCCTGTCTTTCCGAAGATCTTTCCGCTGTCCAGCCACAGCTTTGCGTCGTAGATGATCCGCCGGTCCAGCTCATCGGCATCGATTCCGGTCCCTCTGAAATCCAGCCACAAGAGGTAGGTTCCCTCGCCGTCAATGACGTTCACTCCCGGCATGTTGTCCTTCACATATTTCTTTACGTAGGCGATATTTTCCCAGACATATTTGAGCATGTTCTCATACCATTCATCGCCCTTCTCATACGCCGTCTGTGTCGCCACAAGTCCCAGTACGCCCAGCTGGCTGATTCCCGCGGCATCGACCTGATGCTGAAATTTTTGTCTCAGCTCCTTATTCGGGACAAATATATTCGAGATCATCATGCTGGCCAGGTTGAAGGTTTTGCTCGGAGACGTGCAGACCACGCAGATGTCCTCGAACTCCTTCTTGATGGACGCAAACACCGTATGTTCACCCCGAAACACAAAATCGTTGTGAATCTCATCGCTGACCACTGTGACGCCGTGCTTCACACAGATATCTCCCATTGCAGTCAGTTCTTCCTTCGTAAACACTCTTCCTGACGGGTTGTGGGGATTGCAGAGAAGGAACAGCTTCACATCATGTTCCACGATCTGCTTTTCAAAATCAGCCAGGTCGATATGATACCGGTTATCGTCCCCCAGGATCAGGTCATTGCTGACGATCACACGGTCATTGTCCCGGATCACCTCGGAAAATGGATAGTAGACCGGCTGCTGGATCAGTATGCTGTCACCGGCCTTTGTGAACGCCTTTACCGCCATTGCCAGGGCGAATACCACGCCCGGAGTCTTGATCAGCCAGTCCTCTTTGATCTTCCAGTGATGATGCCGTTCCATCCATCCTGCCACCGCGTTAAAATATACTTCCTGGGTATCACTGTAACCGAAGATTCCATGTTTTGCCCGCTCGATCAGCGCATCCTCCACGTAGGAAGATGTCTTGAAATCCATGTCTGCCACCCAGAGCGGGAGGACGTCCGCCGGCTTTCCTCTCCTCTTTGCAAAATCATATTTCAAGCAGTCTGTTCCGCGCCGCTCGGCGATCTCATCAAAATTCAAATTTCTCTCTGCCATGCCGAAATCCTCTCCTCTTTTCGCGTTTCTGATCCTATTTCAATCCCTTAAATACTTCCGTTAACTCCGCGAGAAGGTCCTCGATATCCTCGATTCCCACAGATACCCGGAGCGTGCACGGCGTGATTCCATTTTTCAGCCGTACTTCCTCCGGCACATCCGCATGGGTCTGGGTCGTCGGGTAGGTGATCAGTGTCTCCACGCCGCCGAGGCTCTCCGCAAATTTGATCATTCTGACACTCTCGAGGATCCGCAGCGCATGTGCCTCTGTGTCCACATCAAAGGTCAGCATTGCGCCGAATCCTCTTGCCTGCTTTTTCATGATCTCATATCCCGGGTGTTCCTGAAGTCCCGGATAATATACATGTTTTACAACCGGCTGTTCCTTCAGCCAGTTCGCGATCTTGATGGCATTCTCCTGGGACCGCTCCATGCGGATTCCAAGAGTCTTGATGCCTCTTAAGATCAGCCAGCAGTCGAACGGTGCGAGCCCGGCTCCGGTCGTCTTTATGATAAACCGAAGTTTTTCCTGAACTTCTTCGTTGTTTGTCACGATAAATCCGGCTAAGGTATCGTTGTGTCCGCCCAGGAACTTCGTTCCGCTGTGGATCACGATATCCGTGCCGAGTTTTAACGGATTCTGAAAATATGGGGACAGGAATGTGTTGTCGACGATCAGGTAGAGTCCGTGTCTTTTTGCGATCTCCGCGATCTTGGAAATATCAGATACGTTCATCATCGGGTTCGTCGGCGTTTCAATGTAGACCGCCTTCGTGTTCTCCTTTATGGCACCTTCGATGTCATCCCTGGAACAGTTTAAGTATGTAAACTCATATCCGTTCTTTTTCGAGACATTGTCGAACAGACGGACACTTCCGCCGTAGAGATCTGCCTCAGCGATAATATGGTCACCCGGCTTGAAGATTTCCATAAGCAGTGTGATCGCCGCCATTCCGCTCGAAAGGGCGAAAGCATCGATGCCGCCCTCCAGGCTTGCAACCACCTTCTCAAGCTGCTCTCTTGTCGGATTCTGAAGTCTGCTGTAATCGTATCCGGTGCTTTTTCCGACACCTGCATGGGCGTAAGTCGCTGTCTGATAGATCGGGTAGCTCAGTGCTCCGTAATTATCTGTTTTTCCTTCTGTTTCCTCTAAGTGTAAACATCGTGTATTAATTCCTCTCCCCATATCTTTTCACTCCTGTCTTGTTTTCTCTTGTAAATAGAAAGTTCATATTCCTACTATCTCCATAGGATATTTGATAATAATCTACCACCGGACGGCAGTTCTGTATAATCTTTCTATTTTATGGTTACATATAGGGAAAACCTATAACTAGTCGATAAAAAGAAACACCCATCCGGGGCATAGAACCGAATCATTTTCTAAAAAAGATGGGAGTCTTCTCGACTGAAATAAAAAACGAGCAACAAAACCGGATTTACACCAGTCTGCTACTCGTTCATCAACAATGATATCTCCTGTTTTCCGAAAAAATCAAACAGTATTTTGTCCAATATGCTCAATGATCGTGTCGACGATCTCCTGCTTCGGCTTCCCGATGGCTGTTCCCAGTTCCTCATACAAGAGCTTTTCCGCGATCTGGAAATATTTCGTATCCGTCGCTGTGCATTTCTTTCCCTGCGCGAGTCGCTGCTGCTTCCGCTGGTAGATCATCTTTATGATCACAACCAACGCCTTCGGGTCATTCGCCTTGATCGCCTCTTTATACTTCTGCTCCCGCATCTTCTCGTTCTCCGTCCATGGCGTCGAAATTTCTGGGATCTTTTCGATCAATTTCCACGCATTCTCTTCTGTCAGGCATGGTCTCAAAGCAGAGTCCGAATTCGACACAGGCACATATATCGTTTCCTTTTCATCCTCCACCGGATGCATCCGATAATACAATTCAGATAATCATAGATCAACATATCCCACAATTTTAATTGATCTGTAAGAGGATCCGCCACATTATTTCTTAAAAGCTGAAACGCTTTTAAAAGATACTGCTTGTTCCCATTCTCATACTTTTCATACGCTGGTATTCCAAGTGCCTGAGCGAAATCTTCCTGATGAAGCCGAAAAGGTCGTATGAGACCATTGATGTACGCTGCGTTCTTTGGAATTACACGGTCATATCGTTTCGTGGCAAATAGTATCTCGTCATCCCTTGCAGCACCTGTATTGATAATAAAACTTTCAGGAATCGATATTCCCAATTTTGAAGCCGCAGTAAGTGATAGCTGCTCATTTGTCACAATGTCAGAAAGACGTACATGGCTTTGCTTTACAATGTGAGTGCTCGGGGCATCCCCTTGCGGCTGATACCACATATTTCGTTCAGGATCATAATACAGTCCGACCTTTCCAGACGCACCGGTAAGGGAAAGATGCGCTTCGGTTATAAGTTCTGTTGATTTGCTGACACCCTCTTTTGCCAGTGCTTTCACACTCTCTATCGAAAGTGGTTTATAATCCCCGCTATCATGTATATTATCAGAAACACGAAGCGCACCAAGACACTCAGATCCCAATACTGACAGAATCGTTAAATAATCATCTTCTGATGTATGGATCCAATTGGCAACACATTTCCTGGCAAATCCCTCAGGAAGCAGTCCCTCAAAAAAGTTTTTTGTTGTCTCTGCGCTAAACGGCTCACCCGAAATAGGCAGACTGATAGAAATAGGCGGATGGCCTGCAGCAATATATTGATCCAAATACGCAAATTGAGCATCATTCGGAGAACTGCCGGAAATTGATCCAACATATGTCTGCATCCCCTCGGTCTCAATATAAACCTGTAATTTTCTCACACATCTCCCCCACGATCATTGATCATCAGATCTAGACCTAACAACTGCAGCAAAAACAATGCTTTTCCAAACTCTGCTGTTTCTTTTCCATTTTCAAGATCTGAGATAAAACTGGTACTGAACCCCGTATACTCAGATAACTGCGCCTGTGTATAACCCAGTTTTTTTCTTTTGCTGCGAATTACTTTTCCTAAATCAGCTGTAGAAGTTATTTTCATTGATACTCACCTTATATTTTGTTCGAACGGCCATATTTTTATCCGCGCAGGAAAATATAGCCGTTCGAACATATTTTATATGTGCTCATACTAATACAGCCGAACGGCTATGTCGTTTCCGTTCGCTCCATTCTGCAGCGCCAATGAGTCCTCTGTAAGAGACTGTCTGAATTTCAGAATCGATTTTCCTCACACATAAAGCTCTTTCCGTCTCAGATTCGTATATGGTCTCCTGCCCCCGATCTCACAGCTCTGCGCCAGATCAATATCCGCATAAAGAATCTGCTCCCTATCATCCGCCTTCAAAACGGTATTTCCATTCGCATCGACAATGATCGATTCCCCTGAAAAATCCATTTCTCCTTCCATCCCGACACGATTGCACATGGCGATAAACACGCTGTTGTGGAATGCCTGCACCCGGAGCTCCCACTCAAACATTTCAGACGGCTCCGCCTTCGTATTTACAGTCGGAATCAGGATCAGATCCGCTCCCATCAACGCCTCCGTCCGGATACTCTCCGGATAATGCCTGTCAAAACATATCACCAGACCGATCTTCCCGAATTCCGTCTCAAATACCTTAAATCCATCATCGGCAGGTGTATAATAATCCTGCTCAAAAAACTTGTCCGCCTGTGCCACATGTACCATCTTCTGGACACCGGCGATCGTCCCATCCTTCCGAATCAGAAGACTCGCGTCATAGGCTTTCCCATGTTCCTCCAGATAAAGATTCGGCACCACCATGATCTGATGTTCCCTGGCCACATCACAAAACGCCGTCACGATCTCCGAGTCTATCCTGACCCGGTATCTCGACACATCCTTCCCCGGATACTGTGGAAAAAACTCCGTGAGCTGAACCTCCGGAAAAAGGATCAGGTCCGTATGCTGCGAAGCCGCTTCCCTTACCGCCCGCAAACTGCCCTCCAAATTTTCCTGAACACTTCCCTTATTTTCCATCTGACAAAGCGCAATCTTCATAACAGATCTCCACATTTTTCGTACAGTTTTGATCAAACTATTTTCATCTACACCACTTTATTTTCTTTTCCGCATCACATATCCTATCTAAACATTTCACCGGTTCCGCTCTCCATCACCGTCTCATATATAACAACGGATACGGATTTCCCTCCTCATCAAGTTCCGTCCGCTTATGCGTCTCAAATCCCATATGCTCATAAAATCCAACCGCCTGCGGAACATACTCCTTGATCTTTAAAATCTCCGCATCCGAAAGAAACAAATGCGTCACCCGGACCGAGTCCTCTCAGGCCTCAACAGGTCCCGGAAGAAATTGCGTCCGTTCCTTTAATTCATATATCTTCAAAACATTTCTCCCAACTATCCCTAAATCAGAAAAACTCATTCGCCTTATCCGGCTGACAGATCATTTTCAGTTTCTCCGAAATCATCTGGATCTTTTCAGGATTCCCGCTTCTGGCACTCTGCGGACAGATCTCCACACATCTCATACATGAAATGCAGGCTTCTCCGTTCGTCATCTTCGGATCCTCAAACGATATCGCTCCAACCGGACAGCTCTCCGCGCAGCTTCCGCATCCCATACATTCATCTGACACCTGGATGTCCATCGGCAGAACCTTGTATTCCTTATAAGTCCTGTTTCCCGGCACCTCAACCGGACAGACATTCCCCTTCAGGCGCTCCTTCACCTCAGCCGCAAACGTATCAAGTTCATCGTAATCCTGCGCTGACGGACGCCCCGCTTCGATCTGATGGGCGATTGAATGTTCCGCCACAATCGCAGCAGCCCCAATACAGACAAAGCCCTGCGCCTCAAGCACATCCTTCAATTCCACCAGAGTATCCTCATACGCTCTTCCGCCATATGTAACCAGTAAAAATGCCGGCGTGCGGCCACCCTTCATTTTCCGAAGTCTCTCGGTCGCAATTCCCGGAACACGTCCTCCGAAGGACGGAACTCCCACAATACAAAAATCCCCCTGTTTCATTTCATGATTTTTCATATCCCGTCTCGACAGGTCAATATTTTCCATACTGCCAAAACTTTCTCCCATATGTTTTACGACTCTTTCTGTCGTGCCCGTCGGACTAAAATAAACATTATAATTTGCCATAATTTTCCCCTTTAAAAGCTCTCCTGAATAAATCTTTAATTTTCCTAAAAAATACTCTCTCCAATATCCGACTCTTTCCGTCGTCACCCACATTCTATCATATCAGCCCCAAAAATCAAACTACAGCTTAACAATGCGCGACCCACAACCTCGCGATGCCGCGGCTGGGAATGCGAGCTGTAAAAAGACTTTCGAAACCGGCATTTCAGCTAATAAATGATTCGCTTTCATATTCTCTTCCTAACCCCAAACAGGATACCACATACGCAATATCCCATTTCTTTACTTTTTCCCATTATAATTGCAAATCTGAATCGCCGCCCCACGTTCCATCTCCGTAAAACCATGTTTCAGATAAAACGGCAGTTTTCCCGGTCCTCCGGCATGCCTTCGATATACAGGAAATCCTTATATTTATCCTTGATATACTCGATCATCCTGCCGGCGATTCCCTGTCCCCGATATTCCAGATCTACCAGCACATAATGGATCTGCGCCAGCATCTCCGTATCATCAAGTACCCGCGTCAGCCCCACAAGCCGCTCTCCATCCCAGACAGTCAGCACCGTGGAAATTCATCAGCGCCTTGTATAAACGCTCCGGATAGTTTCCGGACACCCAGTCCACCGATAAACATAGTTACATGCAAAAATCCATTCCGTATCGGCTGCGCCGATAGGAGTTTTACTTTCCAATTACAGCTCTTTTTTTATCTGCACCCGGTGTTGTAACGATCACCTTCTCCGGTGTGATACTAAGTGCTCCCTTAGCTGTTGCGGCACCTTTAAACATTGCTTCCACCATCGCCTTGAATGTATCTACGACCTTGCCCTCTGTGACATCCTTAAACATTTCTTAGCTGCTGCCTGCCCGCGAAATGCCGTCAATACTGTCTCTATGCAAGCGATCCACGCCATCAGGACCGTCACCGCAAAAAAGCACCTATCCAGTTTTTGCTTCACTCTGTGACCGTGTCTTCTCAATCAGCTTCGCATACACCCGCTCCACAAACCACGGCTCCGTAGATTTCTTTAACGCCTCCTCCAGCGTAAACCAAGCGACCCCACTGTTCTCATCCGCCTTCACAGACACCTGTTCCTCAGAATCCGCCTCCAGGAGATACGTCACATTCAGATGCAGGTGACTGGACACATACCGTCCTTTTTTCACATGTCCGTCAACGGTGAGTGATTCCAGAGAAAAAATCTCCTCCGACACTGACCTAACATCGGAAATTCCTGCTTCTTCCTTCACCTCCCGGATTGCAACCGCCAGAAGATCTGTCTCCCCATCCGCATGCCCGCCAAGCCATG
>ERZ772816.2431-NODE-2431-length-12586-cov-2.707525_pt1 | contig 12586 bp, 10 predicted proteins | sample MGYA00511359_ERZ772816 | MGnify/ENA primary metagenome ERZ772816 (study PRJEB29015, sample SAMEA2737710) | human gut metagenome | biome: human gut; feature: human-associated habitat; material: faeces | place: China | collected 2012 ...
CTCTCTTAGAGGAGGCTGGACATAAGGTTGGTGTGATTGGAACAATCGAGGTTGTGATCGGACAGGAACATATCCCAGTGAATAACACAACACCGGAATCTTATGACATCCACAGCTATTTCAGAAAGATGGCGGAGGAAGACTGTGACGTTGTTGTTATGGAAGCGTCCTCTCAGGGATTTAAGCTTGACAGAACTGCTGGAATTATGTTTGATTACGGCTTATTTACGAACCTTTCTCCAGACCATATCGGACCGAACGAGCATAAGGACTTTGCAGAATACCTTTCCTGCAAGGCAAAGTTATTTAACCAGTGCCGCTATGGTTATGCGAATATTGATGATGAGCATTTTGCAGAGATTACAAAGAATGCGACCTGCCCGATTGAGACATTTGGTTTAAATGAAAACGCAGATTTAGTAGCGTATGATGTGGAACTGACAAGAGACAGAGACTTCCTCGGCGTAGACTTTGGTTTAAAGGGAACCTGCGAAGGTAAGATTTCCTGTGGTGTGCCGGGAACATTTAACGTACATAATGCGTTAGGTGCGATCAGTATTGCCGGTCATATGGGTGTTACCGTAGAGCAGATGAACAAGGCACTCCGCCACTTCAGCGTAAAGGGAAGAGTACAGATTGTTCCGACAGGATATGACTATACATTAATTATTGACTACGCACATAATGCCGTAGCCTTAGAGAGCATTTTAAATACATTACGAGCTTATGATCCACCAAGATTGATCAGTTTATTTGGCTGTGGTGGTAACCGTTCCAAACTCCGCCGTTATGAGATGGGTGAGGTATCCGGAAAGCTTGCGGACTTTACGATTATTACTTCCGATAACCCAAGATTTGAAGAGCCGCAGGCGATCATTGACGATATCAAGACCGGTATTGGAAGAACCAATGGAAAATACGTGGAGATCTGTGACCGTAAGGAGGCCATCAAGTATGCCATCAGCCACGGTGAAGTGGGGGACGTGATCGTGCTTGCTGGAAAAGGTCATGAGGATTATCAGGAAATCAAGGGTGTGAAATATCCGATGGATGAGAGAGTCCTGATTGCAGAAGTTCTTGAGGAACTGAAAGAAGAAAAGCAGGAGAAGGATCAGAATAAGTAGGTCCTGAATAAAAGCAGGGCAGTAAAATCGGGATAAAAAGTCAGAACCGAAAATAAGCAGGAAGTGTGGCAGGAAAAGCGTGTTTGCAGATGTAATAGTAGATATTCAACATGAAAAACTGGATAAGATCTTTCAGTACCGAATACCGGAACGACTGAAAGACGAGCTGCATCCGGGGATGGAAGTAATTATCCCTTTTGGAAAAGGAAACCGGCAGATCAAAGGTTATGTGACTTCATTATCAGAGACTTGCAATTATGATCTGTCAAAGGTGAAGGAGATCACAGACATTTCCAGAAACAGCGTGGCAATCGAAGCGAGACTGATCGCGCTGGCGGCATGGATGAAAGAGCAGTATGGCGGAACAATGATCCAGGCACTTAAGACAGTGCTGCCAATCAAGCAGAAGGAGAATGCGAAGGTAAAGAAACATCTCCGTTTGCTGCTTACTGAGGAAGAGAGTCGAGAGAAGCTGGCTTTTTATCAGAAAAAGAATCAGAAAGCAAGAGCGAGACTTTTGGAAGCTTTGATGGAAGTACCGGTTCAGGATTATGAGCTGGTGACGAAAAAATTAAATGTGACGTTGCCTGTGATCCGGGCATTGGAAGAGCAGGGCGTGCTGAAGATAGAGTCAGAGCAAGTATACCGTAATCCGGTGAAACAGGCAAAGAAATCACAGCAGGAAATCATCTATACAGAAGAACAGCAGTATGTGATCCAGGGGTTCCGGCAAGACTATCTGTGTGGAACAAGGAGAACTTATCTGCTTCACGGAGTGACCGGAAGTGGGAAGACAGAAGTCTATATGGAGATGATCCGCACTGTGGTCGGGCAGGGAAGGCAGGCAATCGTTCTGATTCCGGAGATCGCACTGACCTATCAGACAGTGATGCGGTTTTACCGCTGTTTCGGCGACAGAGTTTCTATTATGAACTCAAGACTGTCTGCCGGAGAACGTTACGATCAGATGATGCGTGCAAAGAGGGGGGAGGTCGATGTGATGATCGGACCACGTTCTGCACTTTTTACTCCATTTCCGGATTTGGGGCTGATCGTTATAGATGAAGAGCATGAACCAACCTACAAGAGTGAGCAGGTGCCACGCTATCATGCAAGAGAAGTGGCAGTCCACAGGGCAGAAGTAGAAGATGCCAGTGTAGTGCTTGGAAGCGCAACTCCGTCCATGGAGGCCATGTACAGGGCAAGACTTGGTGAATATCAGCTTTACGAGATGAAGAACCGTTCCCATATGCAGCAGATGGCAACTGTGTATACAGTAGACATGCGTAAAGAACTGAAGAATGGAAACCGATCCATCTTGAGTGAGAAGTTGCAGGAACTGATCGAAGACAGATTGAATGCAAAAGAGCAGATCATGCTGTTTTTGAATCGCAGGGGATATTCTGGTTTTGTTTCCTGCAGAGAATGTGGCCATGTAGTGAAATGCCCGCACTGTAATGTATCCTTGTCGGTACACAAAGGTGGAAAAATGGTCTGCCATTACTGTGGATATGAGCAGCCGAAGATTCGGGTCTGCCCGGAGTGCGGGTCCGGTTTTATCGGAGAATTTAAAGCCGGAACGCAGCAGATCGAGGAGATGGTGAGACGACGTTTCCCACAGGCAAAAGTCCTGCGGATGGATATGGATACGACGAAAAAGAAAGATGCACATACAAAAATTCTTTCAGCATTTGCCAATGAAGAGGCGGATGTGCTGGTAGGAACGCAGATGATCGTAAAGGGACATGATTTCCCGAATGTGACGCTGGTGGGGGTGCTGGCAGCAGATATGTCATTGTATACCGATGATTACCGTTCAGGGGAACGAACCTTTCAGTTGCTGACGCAGGCAGCAGGACGTGCCGGAAGAGGGATGCGGGAGGGAGAAGTGGTCATTCAGACTTATTCCCCGGAGCATTATGCAATCAAAGCTGCTGCGGCACAGGATTATAAAGCTTTTTATGAGCAGGAGATCCGGTACAGGGAGCTGCTGGGGTATCCTCCGGCAGAAGAACTGATGGCTGTGCTGGCAGCAGGAGAAGATGAACGGCTTCTGGAGACTGGGTGTAAATATTTGAAAGAATATGTCTTAAGGATCAAAGGAAAAGCACCACTGGAAGTGATCGGTCCGGCAAGTCCGGGAGTAGATAAGATTAAAGATATTTACCGCCGGGTAATCTATATTAAAGCACCGGAATACAGAACGCTGATCCGGGTAAAAGATCTGATGGAGCAGTATATTGAGATCAATTCAGGCTTTGCAAAGCTGAGGATCCAGTTCGATTTTAATCCGATGAACCTGTGAGAATAAAAGAGAAATTAAGGTAAGATTAAGAAGGAGAAGGTTATGGCAATCAGAGAAGTAAGAAAAATCGGGGATGAAATTCTCGGAAAGCAGTGTAAAGAAGTAAAAAAAATGACCATCAGGACAAAGATTCTGATTGGTGATATGCTGGATACGATGTATGAAAAGATGGGAGTCGGTCTGGCAGCACCACAGGTAGGAATCCTCAAGCGGATCGTGGTGATCGATGTAGGCGAGGGACCGATCGTACTGATCAATCCGGAGATCATCGAGACTTCCGGTGAGCAGACCGGAGAAGAAGGATGCCTGAGTGTTCCGGGAAAATGGGGCATTGTGACACGTCCGAATTATGTGAAAGTACGGGCATTGAATGAAGAGATGGAAGAATTTGAAATCGAGGGAGAAGGACTTCTTGCAAGAGCATTCTGCCATGAGATCGATCATCTTTCAGGGCATCTTTATGTGGATAAGGTGGAAGACGGACTGCATGATGTAGAACCGGTGGAGGAACCGGAAGACTGAAAATCTCTGAAATACAGACATTGCAGAGAAGAATAAAAAAAGGGAGGATCATGATGAAGATTATCTTTATGGGAACGCCGGATTTTTCAGTGGGAACGCTGGAGGCACTGATCGAAGCAGGACATGAAGTGTGTCTGGTGGTAACGCAGCCGGACAAGCCGAAGGGGAGAGGCAAAGAAATGCAGCCCACACCGGTGAAAGCAGCGGCAATGAAGCATGGAATCCCGGTGTATCAGCCGAAGAAGATCAGGGATCCTGAGTGTGTGGAAGAATTAAGAAAATATCAGGCAGATGTTATGGTTGTGATTGCATTTGGACAGATCCTTCCAAAGTCAATTCTGGAAATGACACCATATGGGTGCATCAATGTGCATGCCTCACTTCTTCCAAAGTACCGTGGTGCAGCACCGATCCAGTGGGCGATCATCAACGGAGAAAGTGTGACCGGAGTAACGACCATGCAGATGGATGAAGGACTGGATACAGGAGATATGATCCAGAAGACGGAAGTTGAGATCACACCGGACGAGACCGGTGAGTCACTGCATGATAAACTGGCAGCTGCAGGTGCGGCATTATGCGTGGAGACGCTGAAAGCAGTGGAAACACATACAGCAACCTTTGAAAAGCAGGGAGAAAGTCCCACCGCTTATGCACGGATGTTGGATAAAAAGCTTGGAAATATCGACTGGAGCAGATCTGCCGTTGAGATCGAACGGCTGGTTCGTGGTTTAAATTCCTGGCCAAGTGCCTATACTCACTGGGACGGAAAGGTGATGAAGATCTGGAAAGCGAAAGCAGAGCCGGGAGCGGGTGTGCAGGCAGGCGGAACAGAGACAGAAAAGTTTCAGGGAGAATCACAGACAGTGGCAGGAACTGTCGTTGCAGTGGAAAAAGACAGCTTTACAGTACAGACAGGTGAAGGACGACTGAAGGTGCTGCAGCTTCAGATTCCGGGGAAAAAGCGGATGGATGCGGATGCATTTTTAAGAGGATATAGCCTGAAGCCGGGAACTGTATTTACAACAGAAGTATAGAGCAGGAAAATGGACAGAATTTAAATTCAGGAGGCAGAGAAGATGTTCTACTATTATTATGACTGGACTTATATATTAGTACTGATCGGTGTGGTATTAAGCCTTTTGGCATCGGCAAAAGTAAAAAGCACGTTTGCAAGATATTCTAATGTACGCAGTTATTCAGGCATGACGGGAAGGGATGCGGCAGAAAAGATTTTGCATCGGAACGGCATTTATGATGTACAGATCATCCATATTTCAGGAAATCTGACAGATCATTATAATCCAACGAACAAGACACTGGCATTATCAGATCCGGTTTATCATTCGACTTCCGTTGCAGCAATCGGTGTCGCAGCACATGAATGTGGTCATGCAGTGCAGCATCAGGTAGGGTATGCACCGCTTTCTGTCCGTTCTGCTTTAGTGCCGGCGGCAAATTTTGGTTCTATGATCTCGTGGCCATTGATCATTATTGGACTGATGTTCAACGGGCAGATGTCCGCAATGCTGATCAATCTGGGAATCCTGTTGTTCTCACTGGCAGTCCTTTTTCAGATTGTGACTTTACCGGTAGAGTTCAATGCGTCACACCGGGCAGTAAATGTTCTGGAGACGGCAGGAATGTTGCATCCTGAAGAGATCAGCGGTGTGAAGAAAGTACTGGGAGCAGCGGCACTGACGTATGTGGCAAGTGCAGCGGCACAGATTTTACAGTTATTACGTCTTCTGATCCTTACAAGAGGACGCAGAGACGATTAAAGTGCAGAACAGAAATGCTGGAGGAAAAAGATGGGCAGACAGGTCAATGAGCGGGAAATCGTTCTCGCAGTATTGATGGAAATAACAGAAAATGGAGCATACAGCCATAAAATTCTCGGAGAGGTACTGTCGAAATATCAATACCTTGAGAAGAAAGAGCGTGCGTTTATTACCAGGGTGACCGAGGGAACGCTGGAGCATCTGATTGAGATCGATTATATTCTGGATCAGTTCTCGAAAGTAAAAGTGAAGAAGATGAAACCGGTGATCCGCAATATCTTAAGAAGCGGAGTTTACCAGTTAAAATATATGGACAGCGTACCGGATCATGCGGTGTGCAGCGAGGCAGTCAAACTGGCAGTAAGAAAAGGCTTTTCAGGATTAAAGGGGTATGTGAACGGAGTGCTGCGGAGTGTGGCAAGAGGACTGGATACATTGGACTATCCGCAGGAAGGAATTGAGGCACTTTCAATCCAATATTCTATTCCGACATGGATTCTCAGGCTGTGGGAAAAAAGTTATGGGGAGGAAGTCACCCGTACCATGGCAGCCGATTTCCTGAAAGAAAGGCCGGTCACGATCCGGTGCTGTCAGAATAAAGTAACTCCGGAGCAACTGAAAAAGGAACTGGAACAGGAAGGGGTAACTGTGCAGGAGCATCCTTATCTGCCGTACGCCTTTTTCATCAGCGGATATGATTATCTTGAAAGCCTGGACTGCTTCTGGAAAGGTTGGTTTACTGTGCAGGATGTAAGTTCTATGCTGGTGGCAGAGCTGGCAGCCCCGGAAGCAGGGAATAAAATTGTGGATATCTGTGCTGCTCCGGGTGGAAAATCCTTACATATTGCGGAGAAACTGTGGATAACTGACCGAAATGAAGCGAAAAAAGGCGAAGTAGAAGCCAGGGATCTGACGGAATATAAAGTAGGACTCATTGAAGAAAATATTGCCAGGATGGAACTTGAAAATATTCATGCGGTCTGCAGGGATGCAACCGTACCGGATGAAGCATGGAAAGAAAAAGCAGATATTGTCCTTGCAGATCTGCCCTGTTCCGGGCTGGGAGTCTTTGGAAAGAAACCGGATCTGAAATACCGGGTGAAAGAGGAAGACCTGAAAGAACTGGCTGGACTGCAGAGAAAGATTCTTGAAAATGCACAGGCAATGGTAAAAAAAGGAGGTACATTATTATATAGTACCTGTACCATCGACCCCATGGAAAATGAGGAGAATGTACACTGGTTTTTGAAAAAGTACCCGCAGTTTTCTCTGAACAGTATCAGAGAGAAGCTTTGCCCGCAACTGGCAGAGTCGGTAGAAGAGGAAGGATGCATCCAGTTACTTCCGGGTATACATTGCAGTGATGGATTTTTTATAGCAAGGTTAAAAAAGAACGGGGAGAACTGATATGAAGAAGGATATCCGGGCTTATGGATACGACAGATTAAAAGAAGAGATGGAGGCACTGGGGGAAAAACCATTCCGTGCAAAGCAGGTTTATGAATGGCTTCATGTAAAGCTGGCAGATGATTTTGATGAGATGACGAATCTGTCAAAAGCGTTACGGGAAAAGCTGAAAGAGGAGTATGTGATCCTTCCGGTGAAAATGCTGGAGCGTCAGATCTCGCAGATTGACGGGACGAATAAATTCTTATTCCAGTTATATGACGGAAATGTAGTCGAAAGTGTCCTGATGCGTTATAAGCATGGTAATTCCGTCTGCATTTCTTCACAGGCAGGCTGCCGGATGGGATGTGCATTCTGTGCTTCTACGATCGGAGGTCTGCAGAGAAACCTGTCTTCTTCGGAGATGCTGGGGCAGATCTATCAGATTCAGAAGATCACGCAGGAAAGAGTATCCAATGTGGTAGTCATGGGAACGGGAGAGCCACTGGATAATTACGAAAATTTCCTGAATTTTGTACATCTGCTTACGGATGAACACGGTTTGAATATCAGTCAGAGAAATGTGACAGTATCTACCTGCGGGATCGTTCCGAAAATCCTGGAACTGGCAAAAGAACATTTACAGATCACGCTTGCATTATCCCTGCATGGTTCTACGCAGGAAAAGAGAAAAAGGCTGATGCCGGTAGCAAATAAATATCATCTCCCGGAAGTGCTGGATGCCTGCGATACCTATTTCCGTGAGACAGGACGCAGAGTGACCTTTGAATACAGTCTGGTACATGGAGTCAATGATACAGAGGAAGATGCAAGGGAACTGACGGCACTTTTAAAGCCGAGAAACTGTCATTTGAATCTGATCCCGGTGAATCCGGTAAGAGAGCGTGATTTTGTACGCCCAAGCCGCAAAAATGCCCTGAATTTCAAAAATAAACTTGAAAAAAGCGGAATAAATGTTACTATAAGAAGGGAAATGGGCTCTGATATTGACGGAGCCTGCGGTCAGCTCAGGCGCCGCTACGTAGAAACTGAAGGAGAATAGAAGGTATGAAGACATTTTCAATTACAGATGTTGGAATGGTGCGACAGGTAAATCAGGACTACGTCTTTACGACGGGAAAACCACTGGGTATTCTCCAGAACCTGTTCGTGGTAGCGGATGGTATGGGTGGCCATCAGGCAGGAGATTATGCTTCCAAGTGTACTGTGGAAGTGATGATCAAAGAGATTGCGAAGAGCGAGGGCGAGGATATTGAACGTGTTCTTGTAAAAGCAATCAAGGCTGCCAATCGTGAGATTATCAAAGAAGCATCCGGTGACGAACATCTGAAGGGGATGGGAACAACGGTTGTTGCCGCTACTGTGAAAGAACAGATGCTGTATTTTGCCAATGTGGGAGACAGCCGTCTGTATCTGATCAATCAGGGGATCCAACAGCTAAGTAAGGACCATTCTCTTGTAGAAGAGATGGTACGTCTTGGTGGAATTAAGCCGGAAGAAGCGAAGCATCATCCGGATAAGAATATTATCACAAGAGCGATCGGGGCAAAAGCTGATGTGGATGTGGACTTTTATGAACACCGTCTGAAACGGGGAGACATCATTCTGATGTGTACAGACGGATTAAGTAATATGGTGGAAGATGAAGAACTTTTCCATATTGTACAGGGAGCAAGAGACATTGTAGAAGCAGGGCAGAACCTTGTGAATGCTGCCAAAGAGAACGGCGGTACAGATAATATTGGAATCGTTCTGATCGAACCATTTGCAGATGAGGTGAGTATATGATTAAAGAAGGAGTTTTCTTAGGAAAGCGGTACGAGATACTCGGCCGTATCGGTTCCGGAGGTATGGCAGATGTATATAAAGGAAAAGACCATAAGCTGAACCGTTTTGTTGCGATTAAGGTTCTCAAGAGCGATTACCGTTCGGACGAGACATTTATTAAGAAGTTTTTGAGCGAAGCACAGGCGGCTGCAGGACTGATGCATCCGAATGTGGTGAACGTTTATGATGTAGGACAGGATCGTGGCTTATATTATATGGTCATGGAACTGGTTGAAGGAATTACGCTGAAAGATTATATCGAGAAAAAAGGAAAGCTTTCAGCCAAGGAGACCATCAGCATTGCAATTCAGATGGTGACGGGGATTCAGGCGGCACATAACTGTCATATTATTCACAGGGATATCAAGCCTCAGAATATTATTATTTCGAAAGAAGGAAAAGTAAAGGTAACAGATTTCGGTATTGCACGGGCGACTACGTCTACGCAAACGATCAGCACCAGTGTAATGGGATCCGTTCACTATACATCACCGGAGCAGGCAAGAGGCGGAATTGTCGATGAGAAGAGTGATCTTTATTCTGCCGGCATTACCATGTATGAGATGATCACCGGTCATGTTCCGTTTGATGGGGATTCTACTGTGACAGTGGCGTTGAAGCACCTGCAGGAGGAAATCAAGTCTCCGGCGGAAGAAGTACCGGATATCCCGTACAGTCTGGAATGTATCATTATGAAATGTACGCAGAAAAATCCGGCGATGCGATATCAGAGCTGCGATGAGCTGTTACAGGATCTGAAGCACTCGCTGGTTGACCCGGAAGGCGATTTTGTTGTCCTTGGGGGCAGACGGAGAAGTGACCGGACTGTTGTTATGTCACCGGAAGAAGTAGAACGTCTTCAGCGGGAGCGTGGTTATGACGAGGACGATGAGTATGATGAAGACTATGATGATGAAGACGACGAGTATGATGATGACTACGACGATGAAGACGACGAGTATGATGATGACTATGACGATGAAGATGACGAGGATGAACGTGACCGCCGTTCTTCAGGAAGAGGAAAAAAGAAGGATGTAAATCCTGATACAAAGAAGATCATGCGGATTCTGATGATTGTGGCAGGTGTAGTGATCGCACTGCTGATCCTGTTCCTTGTCGGAAATGCAGTCGGAATCTTTAAAGGTTCGGGGAATGCGACCGTCACTCAGTCGGAGAAGGTCAAAGTGCCTGATGTCCGTGGCATGACAGTAGAAGAAGCTACAAAAGAGCTGAAAAAGTATGATCTTGGAATCGATGTAGTAGATAAAAAGCCATCGAATGAATATAAAAAGAATCAGATCATGAGTCAGTCACCGGGGAAATGGGAGAAGGTGAAGCGGCATAGTACCGTGGAAGTTGTTCTCAGTACCGGTGAGGAGGCAAAGAGTACCAAAGTTCCGCCTGTCATCGGACAAGATGAATCGGATGCAGAGGCCGCCATCAAAGCAGCGAATCTTGTTGTTGTAAAAGGAGATCCGCAGTACAGTGATTCAGTGGAAGAAGGAAAAGTTATTTCAGTAGAACCGGGTGAGGGTACAGAAGTGGATGAAGGATCAGAAGTTACGATCGTTGTCAGTCTTGGTTCACAGCCGGCAACTGTTCCGTCCATTGAAGGAAAGAGCCAGTCAGAAGCTGAGTCAGCACTTGCAGCGGCAGGACTTCAGGGAAGTGCCAGTGAAGAATATAGTGATTCTGTAGCAGCGGGAATAGTCATTTCACAGGGAACGGCATCCGGAAAGCAGGTATCAAAAGGAGCAACGGTCAGCTATGTGGTAAGTAAAGGACCAAAGCTGAAAGTGACTACAGTACCGAATATCCTTTCTTCTAATAAGACGACGGCAGAGAAGTTGCTCCAGCAGGCAGGTCTTACAGCCGAATATCTTGGAGAAGACTACAGTGATAATTATCCGAAAGGACAGGTATTTTACCAGTCTGTCAGTGCAGGAACCCAGGTGGAAGAGGGAACTTCCATTCAGTATATGGTAAGTAAAGGACCACAGCCATCGGATCCATCCGGTGAAGACGGTACCGAGTAAAGCAGAGAGCAGTAATATATGCAGGGAAAGATTATAAAAGGAATTGCCGGATTCTACTACGTGAATGTAGTAGAATCCGGTCTTTATGAATGTAAAGCAAAGGGGTCATTCAGGAAGAATGGCATTAAACCACTGGTTGGAGATGAAGTGGAGCTGGAAGTCCTGGATGAAGAAGAAAAAATCGGAAATGTAACGAAAATCCTGCCGAGGAAAAATGAACTGATCCGTCCGGCAGTGGCCAATATAGATCAGGCACTGGTCGTATTTGCGGTAACGGAACCAAAGCCGCACTACAATCTGCTGGATCGATTTCTGGTTATGATGGAGCGGAAAGAGATTCCGGTCATTTTGTGTTTTAATAAGACCGATCTTGCAGAACATCCTGAGATTGCAGAATTGGAGGAAGTTTATGCGTCCTGTGGCTATCCGGTGCTGTTTACCAGTGCAAAGAAAGAAGAAAATATAGAAAAATTAAAGCAGATGCTGAAAGGAAAGACGACTTCCATCGCAGGTCCGTCAGGAGTAGGAAAGTCCTCTCTGATCAATCTGCTCCAGTCAGGCGTACAGATGGAAACCGGAAGTATCAGCAGAAAAATTGCAAGAGGAAAGCATACCACGAGGCATTCCGAACTGATCATGATCAGTCCGGATTCCTATATTATGGATACACCGGGATTCAGTTCCCTTTATGTGAATGATTTTGAAAAAGAAGAACTGAAATATTATTTTCCGGAATTTTCTCCGTATGAAGGAAAATGCAGGTTTAACGGCTGCGACCACATTCATGAACCGGGATGTGCAGTGAAAGAAGCAGTAGAGAGCGGAGCAATCCATAAGATACGCTATGAAGATTATACAGAGATGTATCGTGAATTAAAAGAAAAGAAGAGGTATTAGAAATGAAGAATGTGTTAGCACCATCGATCCTTTCTGCGGATTTTAAAGTCCTCGGAGAGCAGCTTAAAGTGACAGAGGCAGCAGGAGCAGAATATATTCATTTTGATGTAATGGATGGGATTTTTGTACCAAGTATTTCTTTTGGAATGCCGGTACTTTCCTGTATCAAAGGATATACTTCGCAGATACTGGATGCACATCTGATGATCACAGAACCGATCCGCTATGTGGAAGAATTTGCAAAAGCAGGAGCGGATATCATCACGGTTCATTTAGAGGCATGTGAAGATCTGCAGGCGACGATCGACAAGATCCATGCAGCAGGTGTGAAGGCGGGGATTTCGATTAAGCCAAAAACTCCGGTGGAGGCATTTGTTCCGTATCTGGATCAGGCTGATATGTTCCTGGTCATGTCAGTAGAGCCGGGCTTTGGAGGCCAGGCGTTTATTCCGGAATCACTGGATCGTATCAGGGAACTGAGAAAAATGCTGGATGAAAAGGGATTGAAGACAGATATTGAAGTGGATGGCGGTATCTACCATGCAAATGTTGCGGAAGTATTGGATGCAGGAGCAAATATTATGGTTTCCGGTTCAGGCATATTTAAGGGAGACATCAGAAAAAATACAGAAGAATTTATGGAGATATTAAAGAGTCATGAGTAAGAGAACTGTGATCGTGAGC
>ERZ772816.2439-NODE-2439-length-12549-cov-140.965263_pt1 | contig 12549 bp, 9 predicted proteins | sample MGYA00511359_ERZ772816 | MGnify/ENA primary metagenome ERZ772816 (study PRJEB29015, sample SAMEA2737710) | human gut metagenome | biome: human gut; feature: human-associated habitat; material: faeces | place: China | collected 2012 ...
TTTTATTTACCGCCAAAGCCGCTTAGGCTTGGCGAATTTTTAACGAACTATTGTAGTTATTTATTCGTTTTTATTGGATTACAAAATTATCCGTTCTTTCAGTAAACAAATTGTATAAAACCGTTTTATACAGGACAATATCGATATACAAAGGGAATATAAACAATTTTTACCCATAAAAAGTTCTTATAATATACTGAAAAAGCGACTTTTTGCACAGTCTTGTGCCCTTTAACAAAACAGGACAATATGCAACAGAGCTTGATAAAGAGGAGATAACAATATAATTTTATATAAAACTTCCCCTAAAAGCGAGGAATCGAGGAAAAACTTTCTACTTTTGCAACTTGTAATTAAAAGAACTCATTTGCAGATGAAAATAAAGTTTTTGCCATTGATTGCAGTACTCTTTGCTGCAACATCTATAATGACATCGTGTTTGGATAATGATGTGGAACAGGTCACTTATACCTCAGAAACCAGTATTACAGGATTTTCATTGGGTACATTGAACATTGACCGAATAGGGAAAGATAAGGATGGGAAAGATAGTGCGTATGTGGATACACTAGATTGCTCAGAATATCCATTCACCATCAATCAAATGACAAGAGAAATCGAGAATAAAGATTCACTCCCTTATGGTACTCACATTGACAAAGTGATAACCAGCGTGACTTACGACGCCGGTGCACTGGCCTACAGACCCAAAGGAACAGATAAAGATACGTTGTGGACTTCTACAGACTCTATCGATTTTTCAGGAGACACTCGTACCATGTCTACTGTTACCCCTATTGAATTTAAGGTATATGCTTACAGCGGTGCAATCGGACAGGCTTATAAAGTGAAAATCAACGTACACCAGCAGGTTCCAGACACTATCTCATGGAAGAAGTTTGACAATTCATTCAGTGCCAATTTAAGTGAACAGAAAGCTGTATATGCTAACGGGAAAGTATATGTATTCGGGAAAAATGGCAGCAATACCCAAATTGAATACTCGGATGTAGCAAATGACAATCCTACTTCATGGACTCCCGTTGCAAGTGTACCCGCAAATATAGATACTTACTCTGCTACTGTATGGACAGAAAATATTTATTTCCTGGCAGGCACAGTTAACAATAAGAAGCTCTATAAACTGGATGTAACCACCAATGAAATTACCTCCGCAGGTACAGATGTATTCGAAATACTGATTGGTGGAAATGATGTCACAAAGGAACTTTACGCTGTTAAAGGCGGAAAGAGTGGTACATATAAAGAAAATGTATGGACAGAAGATACAAACCCGTTCACACAATTTACAGCAGGTAAGCCTTTCTTCTCCAATACAACTACTGCATCTTACAACAGCAACGTTACTACTACTGTAGCTCTTTGCTATAATCAGGGCACTACAGCCAATGACACAACAGCGTTGGTATTCAACCGCATGTCAAGTGATAGCAAATGGGAAACAAGAATGCAGAATCTTCCACTGCCGAACCTGAAAAACGTCACCATGATTTACTACGACGGAAAGCTGTATGCTTTCGGTGGGGAAAGTGTAAAACCGGAAGTGAAACCTTTCAGCCAGTTCTATTGTTCTACCGATAACGGACTTTGCTGGAGACCTGTCACTGAATGTATGGCTTTCCCAGCAGAATTCGGCACACTTTATACTACACACCACGGCAATTATTCATGCGCCGTAACTCCCAAACTGGAAAACGGAACGTCCAGAGGTAACTTTATCTGGATTGTGTGGGAAGATGGAAGCATCAGCCGAGGACGTATCAACCGACTGGGATTCACTCCTAAATGGTAATCTAAAAAACTGAAAAACAACAAAGCGATGCTATATAAAGACCAAATTGACAAGAACCGGATACCGGCACATATTGCTATCATCATGGATGGCAACGGACGCTGGGCCAAACAGCAGGGACATGCCCGTACTTTCGGACACCAGGCTGGCGCCGAAACCGTACATGTCATTGCGGAAGAAGCCGCACGGCTGGGCGTGAAGTATCTGACTCTTTATACATTCTCTACCGAAAACTGGAATCGTCCGGTAGACGAGGTTGCCGCACTGATGAGTTTGCTTATGGACTCTATTGAAGAAGAAACCTTCATGAAGAACAACATCAGTTTCCGCATCATCGGCGAAACAGAAAAATTGCCGGAAAACGTACTTGCACGATTGAACAAGTGCATCGAACGTACGTCAAAGAACACGGGAATGTGTCTGACTTTAGCATTAAGCTATTCTTCTAAATGGGAAATCACGGAGGCTGTCAAAAAAATTGCCCGTGAAGTGAAAGAAGGAATACTCACTCCCGAGGAAATTACAGACCAGACCATCAACCGATGTCTGGCCACTCATTATATGCCCGACCCGGACTTGTTGATCAGAACAGGCGGTGAAATCCGATTAAGCAACTATCTGCTCTGGCAGTGCGCTTACGCGGAACTGTACTTCTGTGATACTTTCTGGCCGGACTTCAAGGCCGAAGAATTGTGTAAGGCTATTTGTGACTTTCAAAAAAGAGAACGCCGATTCGGCAAAACCAGTGAACAAATTTAACAAAGAACAATGCAAAACCGTTTTTCACTTATCCTATTGATTGCTGCATGTCTTTCGTCTGCTCCAATGGGGGGATATGCACAGGACAATAATACAACTGAACAAAGCGATAAACCAATTATCCTTTACAACGGAACACCTAAAAAATATGAAATCGCCGACATCAAGGTCAGCGGAGTAAAGAACTATGAGGATTATGTCCTGATAGGTATTTCCGGCTTGGCTGTCGGACAGACTATCACTGTACCAGGAGATGACATCACCTCGGCAGTAAAAAGATACTGGCGTCATGGTTTGTTCTCTGACGTGAAAATCGTAGCAGACAAAATTGTAGACAATAAAATTTACCTGTCTATCCAGCTGACACAACGTCCGCGTATTACCGACATCGTAATCCATGGTGTGAAAAAGAGTGAGCGCGAAGACTTGCAGGCTAAACTGGGTATGGCAAAAGGTACACAGGTTACACCGAACTTGATTGACCGTGCTAAAATTCTGATCAAGAAACATTTTGATGAAAAAGGTTTCAAGAATGCAGAAGTTAACATCGTGGAGCGTGAAGACCCGGAAAATAAGGAACAGGTATATGTAGACGTGAACATTGACAAAAAGGCCAAAGTCAAAGTCCACAAAATTACCATTGAAGGAAATGAGGTCTTGGCCGACAAGAAACTGAAACGTGTCATGAAGAAGACTAACGAAAAAGGTAAACTGATCAACCTTTTCCGTGCCAAGAAGTTTATCAATGAACGTTACGAAGAAGACAAACAGAAAATCATCGATAAATACAACGAATTAGGTTATCGTGATGCACAAATCGTAGAAGACAGTGTATCTTCATACGATGAAAAGACGGTAGATGTCTACATGAAGATCTACGAAGGACAAAAATATTACCTTCGTGACATCACCTGGGTAGGTAACACGGTATATCCTTCTGACCTGTTGAACGAACAGCTCCGCATGAAACGCGGTGATGTATATAACCAGAAGTTGCTGAACGACCGTATCTCTAACGATGAAGACGCAATCGGTAACAACTACTATAACCGCGGATATGTGTTCTACCGCCTCGATCCGGTGGAAGTAAACATTGACGGTGACTCTATCGACTTGGAAATGCGTATCACGGAAGGTCCGCAGGCTAGCATCAGCCACGTACGTATCAACGGTAATGACCGTCTGTATGAAAACATTGTACGTCGTGAGTTGCGTACCCGCCCGGGCGACCTCTTCAGTAAGGAAGCACTGGAACGTTCTTACCGTGAAATCGCACAGATGGGACACTTCAACCCTGAGAATATCAAACCGGATGTACAGCCGAACTTCCAGGACGGTACAGTAGACATCAACTGGGGACTGGAATCAAAAGCTAATGACCAGGTGGAATTCTCCGCAGGTTGGGGACAGACTGGTGTCATCGGTAAATTGAGCTTGAAGTTTACTAACTTCTCATTTGCGAACTTGTTCCGCAAGAACGACAACTACCGCGGTATCCTGCCACAAGGTGACGGACAAACACTGACCATCAGTGGACAGACCAACGGACGCTACTATCAGTCATACAGCGTATCGTTCTTCGATCCATGGTTTGGCGGCAAACGTCCGAACTCGTTCTCTGTTTCTGCTTTCTACTCTATCCAGACCGACGTGAGCAGCCAGTATTACAACTCTGCTTACATGAACAACTATTACAACATGTTGAGCGGATACGGATACTACGGAGGTTATGGAAACTATTATGACAACTACGAATCTTACTACGACCCCGACAAGTCAATCAAGATGTTCGGTGTATCTGTAGGATGGGGTAAACGTCTGCGCTGGCCGGATGACTACTTTACCTTGTCGGCTGAATTGTCTTACCAGCGATTCATGTTGAAAGACTGGAGTTACCTCTATATCAAACTGAACAACGGCCAGTACATGAACACCGGTAACTGTAATAACCTGAGCCTGAACCTGACCTTGTCACGTAACTCTACGGATAACCCGATTTTCCCGCGTTACGGTTCAGAATTCTCGGCTTCTTTGCAGATTACTCCGCCGTACTCTCTGTTTAGCAAGAAGGACTACTCTACTTACGGTAAAGACAACTACCACGATGCGGCCAGCATGTACAAGTGGATTGAATACCACAAGTGGAAATTCAAAGCCAAAACTTATACAGCCTTGATGGATATCCAAAAATGTCCAGTTATCATGACCCGTACAGAATTCGGTATCCTCGGTCACTTTAACAAATACAAACGTTCACCGTTTGAAACCTTCTACGTGGGAGGTGACGGTATGACAGGTTACAGCTACAACTACGCATCCGAAACCATCGCCCTGCGTGGATATGAAAACGGTTCATTGACTCCGTACGGAAGTGAAGGTTATGCTTACATCCGTCTGGGTGCCGAGCTCCGCTACCCGCTGATGCTGGAAAACTCTACCAGTATCTATGCACTGGGCTTCGTGGAAGCAGGTAACGCATGGAACAACGTGACCGACTTTAACCCCTTCCAGTTGAAACGTTCTGCCGGATTCGGTGTACGTATCTTCCTGCCGATGATTGGTATGATGGGTATTGACTGGGCTTACGGTTTCGACAAGATTGACGGTTCAATGCAATACAGCGGAAGTCAGTTCCACTTTATCATCGGACAAGAATTCTAACACTTAAAAACCAATGATTATGAAGAGACTCATTTTATCCGTTATGCTGTTAGTGGCCGCCGTGGGTATGGCCTCAGCACAGAAATTCGCACTGGTAGATATGGAGTATATCCTCAAGCAGATTCCTTCTTATCAACAGGCCAACCAACAGATGGAGTCACTGTCAAAGCAATGGCAAAGCCAGATTGAGGCCAAAGCCAACGAAGCAAAAAAGCTGTATGAAGATTACCAGAAAAGCGCCAACACGCTTTCTGCTACTCAGAAAACCAGCAAAGAGGAAGCTATCGTAGCCAAAGAAAAAGAAGCGGCAGAACTCCGCAAGCAATATTTCGGACCGGAAGGTGAACTGATGAAGAAACGTCAGGAGCTGATTTCTCCGATTCAGGATGCCATCTACAATGCAGTGAAAGAGATTGCTACCCAGCGCGGATACGATGCCGTGATAGACCGTGCCTCGGCACAGAGCATGATTTTTGCTTCTCCACGCATTGATATAAGCAATGAGGTTCTTGCAAAACTAGGATATTCAAATTAATTTTATACATTTGCAACCGGGTGATAATAAGCCCTGTTTTATACATTGAATTAATTAATAACAAATAGAAACTTGAGATTATGTTGAAGAAAATTGCTTTTTTACTTTTGCTCATCGCACCGATGAGTGTATTCGCACAAAAATTTGCGCACTTTAAATCAATGGATATTATCCCTGTAATGCCGGAATGGGCTAAGGCACAGACAGACATCCAGACCATGCAGAAACAATACGAAGACGAAATCAAACGTGCTTCTGACGAATTCAACAAGAAATTTGCAGAATACCAGCAGGAACAGAAGAACCTGCCACAAAATATTCAGGAACGCCGCCAGAAAGAGCTGCAGGATTTGCAGGAAAAAGGTATGCAGTTCCAGCAGGATGCACAGCAGCAGTTGCAGAAAGCATACGGTGACATGATGGAACCTATCTACAAAAAACTGGAAGATGCCGTTAAGGCTGTAGGTAAAGCTGGTGCTTATACTTACGTATTCGATTTGAACCGTACTGACATTCCTTACATTGACGAAACTCAGTCAAAAGATATTACAAACGACATCAAGACTAAATTGGGCATCAGCCTGACAGCAGTACCTGCTACTCCAGCAGCTCCTGCTCAGTAATTAAAGGAACTCTTTGTCGTTCTGACTACATGTCATTCAGAGAAACACGAAAAAGATTTCTCTGAATGACATTTTTCTTTTCAAACCTTTCAACTGTTTTCCCATGTACCCTCTATCTGCCCCTCACACCGGTCCCATCGGAGTATTTGACTCCGGATACGGAGGTCTTACCATTCTAGGAAAGTTCATCGAACGACTGCCACAGTACGATTACCTGTACTTAGGAGACAACGCCCGTGCCCCATACGGCACACGTTCGTTCGAGGTAGTCTATGACTTCACCCTACAGGCTGTCAAGAAATTGTTTGAGTTGGGCTGCCCGCTGGTCATCCTGGCCTGTAATACGGCTTCCGCCAAGGCTCTTCGCAGCATCCAGCAGAACGACCTTCCTCACATGGATCCGACCCGCCGCGTATTAGGAGTAATCCGCCCCACTGTAGAATGTATCGGTGAAATCACCCGCAACGGACACGTAGGCCTGCTGGCCACAGCCGGTACGGTACGTTCCGAATCCTATCCGCTGGAGATTAAAAAGATTTTTCCAGACATTCAGGTAACGGGAATGGCCTGCCCCATGTGGGTACCACTGGTAGAGAACAAGGAATACGACGGTGACGGAGCCGACTATTTCGTCAAGAAATACATTGATACCATCCTGCAGAAAGACCCGGACATCGACACCCTGATTTTAGGCTGTACGCACTATCCCCTGCTTCTGCAAAAGATACGGCAGTACACCCCCTCGCACATCCGGCTGGTAACGCAAGGCGAGTATGTAAGCGAAAGCCTGAAGGACTATCTGTCGCGTCATCCGGACATGGACGCACGCTGTTCCAAGAACAAGCGACGGGAGTTTCTCACCACAGAATCGGTCGAGAAATTCCGGGAATCGGCTTCGGTATTCTTACACTGCACAGACGTACATGTACGCAACGTCCAACTTGAATAACACAAAAATGGTCCGCCTCAGAATCTTCTCACAAAGGCGGACCATTTTTTGTTTTATATGACCTGACTGCTATTCAGCCACAAAAGTCGCGTGCTGCACATTCCGGCTGTCCGGACCTACCATCACTTCAAACTCTCCCGGTTCATATCCATATTCCAGACGAGAATTATAATACTTCAAATCATCCTCATCGAGTACAAACTCTACATTCTGTGTCTCTCCCTTTTTAAGAGCCACACGACGGAAAGCTTTCAGCTCCTTCACCGGACGGGAGATTTCTGCATACACATCATGAAGATACAGTTGCACAATCTCTACTCCATCACACTCACCTGAATTGGTTACAGGCACGGTTACCTTCAACTGACCGCTCTTGGCCATACGCTCCGCACTCAACTGCAAATTACCGTAACGGAAAGTGGTATAACTCAAACCATAGCCAAAAGGATAAAGCGGTTCATTGCTCTGGTCGATGTAATTGCTGCCATAACGGTTGAAAGTGGTATCATCCGTATCCGGACGACCCGTATTCAGGTGATTATAATAAAGCGGCAACTGTCCCACCGCACGTGGGAAACTCGTAGTCAGCTTACCTGAAGGAGACACGTCACCAAACATCACATCGGCAATGGCATCACCCGCTTCACTGCCGGCAAACCACACGTTCAGGATAGCCGGTACATGCTCAGACTCCCAGCATAAATCCAGCGGACGACCGGTAAACAAAGCCAGTACCACCGGCTTTCCGGTAGCTATCAATGCCTTCAACAAATCTTTCTGCGCATCCGGAATCTGAATATCTGTACGAGAAGAAGACTCCCCGCTCATCTCGGCACTCTCACCCAATGCAGCCACAATCACATCGGCAGAAGCCGCCACGCGCAAAGCCTCAGCCCGCAACTGACGGTCATCGCCACGTGTCAGCGGACGAGGTTCGACCGCCCCTTTCTCTATATGCTCACTATAATACACATTACTTCCCTTGGCATAAGAAACCGTAGCCTTATCACCTACCGCACGACGGAAAGCTTCGTACATCGTCACATGACGGTCTGTCTGACAATCCATGTTCCACGTGCCGCACATATTGTTCTGCGCATCAGCCATCGGCCCAATCAATGCAATGCGTCCTTTTTTCTGCAAAGGCAACAACTTACCCTCGTTCTTCAACAGCACAAACGTTTCAGCCGCAATCTCACGTGCCGCTTTACGATTCGCCTCCGTAAACAATTCCTTGCGTCCCCGAAGCGTATCACAATACTTATAAGGATTTTCAAACAATCCTAACTTATACTTGGCTTCCAATACCCGACGACAAGCCTCGTCAATCCGCTCCTGCGTCACGGCCTTCTCCTTCAATGAAGCTTCCAGCGTATGCAAGAAACCATGTGCCACCATATCCATGTCCGTTCCCGCATTCAACGCCCGTGCGGAAGCCTCCTTCAAGTCGGCCACCCCATGAGTCTTCATCTCACCAATCGAATTGTAGTCGGTCACCACAAATCCCGTGAACCCCCACTCATTGCGGAGCAAATCCGTCAACAGCCATTTGTCGGCTGTAGCAGGTACCCCGTTGATGGTATTGAACGAGCTCATCACCGAACCCACTCCGGCTTCCACCGCCCCTTTATAAGGAGTCAGGTACACATTATACATCAGGTTTCGACTCATATCCACCGAATTGTAGTCACGTCCCGATTCCGAAGCTCCATACAGCGCAAAGTGCTTCACACAGGCCATGATTTCATTGTTCTGCTTCATGCCGTCACCCTGATAACCGCGCACATAGGCTCCGGCCATCAACGCCCCGAGGTACGGGTCCTCTCCACTTCCTTCTGCAATACGTCCCCAGCGGGCATCCCGACAGATGTCTACCATCGGACTGAAGGTCCAGCTGATTCCATCGGCACTGGCTTCCGTGGCAGAAATACGTGCCATACGTGTCACCGCCGCCGTATCCCAGCTACAAGACAGGGCCAACGGAATCGGGAAGATTGTTTCGTACCCGTGAATCACATCGGCACCCACTATCAAAGGAATTCCCAGACGAGTTTCCTCCACCGCCATACGCTGCATCTGGTAAATCTTATCCACTCCCTTCACATTGAAAAAGCCGCCGACCTCACCAGCTCGGATAGCTTCTGCCATCTTGCTGTTCTTCACTGCTCCCGACACCAGGTCATTCCCAGCCGGCAGATTCAACTGTCCTAACTTTTCCTGCAAGGTCATCCTTCCCATCAGGTCACTGATAAAGCGGTCCATCTCCGCATCCTTTCCCCCGGAATTCGGCGAAGAACATCCTGCCATTGACAAAAGCAAGGCCCCCGCCTTTACAAACTGACTTATTTTTCCCATAGATATCGTATTTTTTAGAATTCGTTCTTCCAAAAATATCAATTTTTCAAACAAAACGAGCCAGAAATACGAGGTTTATTTTCGCACTTACCAGAACGCAAGTACATTTTAAAAAAACACAAGTGCATTCGAAAGGAAACACAAGTGCGTCTTACCTCAAATGAACTTGTGTTTCAAACAAAACCCTTTGGCATTCTCTTCCAAACGCTTCAAGGTTTTCCATAGCAGCTGAAAAAGGCGTAAAAATCAACAGGGAACCGCTTTTTTCATACCAAAATCATGGATATTCAATAAAAAGACTTACTTTTGCGGAAGATTGCCCTTGTAGTTCAACGGATAGAATAGAAGTTTCCTAAACTTTAGATTCGGGTTCGATTCCCGACGAGGGTACAAAAAATAAGCCGCTCTCCCTTGAAGGAAAAGCGGCTTATTTTTTTGCCTGCAGCAAGTAACGGATTACTTACGAAGACCAAGTTCTTTAACAATAGCACGGTATCTTTCGATATCACGGCTCTTCAGGTAGTTCAGCAAAGAACGACGCTTACCTACCAAAGTTGTCAAAGCTCTTTCAGTGCTATAATCTTTTCTGTTGAGCTTCATGTGCTCAGTCAGGTGAGAAATACGGTATGAAAACAATGCTATCTGCGCTTCAGGTGAGCCAGTATCAGTGTTAGACTTTCCGTACTTTCCAAAGATTTCTTGTTTTTTAGCTGCGTCTAAATACATAATTTGACTATTTATTAAAATGTATAAATTTGATTTGCGGATGCAAAGGTAAGCATAATCTTTCAGACTACAAGCGTTTTACATCTTTTTTTCACACGAAAAGACAGAATCTTCATCATCGCTCCTCTCCGACTTTCACCCTCAGAAAGACCGGTCTTCTCCCCTGCGTTTACGCCAAAAAATATAAAAACCCTGCATAAAATACCTGTCTTTCGCTGAAAAACAGTAATTTTGCACACAATTATATATAGGTATAGTATGCAAGACATTAGAAACATTGCCATTATTGCTCACGTTGACCACGGAAAAACAACTCTGGTGGACAAGATGATGCTGGCGGGACACCTGTTCCGCAACGACCAGACCAACGGTGAACTGGTTTTGGATAACAACGACCTGGAGCGTGAAAGAGGTATAACCATTCTTTCTAAAAACGTATCCATCAATTACAACGGTACAAAAATCAACATTATCGATACTCCGGGACACGCCGACTTCGGTGGAGAAGTGGAACGTGTCTTGAACATGGCCGACGGATGTATTCTGCTGGTAGACGCTTTTGAAGGTCCGATGCCGCAGACCCGCTTTGTGCTTCAGAAAGCCCTGCAAATTGGATTGAAACCTATCGTAGTGGTAAACAAGGTAGACAAACCGAACTGCCGTCCGGAAGAAGTATATGAAATGGTGTTCGACCTGATGTTCAGCCTCAACGCCACAGAAGACCAGCTGGACTTCCCGGTAATCTACGGTTCTGCCAAGAACAACTGGATGGGTGAAGACTGGAAAACTCCGACCGGCACCATCACTCCGCTGCTGGATGCCATCGTGAAATACATTCCGGCTCCGAAACAGCTGGAAGGAACTCCGCAGATGCTGATTACTTCACTTGACTATTCTTCTTACACCGGACGTATCGCCGTAGGCCGCGTGCACAGAGGTACGCTGAAAGAAGGCATGAACATCACCCTGGCTAAACGCGACGGTACATTGGTGAAATCTAAAATCAAGGAAGTACATACCTTCGAAGGCCTGGGCCGCAAGAAAGTAGAATCTGTATCTTCTGGCGACATCTGTGCCATCATCGGTGTGGAAGGCTTCGAAATCGGTGATACCATCTGCGACTTCGAAAATCCGGAACCGCTGCCACCTATCGCCATCGACGAACCGACCATGAGCATGCTGTTCACCATCAACGACTCTCCGTTCTTCGGTAAGGAAGGAAAATACGTGACTTCACGCCACATCCACGACCGTCTGATGAAAGAGTTGGACAAGAACCTGGCGCTGCGCGTACGCAAGACGGAAAACGAAGATGGAAAATGGATTGTTTCCGGACGTGGTGTACTCCACTTGTCTGTATTGATTGAAACCATGCGTCGTGAAGGCTACGAACTTCAGGTAGGACAGCCGCAGGTTATCTTCAAGGAAATCGACGGTGTGAAATGCGAACCGATTGAAGAACTGACCATCAGCGTGCCCGAAGAATTTGCCAGCAAGATGATTGATATGGTAACCCGCCGTAAAGGTGAAATGGTATCCATGGAAACTCAGGGCGACCGTGTAAACATTGAATTCGACATGCCGTCACGCGGTATCATCGGTCTGCGTACCAACGTGCTGACTGCTTCTCAGGGAGAAGCCATCATGGCTCACCGTTTCAAGGAATACCAGCCGTTCAAGGGCGACATTCCTCGCCGTACCAACGGTTCAATGATTGCCATGGAATCAGGAACTGCCTTTGCTTACGCCATCGACAAGCTGCAGGATCGCGGTAAGTTCTTTATCTATCCGCAAGATGAAGTATATGCCGGACAAGTGGTAGGTGAACACGTTCATGAAAACGACCTGGTGATTAACGTAACCAAATCAAAGAAGCTGACCAACATGCGTGCTTCTGGTTCTGACGACAAGGCCCGTATCATTCCGCCGGTTATCTTCTCGCTGGAAGAAGCACTGGAATACATCAAGGAAGATGAATACGTAGAAGTAACTCCGAAGAGCATGCGTATGCGTAAAGTCATTCTGGACGAAACGGAACGTAAACGTGCCAACAAGAACTAATTCATTCTTTATTATTGCTGTCCGATAAAATCGATTGCATATAAAAAATCCTGCTCGGCCATTGTGT
>ERZ772816.2447-NODE-2447-length-12533-cov-3.403670_pt1 | contig 12533 bp, 9 predicted proteins | sample MGYA00511359_ERZ772816 | MGnify/ENA primary metagenome ERZ772816 (study PRJEB29015, sample SAMEA2737710) | human gut metagenome | biome: human gut; feature: human-associated habitat; material: faeces | place: China | collected 2012 ...
TCTGCATCCTCCTGTTCCGGCTCCATGGAACTGATCTCTCCGATCAGACAGGGCTCCTGCGAATCAAAATCAAGAAGCTCCGCACGTTCAAGCCCTTCTACCAGCACCCGCACTGTCTTTCCCGGCAGCTTCACCAGCTGCTTTACGACTCCAATGGTACCTACCTGGTATAGATCCTTAATCTCAGGATCCGGAATTTCCGGATGCCTCTGGCTGACTAAAAACAGCTTCTGATCTCCGATCATGGCCTTTTCCACCGCCGCTACGGACCTGGGCCTGTTTACATCAAAATGCTGTACCATTCCCGGAAGAATGGTAAGTCCTCTTAAGGCCACTACCGGCATGGTTATCACTCGTTCTTCCATCTGTTTGTCACCTCATATCTTTAAAAAGGCCGCTGCAAATGCAGGAATCTGGTTTGCAGCGGTCTGAAATGTTCTTGCTAATTTTCATCGATCAACGGTACGCCTTAAGCGATCTCCCCGTTTCTTCCTCCTCTGATCCGTTCGGATAAAGGCTTTCTGGCCGCCGGCTGCATATCTCTGTATACAAACTCCGGCTCCCCTGTTTTATCGATCACAGCCTTTGTAATGGTGCAGATACCAATGGAATCATCGGAAGGAATCTCATACATCAGATCCATAATTGCGCTTTCCAAAATGGAACGTAGTCCTCTGGCTCCGATCTTGCGCTCTACCGCCAGTCTGGCAATCTCCTCCAATGCTTCTTTGGTAAACTCAAGCTTTACATTGTCAAGTTCGAACAGCTTCTGGTACTGCCGGGTGAGGGCGTTCTTGGGCTCGGTCAGGATACGGACGAGGTCGTCCTCGCCGAGATCGTCCACGTGCGTCAGGACCGGGATACGGCCCACGAATTCGGGGATGAGCCCGAACTGCACGAGGTCGGCGGGATGCACCTGTTCGAGGAGCTCGCCGAGGGTGCGCTCCTTTTTGGTCTCCACCTTGGCCCCGAAGCCCATGCTGCCGCCGCGCATACGCTGCTCGACGATCTTGTCCAGACCGATGAACGCCCCGCCCACGATGAACAGGATGTTCGAGGTGTCCATGCGGATGAATTCCTGCTGTGGGTGCTTGCGGCCGCCTTTGGGAGGGATGTTGGCTTCCGTGCCTTCGATGATCTTGAGCAGCGCCTGCTGGACGCCTTCGCCGGACACGTCGCGGGTGATGGACGGCCCGTCTGCCTTACGGGAGATCTTGTCGATTTCGTCGATGTAGATGATCCCCTTGCGGGCCGCTTCAAGGTCGTAGTCGGCATTTTGAAGCAACTGGACCAGAATGTTTTCCACGTCTTCGCCCACATACCCGGCCTCGGTCAGCGTGGTGGCGTCCGCGATGGCGAACGGCACGCGCAGGACGCGGGCCAGCGTCTTGGCGAGGAGCGTCTTGCCGCTCCCGGAGGGGCCGACAAGCAGGATGTTGCTCTTTTCGAGCTCCACACCGTCGTCGCCCTTGAGGGCGTCGGCGTAAAAGACGCGCTTGTAGTGGTTGTGCACCGCCACGGCGAGGATCTTTTTGGCCTCGTCCTGCCCGATGACGTATTCGTCGAGGCGGGCCTTGATTTCCTGCGGGGTGAGCAGGCGTTCGTCTTCGCGGACCTGCTCGATGGCGTTCTGGGCCATCATTTCGTTGCAGGTGGCGATGCACTCGTCGCAGATGTGCACGCCGTCCGGCCCGGAGACGAGCTGGTTCGCCTGCGTTTCGGTTTTGCCGCAGAAAGAGCAGCGGGGTTCGTTCGGGGGAGTGGTATTGGGCATCTCTCTTCCTATTCGGACTTTTCGGCGAGGAGGTCACGGCGGGAGGCGAGAACCTTGTCCACCAGACCATAGGCCTGCGCCATTTCGGCGGTCATGAAGTTGTCGCGTTCGGTATCCTGGGCGATCTTTTCGATGGGCTGGCCGGTATGCTTCGCCAGCAGCCCGTTGAGGGTCTCGCGCATACGCAGGATCTCGCGGGCATGGATGTCGATGTCGGTGGCCTGTCCCTGGAATCCGCCGAGGGGCTGGTGGATCATCACCTGGCTGTTGGGCAGGGCGTAGCGCATACCCTTCTGGCCCGCGCTGAGGAGGAAGGCTCCCATGCTGGCGGCGCGGCCCATGCACACGGTGGCGATGGGCGGGGTGATGTAGTTCATGGTATCGTAGATGGCCATGCCCGCCGTGACGGAGCCGCCGGGGCTGTTGATGTAGAGATAAATCTCTTTTTCCGGGTCCTGCGATTCGAGGAAAAGCAGCTGGGCGCAGATGAGGGACGCCACCGCGTCGTTGACCTCGGAGCCGAGGAGCACGATGCGGTCTTTCAGCAGGCGGGAAAAAATATCATAAGCGCGTTCGGTGCGGCCCGACGTTTCGACGACGATGGGCACCGTCATATCAAGAATATCTTGCATACTGTCTCCATATGATAATTGGGCATCAGGGCTTTCCCCGTCAGATAAGCACGATTGCGCCGTTGTCTCGGGATGAAGCCATAAAAACGGGAAATAGCACAGGGCCCCCATACAATAAAGAGGGGAGTGCGGACACTCCCCTCTCCTTATTTTTCCCAAAAAGCGGGCGGAAAACGGACTAGTCCGCGTTCTTGGGCTCGCTCAGGCTCACGGCGGGGACTTCGTTGATCTTCGCCTTGCTGTAGACCATTTCCAGGGCCTTGTCAGCGAGGATGCGGTCGCGCAGTTCATAGATCAGGCCGCTCTTGTGATAGGCTTCGCTGACCTTCTTATAGTCCTGCTGGGCGCGCATGGCCATGCCGTAGATGGCCATTTCCACTTCCTGATCGTTGACGGTGATGTTTTCCTTCTGGGCGAGGGCCATCAGGAACACCTGGGGACGCAGGGTTTCGAGGGCTTCCTTCTTGGCTTCTTCGCGCTTTTCTTCCTGAGCCTGGTCCTTGCGGAGGTCGTCGAGGCCCATGCGCTGGAGCTTCATGGCCTGTTCCTGCACCACGCGCTCGACGCGGGCGTTCAGCATGGAATCGGGGATTTCGAAAGAAACCTTTTCAAGGAGGCCGTCGATGAGCTTCTTCATGGCTTCGCTGCGGGCGGCCTGAGCCTTCGTGGCGGAAACGTGCTCGACGATGGAGGCCTTCATCTTTTCCAGGCTTTCCTGGCCGACCTTCTGAGCGAACTCCTCGTTCACTTCGGGCTTCTGGCTGGTCTGGATCTTGTTCACCTTGATGGTGAAGATGACGGTCTTGCCGGCCAGCGGCTTGTGGGGGTAGTCGGCGGGGAAGTTCACGGGGCCGGTCTTTTCTTCGCCGACCTTGGCGGTCTTCACGAGGGCTTCGAAATCGGGGAGGGCCTGGCCCTGGCCGAGGGCCACGCCGAAGTTTTCGCCCTGCACGTCGTCGATCTTGTTGCCTTCCTCATCGGTGCCGGAGTAGTCGACATCCACGGTGTCGCCGTCCTGGGGCAGGCGATCTTCGGTCACTTCGGTAAGTTCCGCCATGCGGCCGCGGAGGTTTTCAATGATTTCGTTCACGTCGTCGTCGGACACGTCGGCCTTGGCCTGATCGACTTCGAGGCCTTCGTAGTTGGGGAACTCGATTTCGGGCAGCACGTCGAAGGTGACGTTGCACTTGAATTCGGTATCGCGGGCGAAGGCGTCATGGTTGTCCATTTCCATGCTGGAAACGGGGGTCAGGCTGGAGTCCTTGAGGGTCTTCTGGAGGAGGCCGTTGATCTCGTCCTGCGTGGCGCGGGCGTACACGTCTTCGCCGAAGCGCTTTTCCACTACGGACGCGGGGACTTTACCCTTACGGAAGCCGGGCAGGGACAGATCCTTCTGGAAGCCCTTGACGGCGGTGTTGATAGCGGCGTTCACATCATCCGCGGTCAGGGTGAAGGCGATCTTTTTCCGGGTAGGGGAAAGGTTTTCAACGACAAATTCCATGGGGATTCCCTCCTTAGGGGAGCCGACCTGCTCAAGGGCGGACGGACGAGCTTTTTATCAATCAAAACACGAAGTTTATGAATGCACCGGAAGGCTTTCTGGTGCGAGAGGGGGGAGTTGAACCCCCACGGAAATCCGCTGGATTCTAAGTCCAGTGCGTCTACCAATTCCGCCACTCTCGCCAGTCGGCACACAAAGGAGGGACTCTACTGCGAAATCCCAAAAATCGCAAGTTCCATCCTGTTCAGGTGGGGTTAGGTGGTACGGGAGAGAGCCGCCGCTTCGTCCTCATACTCCTTCAGCTTCCTGTAGAGCGTGGCGACGCCGATGCCGAGGGCGGCGGCAGCGGCCTTCTTTCCGGGCGTGTCGTCCCCGCAGCGGCGGACGGCGTCCAGAATGGCGTTGCGTTCCAGATCGCGGAGCGGGATGATCCCGCCGGGCGGGAGGGGGGCGGAGGGGGAAGGCGCGGAAGAGGGCAAGGCCCCGCGCACGGAGGCGGGGAGCATGTCAGGATGCAGGACCCCGCCGGACGGGGCCATGTTGACCATAAACTCCATCACATTCTCGAACTCGCGCACGTTGCCGGGCCACGGGTAGGCGGAGAGGGCCGCGAGCATGTCCGGGCCGAGCGACGGGACCGGCTTGTTGAACCGGGCACTGTAGCGGGCGAGGAAATGGGAGGACAACAGCTCGATGTCGCCGTGGCGATCGCGCAGGGGAGGCACCTGCAGCGGGATCACGTTCAGGCGGTAGAAGAGATCCTCGCGGAAACGGCCTTGGCGCACCGCTCCGGCAAGATCTTCGTTCGTCGCCGCGATAATACGGATATCCACCTCAATGAGCCGGTTGGAGCCAAGGCGGGTGAAGGCCCGTTCCTGCAGGACGCGGAGCAGCTTCACTTGCAGGTAGAGCGGCATGGTGCTGATTTCGTCGAGGAACAGCACGCCCTTGTGGGCCAGCTCGAATTTGCCGATGCGCCCCTTGGCGCTCGCTCCGGTGAACGCGCCGCCCGTGTAGCCGAACAGCTCGCTTTCGAGCAGGGCGTCGGGGATGGCCCCGCAGTTGATGCCGATGAAGGGCTTGTCCCGGCGGCCGCTGGCGGCGTGGATGGCCCGGGCGACGAGTTCCTTGCCGGTGCCGGATTCGCCGGTGACGAGGACCGTGGACGTGGAGCCCGCGATCTGGCGGATTTGATCTTTCAGCTGGAGCATGGCGGGCGAGCGCCCGATGAGGTTTTCGACGCCGGAAAGGGAGTCCCCGAGGGAAGAGACGCGATCCGCCATGCGCGGCAGGGACTCGAAGGTGAAGACCGTGGCAAAATGGTAGTCCGACGGCGCGAGCGGGGTCATCTGGCCCATGAGCGTGTGCTTGCGGCTCCGGGCGGTGACCACGAATTCCTCGAGATCCGAAAAGGATTCCCCGGTCCGTTTGAACTGCACGTCCGTGGGCAGGCCGTCGTCCTTGAGCCCGAGATCACGGCGGGCGATGTCGTTCAGGTAGGAAATGCCGCCCTTGGCGTTGAAGATGACGATGCCCCGGCTGTTGATTTCGAGAATCCGCAGCATGATGTCGAGGAATGACCGGGCGCGGAGCAGGTCGGCGTGGTCGTGGAGCTTGTGCAGGATGAATTCCGCGCAGCGCTCGATGAACTGGACGTACACGTCCTTGTGCCCGAGGACACGGGCGCGGTCCTCGTCGGTGGAGCAGACGAGCCCGATGACGCCGAGCACGTCGCTGCCGTCGATGATGGGCGTGCTGATGGAAAGGGTTTCGCGGCAGAGGTCGCGCCCCGGGCAGCGGGTGCAGATGAAATGCTCGCGGGGCGTCTCCATGACGAACGAGCGCCGGATGCGCATGACGTGGCGGTAGGTTTCGCCCTCGGCGCGGATGTTTTCCCCGACCCCGGAGGCATAGAGGCCCGTCCCGGCGAGGCGGTTCAGGCCCGCGTCCACGACTTCCACGTCCACGCCGACCACGCGGGCGATGAGTTCCGCATAGTCGGCCACCGTATCCCGGATGTCCAGCAGCATGGGCATTTAGGCTATCCAGATGACGTTGGCCTGACGCCCGCAGATCCCGTCCCGGCGGTAGGAGAAGAAGCTGTCCGGCATGGACGCCGTGCACAGATCGAGGCCGAAGATGCCTTCGTCCGGCAGGCCCGCCTCCAGCAGCTGATCGCGGGTCAGCCGCCAGAGGTTCATGGTCTTGTCGCGGGCGTTGAACCAGTTGGCGAAATCGGGGCCCCATTCCTTGCCGTAATTGACGAATTCCGAGCGCTGCGGCCCGAGGCTCGGGCCGCGCACGGCGAGCAGATCGCGGGCGTCGAGGCCGTAGCGCCCGCAGAAGCCCGCGATGCCGGACTGGAGGAAACGCAGGCGGTTGCCGCGCCAGCCGATGTGGAAGGCCGCGATGTGCCGCCCTTCCTTGTGCGCGACGAGGACGGGCTGGCAGTCGGCGGTCTTGATGATCAGACCGATGCCGGGTTTGTCCGTGGCAAGGCCGTCCCCTTTGGGAAAGGCGGGCGGCTCCACAAACCGCTCCAGCGGCGAGGCCGGGGGATCGAAAACGAGCGTATCGCCGTGGATCTGATCGAGTTCGGCGATTTCGGCAAGCTCAAGAGATGCGGCGAGATCCAGCCGGTTGGCCGAGACGCGCAAGGGATCGTCCCCTACCGTATAGGCGATGTTCCCGCCTCCATAGGGCCCTTCCGAAACGCCCCAGTCGCGGGTCTGGAATGCGCAGCGGACGCCCGGGGCGCCGGGAAAGGCGAAGGGGATGAAGCTCAGAGCCATATGAGTTCCTTTTCGGTAGCGTAGCCGTGCATGGGGATGTCCAGAGGCCCGGCGGGAAACGCGGCGAGCTGGAGGGAGTGGACCAGCGCGAGCCGCTTCGCGCCGCCCCAGCCGGGCAGGGCGAGCAGGCGGTCGTAGAAGCCCTTGCCGTACCCGAGGCGCGCCCCGGCGGGGCTGATGCCCACGGCGGGGACCAGAATCAGATCCGGCAGCCGGAGAGACGCATCCGTCCCGGAAGGCGGGACGAAGGTTCCGGCGGCGTCCTGCCCCCATCCCGTGCGGGGCAGGGGTACGCACGCGGGGCCGGGCTCGGAGAGGCCGAAGGCGCCGGGCGCCAGTTCATCATAGCCCCGGCACAGGACGAATTCCATGATTCCTTCGCCCGCGCTCGGCGGGAGGCAGCGGGGCAGGAGCACCTGTTTGCCTTCGGCCCACGCGCGTCTGATAATTTCATCGGTGGAGATTTCGTTCCGCACGGCGATATACATGGCGACAGTACGGGCGTCGCGCCACTCGGGGATGGCGAGGACACGCCGCTGGACGGCGGCGGAATGGCGTTCCCACTCGGCGGGGTCAAGGGCTTTACGGGCGCGTATCAGCTCGGAACGCAAGACATTTCTGTCCGGTACGGCGAGGCCGGAGGGCGTACCCGTCGCGGAAGGGGAGGTCGGGGGAAGGGACATGGCGCACCTTTGTCAAACCTGAAACAATAGGTTAGGGTACGAAAGATCAGTGAAGCGGAATCCCTTGCAGGGAAAGGCAAGCCGGTATACCCTGCAACCCCAACAGTACAAGGAAGTTGCCGACATGCCAAGCGCCCAGCCTCTTTCGTCCTTTGCGGTCCCCGCTTCCGGAACTTCCGGTGCGGCGGCCCCGTCCTCCGGGGTCCGCACATGGATCGTCATGGGCGATCTTCACGACAAGGCAGCCCGGCTTGGCGAAATCCAGGGGCTGGAAGAGGCCGACGGCATCATCGTCACCGGCGATCTGACCGTCACCGGCGGCGCGGCGCAGGCCCGTAATGTGCTTGAGAAGCTCACCCGCTATAATCCCGTCATTTACGCGCAGATCGGCAACATGGATCGCGCCGAAGTCACGGACTGGCTTGCCAAGCAGGGATGGAATACCCATTTATGCGTACGTGAGCTGGCTCCCGGCGTCGCGCTCATGGGGCTTGGCGGCTCCACGTTCACGCCGTTCGGTACGCCGAGCGAATTTCCCGAGTCCCGCTTTGCGGACTGGCTCGAACACATGTGGAGGGAGGCTCGGACGTATCGTCATGTGGTGCTTTCCGTGCATACGCCTCCGCATGACACGCTGTGCGACATCGTCGGGGACGGAATCCACGTTGGTTCCTCCGCCGTACGTGACTTCATTCTGGACGCGCAGCCTGATGTGTGCCTGTGCGGACACATCCATGAATCCCGCGCCGTGGATCGCCTCGGACGCACCGTGCTGGTCAATCCCGGCGCGTTTGCGACGGGCGGCTATGCCGTCCTGCGGCTTGCGGGGGACGACCTGTCGGTGACGCTTCACATGCTGGACTGACCGGTTCGCCCGGATCGTCGCTTCCCCGCCCGGACCGCTGGCCTGTCCGTGCGCAGGGGCATTTGTCACCGCCGGAAAAATTTTTTGGAAACCCGCGTCTTGCGGCCTTGCCCGCCCTCCGTATTCTCCGGAAAGGCTTTCTCCCGGCGAGGCCCGTATGCATGGGGCTCCTTCGGAGACGCCGAGCGAACGGCGCGTCCGAGCCCGCGATTTTTGCGGCCGCCCGCGCCAGCCGGACGGCACCCCGATACTTTTTTGTTTTTTTGAGGAAACATATGACCGATTCTGAAAAGATCGCAGCCCCGGCGGAACAGCCGGCTGCGTCCGAAAAGCCCATGTCCGCCGCTGCGGATGCCGTTGAAACCCCTTCCGAGCCCGCTCCCGAAAAGAAGCCCCGCCGCCCGCGCCGCAAGAAGCCTGCCGTGGAGCAGGCCACGCTGGAACTTTCCGCTCCGGAGAACGCCGTGCCGGCGCAACCCGTGGAGGAACAGTCCGTGTCGGCCCCGCCCGCGCCCGAGGCTCCCGCACGGAAACGCCCCGCGCCGAAGCAGTCTGCGGCGAAAACAGCCCGGAAACAGTCCGAGCAGCCGAAACAGCCTGTTGAGGCGCCTGTGGAGCCGAAGCAGCCTGAACAGCCCGTGTTGACCGAACATCCCGTTCAGATTCCCGCCGTCGCCGCTTCCGTTCTGCCCGCCGAGGCGGTTGCGTCCGCCGTTCCCGCCGTGTCCGAACCCGCCGCCGTCCCTGCCGTCGCCTCGCCGGAGGAATCCGCTGCCGCCGATGCTTCCGAAACCGCCGAAGGCGATGCCGCCGCACCCGCGAAGCGCCGCCGTTCCCGCCGCAGCGGTCGGGGCCGCCGCCGTCCCGCCGAAGGCGATGCCGCCGTTGACGCAGCCGCGCCGGAAGCGGGTGAAACGCCCATTCTTGATGAGCCCGTAGCCGCCGACGCTCCGGCTGAGGCCTTTGCCGAATCCGCGCCCGCCGTCGAAGATGAGCCCGCAGGGGCTGAATCCGGGCAGGAATCCGCCGCCACGGGCGAAGAGGCTCCCCGCAAACCCCGCTCCCGTTCCCGCCGCCGCAAACCCGCGCGTCCCGCCGCCGAACAGGCTGAGGAGACGCTGAAGGACCAGCAGGCCGCCGTGCCCGAGGATGAGGTGTTCGTTTTTGATGACGACGACGGACCCGCTGCCGCTCCCGCCGAAGCCGAGGGTGAGGAGGCGCGCGCGCCTCGCGTGCCGCGCAAGCCGCGCCGCCGCCGGAACAAGAAGGCCTCGGCTGCCGCCGCGCTGCAGGAAGCCGAGGGCGAGTCCGCCGAGGAAGGCGAAGAGGAACAGGACGCCAAGAAGGGCCGCAAGTCCGCCAAGGCCGCCGCGTCCGGCGTGGACCGCAAGATGCTGGTCAGCGTCCTGCCCGGCGATATGGTCGAGGTGGTGCTCACCGAAGACGGCTCCGTGCGCGAGTACTACGTGGAGATGACCCATCAGGCCAAGATCCGGGGCAACATCTACAAAGGCGTCATCAACAATATCGACACCAACTTGCAAGCCGCCTTCGTCAATTACGGGAACGTGAAGAACGGGTTCCTGCAGATCGACGAAGTGCACCCCGAATATTACCTCCAGCCCCACGAACCCACCAAGGGCCGCAAATATCCGCCCATCCAGAAAGTGCTCAAGCCCGGGCAGGAAGTCCTCGTGCAGGTCGTGAAGGAGCCCAACGGCTCCAAAGGCGCGTTCCTGACCACATGGCTGTCGCTCGCCGGGCGTTTCCTCGTGCTGACGCCGGGGCAGGAGCAGATCGGCATTTCCCGCAAGGTGGAGGACGGCGAGGAGCGCAACCGTTTGCGCGAGCTCATCCGGGGCCTTGAGCCCGGCGAAGGGCTTGGGGCCATCGTCCGCACCGTGAGCGCGGGCACGAGCAAGACCACGCTCCAGAAGGACCTCTCTTTCCTCAAGCGCGTCTGGAAGGATATCCGCAAGCGCGCCACCACGGAAAAGGTCCCCTCCCTGATCTATCAGGAACCGGGCCTTGCCAGCCGGAGCGTTCGCGACTATCTGTCCGACGACGTGTCCGAAGTCTGGGTGGACAACGCGGAAACCGCCGAAGCCATCCGGGAGATGGCTTCCCTGCTGTTCCCGCGCAAGGGCGACCTCGTGCATCTCTATGAGAAGCATGACAAGACCCTTTGGGAACACTTCGGCCTTCTCAACCAGATCGAGCAGGTACATTCCCGCGAAGTGCTCATGCCGTCCGGCGGGCGTCTGGTGTTCGACCAGACCGAGGCGCTTATGGCCATCGACATCAACTCCGGCAAGATCGGCGGCAAGACGAATTTTGAGGCTATGGCCTTCCGTACGAATATGGAAGCGGCGACGGCCATCGCCCGCCAGCTTCGCCTGCGCGACATCGGCGGGCAGATCGTCATCGACTTCATTGAAATGCGCGATCCCGAGCATTGCCGTGAGGTTGAAAAAGAACTCCGCAACGCCATGAAGGGCGATCGCGCCCGTCACGACATCGGCAAGATGAGTTCTTTTGGCCTGCTCCAGATCGTACGCCAGCGGACCGGCTCCTCGGCGATCTCTATCAGCATGGAGACCTGTCCCCACTGCAAGGGGACGGGCCAGCGCCGCAATATGGAGTGGCAGTCCGTACAGACGCTTCGCGACCTGCACCGCGCCATGCGCAGCGCTGCGGCGGCGGGGCAGACCGAGTACGCCCACAGCGTGGACGCCGAGCTCGGGCTGTATCTTCTGAATCACAAGCGCGAACGGCTCTCGCTCATGGAAAAGGAATTCCACATCCGTCTGGATATCCGCATCGAGGGCATTTCTTCCGCGCCGGCAGCTCCAGCACAGCAGCAGGGCCATCAGCACAACGGGCAGAACAATGGCAGGTAACGGCAAGAAAGTGCTCCTGCACGCCTGTTGCGGGCCGTGCAGCATCATGTGCATCCAGTCGTTGCGCGACGAGGGCTATGACGTCACGGGATACTTCGCCAACCCGAACATCCATCCCGTCTCCGAATATTTTCGGCGGCGGGAGGCGATGGAACAGGTGGCGGAACAGATGGATCTGCCCATGTTGTGGCAGGACGATGTGTATGATCTGCCCGGCTGGCTCAAGATGGTGCACGATTTGGGTATCGCGGACAATCAAGGGTATGCCCGCTGCGGCTACTGCTACGAGAGCCGTCTTGCCCTGACCTGTGCCATCGCCTCGGAGAACGGTTTCGACTGCTTTACCACAAGCCTGTTGTATTCCCGGCACCAGCAGCACGACGCCATCCGGGGAATCGGAACCCGCGTCGCGGCGTCCGGTGACTACAGGAGCGACGCCGGATTCGGTTCCGAGTTCCTGTACCGGGACTTCCGCCCCTTGTGGCAGGCCGGGATCGACCGCTCCAAGGAAATGGGCCTGTACCGCCAGAACTACTGTGCGTGTATTTTCAGCGAATACGAGCGGTTTGAGAAGAAGCTGAGGAAGCTAAGCGCGGAATGAGTGCTATGGTCAAGGTTTCCGTTATAATCCCCGTGTATAATGTAGCTCCGTATCTTGGCGAATGCTTGGACTCGGTTATTCAGCAGTCGCTGACGGATATTGAGATCATTTGTATTGATGATTGCTCTACGGATGATAGCTTGCAGCTATTACAAAAATATGCAGTTTCTGATTCCAGGATTCGCATACTTTGTAACGATAAAAATAGAGATGTTTCGGCGACACGGAACCGAGGGATTAGAGAGGCCGTAGGAAAATATATTTTCTTTATGGACTCTGATGATACTTTTTTTAGTAATAATGCATTAGAATCCCTTTATGATGTGGCGATAACAGATCTAGCAGATGTTGTCTGGGGGCGTACTGTTAATTGGTATTGCGAATTGGGAAAATCATACTATGAAATAAATACATTAGTAAATCCTGATAAAGATATACGTAGAGGGACTGTTGCCGGTTTTCCTGTTTTATCTTATAACGTAACTGTATGGAATAAGCTGCTATTACGTTCTTTTGTATTAAAATATTGTTTGTTTTTTGATGAAGATCTGTTAAAATTTGAAGATAATGATTTTTCATGTCGTATATGCATACATGCAAAAACAATATCGTATATTGCTATTAATACATATAAGTATCGCCAAAGAATAAGGGGCGATAGATCTAAGATGTATATAAAAGGCTGTGAAGACGCCTTTTGGAAATGCCACGCGGCAAAAAATATGGTTTCTGCCGTATATAATGCTGAAATAGGTATACAAAAGATTTATGCTGAAAACATTGGA
>ERZ772816.2464-NODE-2464-length-12423-cov-27.554253_pt1 | contig 12423 bp, 9 predicted proteins | sample MGYA00511359_ERZ772816 | MGnify/ENA primary metagenome ERZ772816 (study PRJEB29015, sample SAMEA2737710) | human gut metagenome | biome: human gut; feature: human-associated habitat; material: faeces | place: China | collected 2012 ...
GGCGGCGAAAATGACAGCCTGACGGCCAAAGGTGGCAGCGGCCGCAGCGGCATCTTCAGCAGCGGCGGCGTCACCATCTCCGGCGGTACGGTCAACGCCACTGGCGGCAGCAGCGGCAGCGACAGCGGCGACGGCATCCACAGCGGCAGCCTCACCATGAAAGGCGGTACGGTCAACGCCAAGGGCGGCAGCGGCGCAGACGGCGGCAGCGGCATCCGCACCTTCAGCAGCGGCGGCGTCACCATCTCCGGCGGCAGTACGGTCAACGCCACTGGCGGTGACGCCAGTGACAAGGATGCCAGCGCCGGCGGCAGCGGCATCCTCATCTTCGGCAGCGGCAGCCTCACCGTCTCCGACAGTACGGTCACCGCCACTGGCGGTAACGGCGGCAGCGCCCGCGGCAGCCACGGCGGCAACGGCATCTCCGGCAAGGGCAGCCTCACCGTCTCCGGCGGTACGGTCACCGCCAATGGCGGCAACGGCAGTAAGAGCGAGTCCAGTGACAGAAGCAACGGCGGCCGCGGCATCGACAGCGGCAGCCTCACCGTCTCCGGCGGTACGGTCACCGCCAATGGCGGCGACGGCTGCAGCGGCAGTTACAGCGACGGCGGCATCGGCATCTCCAGCAGCAGCGGCGGCGTCACCATCTCCGGCGGTACGGTCACTGCCACTGGCGGCAAAAGCGGCAGCGGCGATTACAGCAACGGCGGCAACGGCATCTCCAGCAGCGGCAGCCTCTCCATTTCCGGCGGCACAGTCACCGCCACCGCCGGCAGCAGCAGCGGCAGCTACGGCCGCGACGGCATCACCACCAGCAGCAGCCTTACCATCTCCGGCGGTACGGTCACTGCCAACGGCGGCAGCGGCAGCTACCGCGGCGGCAGCGGTATCTCCAGCAGCGACATCGAGCTGTCGGGCAGCCTCGAGCTGACCGCCAAGGCCGGTAGTCCCAATGGTAAGGCCCTCTCTCAGAACGGCATTGAGCTCGACCCCAATACCTTTAAGGAGAAGCTGGACCCCGGCGCGAACATCATCACGAAGGATGCCGACGGCAAGGTCATCAATCAGGTCTCTAGCCCCCGCCCTGTGGAGCCGGAAGGACCGGTTATCCCCGAGGAGTCTTCTTCCTCTTCTGACAGCGGCTCTTCCACCCCGTCCGCTGACGGCGGCTCTGCCACCCCGTCCGCACCCGCCTCTCCCCTCCCCGGCCTGACTGTCACCGACAAGGACGGCCAGCGCATCTCCTACACGAGCATCCGGGGCAACAACGTCCTCTCCCTCCGCGTCGGGCGGCTCACAGCCTCCTTCCGCATCTCGCCGGCCGCCCTGCGCCAGCTGCGGGCTGAGGGCATCGACACCATCACCTTCCAGACCATCCTCTGCTCCACCACCCTCTCGGTGGACGAGCTGCTGACCATGGGCGGCGAGGATACCGAAGTCGTTCTCACCCACCACATCCGTTCTTCCACGCTCACGGTGGGCGGCAAGGCCGTGTAAGGCTCCCTTGTTCCCCGATGATTTTTGTGGTACACTAATCGCAGAAATCTATAAAAATCGAGGGAAAGTAACTTATGGCTGGCGACCTTCATACTCATTCCACCTGTTCTGACAGCTCTGTTCCCATCCACCGCCTGCCCCTGATGGCAGCGCGGCTGGGGCTGAGCGCTCTGGCCCTTTCTGACCACGATACCACCCTCAGCGCCCAGTACGCCTACGACCACCCGGTGCAGGACGGCGTGCGGCTCATCCCCGCCGCCGAGCTCACCGGCTACGACTTCGAGCGCAGCCACCGCGTCCACCTGCTGACCTTCTGGCCCGACCTCGACTGCCCTGCCCTGCGCCGGCACTGCGACATCATGCGCCAGCGCCGCAACGAGTGCGCTCTGCAGAGCTGCCGGGAGATCGAGGCGCTGTACCCCCAGTTCCGCACCGAGCAGGCGCTGGAATATGCGCAGGACAGCGGCGTCCTCTTCAAGAGCGGCATCATGCAGGCGCTGCAGCAGCTGGGCCTGTGCGACGGCATCTACACCGGGCTTTATCACGAGTTGTTCGGCTGGGAGCCGCGGGGCAAGTGCCTCCACTCCCCCACTTACCCTCCGGTGCGGGAGGTGCTGGCCACGGCAAAGGCCGCTGGGGCCGTGGTGGTGTTCGCCCACCCGACGGTGTACAAGAGTATGCCTCTGCTGCGGGAGCTGGTGGCTGAAGGGGCCATCGACGGCATCGAGGTGCATCACCCCCGCAACAGCCCCGAGGACAGGGCCGAGTGCGCTGAGCTCTGCAAGAAGCACGACCTCATCGTCACCGGCGGCAGCGACTTCCACGGCGCGAACCACGGCAAACCCCACCCGGTGGGTGCCTGCGTCACCGAGGACGACCAGATCGCGCGCATCGAGGCACTGGCCCGCAAGCGCCGGGGCGGCGCTCTATGACCGGGTCACATTGACTTCCTTGTCTGACAAGGATATAATAAAGATACTGCGCGAGTCCGCTCGCCTGTCAGTCGGATATAAAGAGAGGAAGTTTGAATATGAGCAAGTCTTTCAGCTACCCCAACAAGGGTACCTGCTCCAAGGAGACCCACATCGTGCTGAACGATGACCACACCATCGAGTCCATCGAGGTCATCGGCGGCTGCAACGGCAACCTGAAGGGCATCAGCCGCCTGCTCAAGGGCATGAAGGCTGAGGACGCCATCGCCCGCATGGAAGGCACCACCTGCGGCCCCCGCCCCACCAGCTGCCCTGACCAGATCGCACAGAACCTCAAGCGCGCTCTGGCTGAGCTGTAATTCACAGTCCGTTCAAAAGATCACCGTCCTGCCCTTATTTCCTGCGGGCAGAACGGTGGTCTTTTTTGTTTATCGCAATTTTCAAAAATAGTGCCTATCGAAGCGGCATCCTTGCGATATGCAATTCAACGCTGTTGCATTAAAAAGTTGAATTGCTATAAAATAAAATTTGATTTTCTACGCTGCCGACAGAGGAGTTTCTGCTCCCGACCAAAATCGAGCCAAAAAGCGGTTGACAAAACCCGTGTCCTTTGCTACAATAAATGAGTAAACGCAGGGTTAGCTCATCCGGTAGAGCGACTGCTTCCCAAGCAGTAGGCGGCGGGTTCGAGTCCCGTATCCTGCTCCACAAAAAGAGCGCTGATTCGTCAAGAATTGGCGCTTTTATCATTTCAGCAAGTCTAAAACTGAGAGGGACGTCATGATTTTTGTACCCCTTCTGCACTATTTCAAGTGCAAGAATCAATACAGCGGCAGCGAAGACGGGATGCGCTATCTGCTCTCGCCCGGCAAGCGCAGCGTGCCTGACCCGGACGGCGGCGAGGGCGCGCAGAAAGAGGAAGCCATCCTCACGGTGGACATCTGGCCCGACCCCTGGGCGCTGGACCGCACCGACCCCGCCCTGCGCCGGCAGATGGTCTTTCCGCTGACGGACGAGGGCCGGGCCGCAGCGGCAGAGTATCTGTCCTCTGCCTACAGCACTGACCTGGCGCTCTGGAAGCAGCGGCCCTCCATCCTGGACTGTGAGCCCTGGTCACCGCCGCCGAAGGACGAGGACGCAGAAAGCGGGGAAAGCAAATGATATACCGTCTCAAAGAGCTCAAGGGCGACACCATCCCGGTGCCGCAGCTCATCTTTTCCAAGCTGGGCATCGCCGAGGAATACAACGTCCGGGTAGCGCTGTATGTGCTGGCCACCGGCGTCACTGACCCCGAAAAAATTTGTGCCGACCTCAAACTGCGCAGCCGCATCTCTGCCGAAAGCGCCCTCTCCTTCTGGGCCGGTGCAGGGCTTCTCGAGCGCTACGACGAGAACGCCGCGCCGGGAGCAGAGCTCTCCGCTCCTGCCCCCATGACCTGGGCGGAGATCGCCGCCGCAAGCCGCACCGACCCTATGATCTCGAGCCTCATCGACTGCGCTCAGACCGGCTTTGCCCGCCCGCTGACCCACAGCGAGATGGAAAAGCTGGTCAACCTCTACGTACAGGAGGGCTTTGCCCCCGAGACCGTCATGCTCTGCGTGGCCTATGTGGCCAGCCGGGGCAAGCGGACGATGGCCGCCGTCCTCCACGAACTGAAAGTCTGGCGGGCCGAGGGCGTGGAGACCGGCGAACAGGCCGACGCCCACCTCAAGCTGCTGGCCCTCCGCCAGACCCGGGAACAGTATGTTGCTTCCCTGCTGGGCATCCCGGACAGCGAGCTCACCCTCGGCGGGCGGAAAGCCATCGCCCGGTGGTACGAAGTCTACGGCTACGACGATGCCATGGTGCAGGAGGCCGCTGTGCAGGCCGGGCCGAAGCGCGACCTGTGGTACTGGAACAGCATCCTCAAGACCTGGAACGCCAAGGGGCTGCGCAATATCCACGATGTGCGCACTCCGGTGGCCGCTGCCGGCGCCAGCCGGAACATCCGGGTAGACCGCGAGACCCCCAGCGGCAACGACTTCCTCAAGAACGCTGCCCGCCGCCGCACCCTCAAGAAAAAGTCCGAGTGACCCCCGGCATAAGGAGACACTATGCGTACCAAAAACGAACTGTATCAGGAAGCCCTGCGCACCGTCGCCCGCCGTCGTCAGACCGCACGGGCCAAGGCGGAGGACGCCCGCGCTGAGGCCGAGGCCGCTGTCCCCGGGCTGCGCCACGCCGAAGAAGAGGTGCGGGTGCGGGGCATCCGCTGCGCACTGGCCGGTGCGGCGGGCAAGGACCGCACCGATGCCGCTGCGGCCCTCACCGATGCCCGCAAAAAGCTGGCCGACCTGCTGGCCTCCAGCGGCCGTCCCGCCGACGCACTGGAGCCGCACTTCACCTGCAGGCTCTGCGAAGACACCGGCATTGTGGACGGCCACACCTGCAGCTGCGTCCACAAGGTGATGCAGCAGCTCCGCCGGTCGGAGATCGAGGCTCTGTCCAGCCTCTCCATTTCCAGCTTCGATACCATGGAGCTGCGCTACTACCCCGCCCGGATGGACGCCTCCCTCGGCGAGCCGATACGGAGTTATATGTCCACCCTTCTGGACGACCTGCGCGGCTACGCCGACGAATTCGATACCACCAGCGAGAGCCTGATGCTCCTCGGCAACGCCGGTCTGGGCAAGACCCATGCCGCTCTGGCCATTGCCGGAGAGGTGCTGGAAAAGGGCTTCGACGTCATCTATGTGTCCAGCCCCGACTTCTTCTCGAAGCTCGAGGCCCTGCACTTCGGCTCCGACCCCGCCGGGGAGGAAGAGATGCTCCTGCGCACCGCCGCCGGGGCCGACCTGCTCATCCTCGACGACCTGGGTTCCGAGTTCAACTCCAGCTTCCTCATCAGCACCCTTTACAGCCTGCTGAACAACCGTCTGGGCGCGAAACTGCCCACCATCGTCACCACCAACATCACCGACGGCGCTCTGCTGGAAAAGCTCTACACCGAAAAAATCTCCAGCCGCCTCTCCTCTTTTGTCCCCTTCCTCTTTATGGGCGACGATATTCGGGCGCAAAAGGCAGAAGAAGCGTAAATAGGATAGAAGTCAAAGAGAGTTCTTATTCAGGAAAGGAATTTCAAATATGGGAATCGTAGTCATCGGCGCAGTTTTCGTGGACATCAAGGGCTATCCCCTCTCCACCTACATCCCCGGCGGACGGAACGCCGGCCGCATTGAACAGGTGCATGGCGGTGTGAGCCGGAACGTGGCGGAGGACATCGCCAATGTGGAGCTGCGCCCCACCTTCGTGGGTCTGGTGGACGACACCGGCATGGGTCAGGACGTCATCGATAAACTGGACAACCACAAGGTCAACACCAGGTACATCCAGAAGGTCCCCGATGGCATGGGGACATGGCTGGCCATCTTTGACAACGACGGCGACGTCCACGCCGCCATCTCCAAGCGCCCTGACACCACCCCGCTGACCACCCTGCTGGAGGAGAAGGGCGACGAGATCTTCAAGGACTGTGACGCCATCGCCATCGAGCTGGACCTCGAGAAAGACACGGTCAAGCAGGTGCTCCGCTATGCCAGGAAATACAACAAGAAGGTCTTTGCCGCAGTCTCCAACATGAGCATCGCCATGGAGCGCCGCGACTATCTGCAGCAGATCGACTGCTTCGTCTGCAACCAGCAGGAGGCCGGTCTGCTCTTCTCGGACGACTACGAGCATCTCACCCCCAGCCAGATGGCTCAGGTACTGGCCCGGAACGTCCACAGCGCCAACATGACCAGCATGGTGGTGACCATGGGCGGTCAGGGTGCCGTGTACGCCAAGCACACCGGCGAGTGCGGCGTCGTACCCGCCAAGAAGGTGGACGTCATCGACACCACCGGCGCAGGCGACGCCTTCTTTGCCGGCACGGTCATCGGCCTGACCTACGGCAAGAATCTGGCCCAGTCCTGTGAGATCGGCAGCCGCCTGGCCGCGTCGGTCATCTGCATCACGGAGAACGTCTGCCCCCGTTTCCGCCCGCTGGAATTCGGGCTGGATGTGCCGGTGGTGGACTGAATCTGCATCTTCAAGCGCAGAGGTCTCTGGGCCTCTGTGCTTATTTTTTAATGCTGCCGTTCGATTCTTTCGATGCATTTCGCGGTTTTTATCGGAAAATCTGTTGAATCCCACTTGCGGCAGTGTTACACTGGACTTATTCAAATTTGTGAAAAGAGGAGAATCTAATGAACAAAAATCAGCACAAGCGAAGCGCCTTTTCGGGCAAGATCGGCTTCGTTCTCTCCGCAGCAGGCGCGTCGGTGGGCCTCGGCAACATCTGGCGCTTCCCCTATCTTGCGGCCAAGTACGGCGGCGGCATCTTCCTGCTCATCTACATCATCCTCGCCTTCACCTTCGGCTACACCATGATCGTGGCCGAGACGGCGCTGGGCCGGATGACCAGGAAAAGCCCGGTGGGCGCATTCGCCGCCGTCCGCAAGGGCAGGCGCTCCTTCGGCGGCTGGATCAATGCCATCATCCCCATCCTCATCGTGCCTTATTACTCGGTCATCGGCGGCTGGGTCATCCGGTATCTGGCCGACTACGTCAGCGGCCACGGCAGTGAGCTGGCCACAGACGGCTACTTCTCGGCCTTCATTTCCAGCGGCGCTTCGGCGGAGATCTGCTTTGTCATCTTTACCATCTTCACCCTTGCCATCATCTTTGCAGGCGTGCGCAACGGCGTGGAGCGGGTCTCCAAGGTGATGATGCCCATCCTCGTGGTGCTGTCCGTCATCATCGCGGGCTACTCCGTCACCCGCCCGGGTGCGCTGGAGGGCGTGAAGTATTTCCTCGTGCCGAATCTCTCCAACTTCTCCTGGATGACCGTCGTGACCGCCATGGGGCAGATGTTCTACTCCCTCTCCATCGCAATGGGCATCCTCGTCACCTTCGGCTCCTACATGAAGAAGGATGTCTCCATCGAGGAGTCCACCGAGAACGTGGAGATCTTCGACACGGCCATTGCCATCATGGCGGGCCTGATGATCATTCCTGCGGTCTTCTCCTTCTCGGGCGGCGACCCGGACACCCTGCAGGCCGGCCCGGCCCTCATGTTCATCACCATCCCGAAGGTCTTTGAGAGCATGGGCCTCGGCACCGTGGTGGGCATCCTCTTCTTCACGCTGGTGCTTTTCGCCGCCGTCACCAGCTCCATCGCCCTGACGGAAAGCGCCGTCTCCACCTTCGAGGACGAGCTGGGCTGGAACCGTAAGCAGGCCACCGTCCTCATCGGCATCATCATGCTGGTGCTGGGCAGTCTGTCGGCTCTGGGCTACGGCCCTCTGGCCCGGTTCACGGTCTTTGGGATGCAGTTCCTCGACTTCTTCGATTTCCTCACCAACTCCGTCATGATGCCCATTGCAGCCATCACCACCTGCCTGCTGGTGTCCCGGGTCATCGGTGTGGAGAAAATCGAGGAAGAGGTCACGCTGGAAGGCAAGCCCTTCCGCCGCAAGCGCATCTTCAACTTTATGATAAAGTACCTCTGCCCCATCTTCGCGGCCATCATCCTCATCAGCTCGGTGGCAAACGCGCTGGGCGTCATCTCCATGTAAGCAGACAACAAAAAGCGCTGGAAGCCTTTACACCGCTTCCAGCGCTTTTCTTATGCTCGTTTCAGGATGCTCTTTATCTCGTCCAGATCCTTTGCAAAATAAATGCCGCTCTGCCGCTCGGGGCTGGACAGCCCCATCTCGACCATGTGGGCCAGCAGAGCTTTCAGCCCGGCGTAGTAGCCATCGAGGTCATAGAGGATGCAGGGCGCGTCCAGATGGCCCAGCGAGACCTTGGACATCACCTCGGCGATCTCTTCCAGCGTACCGGTGCCGCCAGGGAACGCGATAAAGGCATCACCCAGCTCGATCATCCTGGTCTTGCGCTCGGTCATGTCCTGCGTGACGATGAGCCTGGTCAGGCCGTCATACTGCACCTCGGAGTCGATGAAGAACTGGGGCTCGACGCCGGTCACCTCACCGCCCGCCGTCAGAACGCTGTGGGCCAGACGCCCCATCAGGCCGCTGCGGGAGCCGCCGTAGACCAGCGCGTTCCCACTCTCGCCGATCCAGCGGCCCAGTTCCTCCACCGCTTGTTTCAGGGCCGGGTCGCTGCCCTCATTGGCCCCCAGATAGACCGTAATATTCATCTGCATTTCTCCTGTCACTTTGCCCATGTCATTTCCTGATCCGGGCCGGCATAATCAAACTTACCGTCGTTCTTCTCTTCCAGCGCTTTTATCATGTGATACGCAAACTCATTGTAGGGCGTCGGGATGCCCAGCTCTTTGCCCATCCGGATGAGCGCACCCGAGAACATATCGATTTCGGTATGGCGTCCGGCGTCGAGGTCTTGCAGCGTCGAGTAGCGGGCCGAGGGCTTGACGGCGCAGCCCTTGCCGGACACGGCATCCACCTTCTGCAGATCAATGCCTTTAGCTGCGGCAATGGCTTCCAGCTCACGGCGGAGGCCGTCGCTGATGGCCTTCATATGGACGCTGTCACGGTAGCAGCCTACGCCTGCGCCGAGGATGGCCTGGGGCAGGTTGTTGCAGACATTAAGGCGGAACTTGCTCCACATCTCTTCCCGGATGCAGTCGGTGGCCCGGAAGTGCAGCTCTGTGCCGCCGAACAAAGCCTCCACGGCCTTGACGCGGGGGCTGTCGCAGGGCGGCTCCTTCTCGCCGAAGATGATGCCAACGGTGGTCGCCGGGTCAAAATGGAAGCCGTCTGCCTCCTTGTGGGACGCCACTTTGATGAGGGAGTAAAGCAGATGCTCCCCACCCACGGCAGAGGCAATGATGTCCTCGCTGTCCACGCCGTTCATCAGGCTCATGATGGTGGTATGGGGGCCGGTGACGGCTTTGATGCTGTCCAGTGCGCCGGGCAGTGCGCCGTATTTCAGGCAGACGATGAGAAGGTCGGCGTCATGGGCCTCCTGCGGCGTCCAGACCGCCGGGCGGTAGATTTTGCCGTTGATGGCACAGCCATCCTTCTTCAGGCGCTCGCCGCGCGGGCCATCGGCCACCACGCCAAGCTCGATGTCCCTGCGGGCCGAAAGCCCCCAGATCACGTAGGAGCCGACCGCACCGGCTCCCAGAACTGCCACTTTTTTGATGTCCATATCGTTCCACCTCAATATCATCCGCATGATTTGCGGGATCCATTTCTGCTTAGCGATATTATACCATGAACGCAGTGAAATGGTATAATTGCGCATCCAAAGCTGGTTGCCACGCAGCTCCGCAGGAGCAAGCGGCGAGGCGCTGCGCATAAAACTAGAATATCGCGTTAGCGATATTATACCACGCTTTTCTCTCCCGGAAAAGCCCGGAGTGTTTCATTTTTGCACGTCAAAAATCTTTGACTTTTGGCGATAAGTTATAACAAAAGTGTAGAATCTCTTCGGCAAATAGAATCTTTGTCAAAAAAGGGCTTGATTTTTTTCGAAAACGGACTAGAATATCTTTTTGCGGAAAGGTTTCACCTGTACAGCCTTCCGCGAAACTGTTTTTTCAAAAGTAAGGAGATTTTCGATATGAAACTCAAGAATGTTTGTGTTACCGTTGCTGCTCTGGTCCTGGCTGTCAGCATGACTGCCTGCGGCAGCTCTTCTTCTACTGCTGCTTCTACCTCTGAGGCTGCTTCTGCTGCCGCTCAGTCTGAGGCTGCTTCCACCTCTGCCGTGGCCGAGGAGAACTCTGCTTCCTCCGAGGCTGCTTCTTCTGAGGCTGCTTCTTCTGAGGCCGCTTCTTCTGAGGTCGCTTCTTCTGAGGTCGCTTCTTCTGAGGTCGCTTCTTCCACTGCCGCCTGAGATCGCTTGGCAGCACCCACCAAAGCATGAGCAAAGGCTCCGGCCTCGCCCCCACCGGGCAGGCCGGGGCCTTTTTTTGCCTTGCGGCGCAAAGAGACCCCCGGCACCCTGCGGAAGGTGCCGGGGGTCTTGCAATATGGAGGGGGGCGGGGTCATGCGGAAGCTCCGCCTCCGGGGATGGTTAGTCTTTCACCAGTTCGCTGTGGTCTGCCTCCACCAGCAGCAGGGTGGGCTCTTCGGCCCCACGGTGGGTGAGGTAGAACACCTCGCTGCCGCTGCCCTGTGCCAGCAGGTCGTTGATGGCAAAGCTGCTGGTCTGGCCATTGGTGACGAACTGGATGGTCTGTGCGCCGTGGTCCTGCAGGTAGCGCAGGGTGTCCAGGTCGCCGGTAAGGGTGGCCGTGTCGTAGGCACCGGTGTAGGTGCGCAGGGTGCCGTTCTGGCTCACGGTAAAGGGCTGGTCCATGCCCTCAGCGTCCACCACCCGCAGCTCAAGGGCGCTGTTGGTGTCGGAGGGCAGGGGCTCGGTCTCGGTTGCATGGCAAACGCTGCACTCGCGGGTCCTTGTGCCTGCAGCAGTGTCCTCCACCCACTCGCCCCAGCGGTGGCCGGTGGCGGGGATAGTCTCCGTCCACTGGTAGTTATGCTCCGGGGCAGTGGCATACCTATCGCTCTCATAGGTGCATCCGTACTTCACCCAGCCCTCTTCCGTGCAGGTGGGCTCTTGGCGGTTGATCTCGTTTTTGGTGCAAACATTTTTGCCATGGACGATCTTATGCTGTACACCCCGCTTATAATACCACAGCTCCGTATTATCGCCAATGGTGTTTACAAGGCCGCCGGCTGCGGGGTTATTTCTTGTGCCTACCGCAGCCTCAGCACCTTTCACATTGATATACTTATCATCCGGCGATTTCCATGGTTTCATTTTAAGCAGCACATTGTTGCCGATGTTGACCTCGGTGGCGGAAATCGCACCATATTTTCCAAATATTTCAATGTAATCGCCGATCTTGACTTTTCCATTTGTTCCGCCGTCAATGTTCACTACAACTTTTCTGTTCGAATCGACCCGAATATCCCCGCCGCCGATACTGGAGCCTGCATCGTCCGGCTCTGCAGTTGCAGAAGCATTGTCTGTATCAATGGTAACATTGTCCTTTATGTTGACCTCCACATTTCCATAGTTACTTCCGATCGCAGTGGAATTTCTTATGCTCGCCGTCCGGATGGTCGCATTGCCCTGAATGGTGACCTTGGTATCTTTTGTGCCACTGCCAATGGCAGAGCCGTAGAGCCCGGTTGCCGTGACATGGACATCTTCCTGCTCTGCGGTAGCCCCGGCCGTACCAATGGTCACCTCTGCTTCGGTGTCCTTGCCCTTGTCTCCGGCAGCGCCGATGGCGGCACAACTGTCCCCGAGCCAATAGCCACCGTCACTCTTTGCAACGACCGTTGCATGGTCACGGATCACGATGCCCTTTGCCGAGCCTCCCGACTCAGAACCATAGCCGCCGCCGATGGCAGCGCCACCTAGGGTGGTTGCCGTCACCTTGGAATGCCCCCGGATGATGATGTTTTCTGCATTTCCTCCATTGCCGCCGCCGCCAATGCCTGCGGCACTCCCGCTGCCTTTTGCGTCAACAGTTGCATAGCCCTGGATGATGATGTTTTCTGCATCTCCAGATTGTGTATCTCCATAGATGCCGCCGCCGCCAATGCCTGCGCCACTCCCGCCGCCTGCTGCGTGAACCGTTGCATAGCCCTCAATGATGATGTTTTTTGTGCCTTCGGCAACGTTTCCCCCGATGCCTGCCGCTCCGTTCCCACCTGCACCTTTTGCGGTCAGGCTGCCGGAGGTGTCTGATTCTGATTTGGGGGTGGTGATTTTCTTTCCCTCGTCATTGGTCTCGTCTGTGATGATCAGCGTTCCCTCTCCCTGCTTGCGCAGTCCTGCCTGATAGCTTGCCGGATAATCGGTTCCATAACTATCCAAAACATTCTGGCCGTCCAGCTCAACTTTTGTCTTTCCGTCGCCGGAGACATCCATTGCAGCTTTATTAACTTTCTTCTCCACCTTAATGTTCACATTACTGAGCCGGATCTTGAGTTCCTTGGCCGCTTCGCCCACCCAGTTATTGACGACCTT
>ERZ772816.2467-NODE-2467-length-12399-cov-4.061730_pt1 | contig 12399 bp, 10 predicted proteins | sample MGYA00511359_ERZ772816 | MGnify/ENA primary metagenome ERZ772816 (study PRJEB29015, sample SAMEA2737710) | human gut metagenome | biome: human gut; feature: human-associated habitat; material: faeces | place: China | collected 2012 ...
CTCCTGCTGCATCAAAGATTTCTCTGATATCTGCAATCAAGTCTAATCCGTTCTGAGAAATGTCATCTAATCTTCCTAAGAATGGAGATACATATGTTGCTCCAGCTCTTGCAGCTAATAATGCTTGGTTTGGATTGAAGATTAATGTAAGGTTTGTTTTGATTCCTTCAGAAGATAATACTTTTGTAGCTTTTAACCCTTCGATTGTTGTAGGAATTTTTACAACCATGTTCGGATGGATCTTAGCGATTTCTCTTGCTTCTTTGATCATTCCTTCTGCATCAGTTGTTGTAGCTTTTACTTCTCCACTGATCGCTCCATCTACGATAGTTGTGATCTCTTTGATAACATCATCGAACTGTCTTCCTGATTTTGCGATTAATGATGGGTTTGTTGTTACTCCACAGATAACTCCCATGTCATTTGCTTTCTTAATATCTTCTACGTTCGCTGTGTCAATGAAAAATTTCATGTTATTCTTCCTCCTTAAAACCGGTGAAATCTGTTCACCATTCCCTTGTTATCGTTTGGTTGAATTATACTCTATTTAAGGAGCTCTGGTCAATAGCTTTGATTTTTTATTAGTAATTTTTTCTGTTAATATTATAAAATTATTAATTGAATTTCGTATATTTTTTTGTAGAAATGTTAACGATATTTTTTTAATTTTTTCATTTCATTAACGATTTTCACGCATTTTATGGGATTATTTAAATTTAACATGCATTTTTGTTTTGTAAAATCTCGAATTTATTAATAATAATTTTCGCAAAAGAATTAATTTTTCTTTTTTCGGGCATTTTTCGCATACGTTGTCGTCCCCCGGACGATTAATTGCGGCTCATACTCCACATGATATGTACTGATCGGAACCGCACCTGTATTCGTCGAATGATGTGTGGCTATCTTCTTCATTATTATATCACATGCATCTCTTCCTTTGAAAGTCACAAAATGTTCGATGGTCGTCAGATTCATGTTATGCATTCTTGCAAACAAGGTGTTGTCACACCCCATCACGGACACATCGGTCGGCACCTTTATCTTTGCTTCATGAAGTGCATCCATGATTCCAAATGCGATCATATCATTCAGTCCGACGATTGCTGTCACATCCGTCGTTTCCTTCAACAATTCTTTCGTCAGCTCATACCCGATCTTGTACTCCGAATCAATATGCGCCACATCCAGATCGATTTCTTCTTTTGCCGCTTTTATGATCACCTGGTCACGCAGTCCGACTTTCTCATATTCTTTCAGGAAGCCCTCTACCCGCTTCGAACGCTGCTTCTGCCTTGCCGTAAGCGGCGGTGCTATATATGCAACTTTCCTGTGTCCCAGTTCCAGCAGATGTTTCGCCATGACTCTTCCAAGCTTGGAATTGTCAAGTTCCACCGCATCTACATTCATCTTTTCATTCTGGTTATTGACGATCGCAACCGGTATCTGTTCTGCAATTTCTCCCACAAGTTCCATAAAGCAATGGCTCGGATTACAGGTATAGATAATTCCAAGCGGTCTTAACTGCCACATCATTTTCAGATAGCGCTCTTCCATCCTGAGATCTCTCTGCGTATTGCATACAAAAAGGCCGAAACCTTTTTCTTTCGCATGTGCCTCAATCCCCTGAAGCAGCATAACATAATACGGATTCGTCAGGTTTGGGCAGAATACAACAAGAAGCTTCTCCCGTTTTGTTCCTTTTCTCGTTTTCCGCTTCGGCGGGACATATCCCAGTTCTTTTGCCGCATTTTCCACTCTTTCCACAGTATCTTTTGCAAATGATACATCGTACTTTTTGTTCAGGATCATGGAAACTGTGGACTGTGATACCCCGGCAGCATGTGCAATATCCGTTGATGTAACCTTTTTCTTCATTTATCTCACCTCCAATGCCGACCGTCAAAACTCTGCTGAACCTGACAGCTCATTACGATTGCTTTGGCAACTGGCAGCTTTTTCAAACGCATGATAAGTAAAAAAGGGGACAGGGCTACAGCTCTGTCCTTCCTTCAAGTGCCCGTAGAAGTGTCACTTCATCGATATACTCCAGATCTCCTCCAACCGGAACACCACTTGCAATCCTGCTCACCTTAATTCCCGTCGGTTTGATCAGCTTACTGATATACATTGCTGTCGTCTCACCTTCCAGGCTTGAGTTCGTGGCAATAATCACTTCTTTCACATCTCCCTGCAGACGTTCGATCAGTTCCTTCAGTTTGATATCTTCCGGACCGATACCAAGCATCGGAGAGATTGCTCCGTGAAGCACGTGGTATACACCGTTATATTTTCCGGTCTTTTCGTATGCTGCAAGGTCTCTCGTATTCTCCACTACCATGATCGTCTGGTGATCACGATTACTGTTGCTGCAGATCGGACACAGTTCCTGATCCGTCAGTGTATAACATTCTTTGCAATATTTTATGTTCTCTCTGGCTTCCACCATTGTAGAAGCCAGTCTCTTTACATCATCAACCGGCATATGGATCAGATGAAATGCAAGTCTTGCCGCAGATTTTGCTCCGATTCCCGGAAGACATGACAGTTCCTCGATCAGTTTGCTCATCTGATTACTGTAATAATCCATAGTTTTTAACTCCCTGTAAGAATAATTCTCCCGGAACCTTCTCCTTAAATTTCTCCTAGAATAATCCCGGCATTCCGCCGCCCATGCCGCCGGTGAACTTAGACATTGCAGAAGTTGTCTCTGCGTCTACTTTCTCCAATGCTTCGTTGACTGCTGCCACAAGCAGATCTTCCAGCATCTCTACATCATCCGGATCTACAACTTCTTCATCCAGTTTTACTTTTAAGATCTTCTTGCTTCCGGAAACAGTAACTTCAACAGCACCGCCGCCTGCAGTTGCACTGAATTCTTTTGTCTCCATTTCCTTTGCCTGTTCTTCCATCTGACGCTGCATCTTCTGTGCCTGTTTCATCAGATTTGCCATATTTCCCGGCATTCCGCCGCCTGGGAATCCACCTCTTTTTGCCATGATAATATCCTCCTATTCGTCTTCTACAGTAATTTCCATATTAATCAGATTCTCCAGATCCACAAAATTATCTTCGAATCTGCGTCCCGCCTCCATCTGGCGGACGTCTATCTCTACTTTTTTGCCAATCTTCTGCTCGATCAGTGACTGGATCTCTTCTTTATGTTCCGGTGTTGCCACCGCACTTGCGCTCAGTTCATCCGGCAGTACGATCAGAAGCCTGTTGCCTTCTCCTGCACTCAGTCTTGCCTTTTTCAGATAGGTTCTGAGCATCGGGGAAGCCTCATTGATGATCATCCGGAAATCTTTTGCCACCGCTTTCACATCTTCGTTCAATGCCTGCGGAAGTTCCGGCTTTGGCTTCGGTTCTCCCGCCTCTTTTGCATCCGATGCATATACGATGCGTTCTCTGACCGGTGCTTCCCACGCCCCCTCTTCGAGCTGCTTCTCGATCGCACGGATGCGGTCCAGTAATGCATCTTTGTTCTGATCCATCGCCGGACGGCACAATTTGATCAGTGTCACTTCCAGAAGTACCCTCTTCTGGGTCGCATATTTTAACTGGTTCGTCAGATCTGAGAAAATTCGGATGTAACGGATCAGCGTATCGCTGTCGATCATCTGTGCTTCTTCTTTTAAAAGTGCAAGATTTTCAGACGACACATCCAGTACATCTTCCATATTATCCGAACTCTTCACCAGAAGGAGATTTCGCAGATACCATGTGAAATCTGCCGCAAGCTGGGACAGTTCTCTTCCCTGCATCACCAGCTCATCGACCGTTTCGATCACCTGATGCACATCCATCGCAAGCAGTTGTCTTAAAAGCCGGCTGAACACTTCCGTATCCACCGCTCCCAGCACTTCCAGTACATGATCATATGTCAGTGTCTCATTCATATAGAACGCGGCACACTGATCCAGAAGACTTAATGAATCTCGCATGGAACCGTCCGCCATCTTCGCAATATAACGAACCGCCTTATCTTCTACGTCCCATCCTTCTTTATCAATCAGTTCCCGCAGTCTTGCTGCGATCGTTTCAATGGAAATTCTCTTAAAATCATATCGCTGACAACGGCTTAAGATCGTAATCGGGATCTTGTGTGCCTCCGTTGTCGCAAGAATAAATATAACATATTCCGGCGGTTCTTCCAATGTTTTTAACAATGCATTGAACGCACCGATCGACAGCATATGCACCTCGTCGATGATATATACTTTATATTTTCCTTCTGTCGGACGGTATGTGACTTCTTCACGGATCTCTCGGATATTATCCACACCATTATTCGATGCCGCATCGATCTCGATCACATTCATCGATGTACCCGCTGCGATCGACTTGCACATTGCGCACTCCCCGCACGGACTTCCGTCTACCGGATGTTCGCAGTTGACTGCTTTCGCAAATATTTTTGCAACCGTCGTCTTACCGGTTCCTCTTGTTCCGCAGAACAGATATGCATGTCCGATACGGTCTGCATTGATCTGGTTCTTAAGCGTCCGGACGATCGCATCCTGTCCTTTTACATCTTCGAATTCATCCGGACGGAATTTACGGTATAATGCCGTATATGACATTCTTTACACTCCTTGTCTAAATGCAGATCCTGCTTAACCTGTGTATCTTATTCATCACCGAAGCTGATACCGATGGTTTTTGCTTCTTTAATGATCGATGCCTTTGGATCTACATATTTTAATTTTCCGGCAACTTCTGACAATGGTACACGGATAATCTCCTGATTCTTTGTTCCTACCATACATCCAAAATCACCTTCCAGAATTGCTCTCGCAGCTTCTGCACCAAGTCTTGTTGCAAGCACACGGTCATATGCACACGGAGAGCCGCCTCGCTGTGTATGTCCAGGCACAGTAATTCTTACTTCTTTATCTGTTTTTTCCTGAATCTTCTCAGCAAGTTCATATGCAACAGAAGGGTATTTCTTCTTTGCTTTTTTCTCTTTTAATTCCTTCTTTGAAAGCGCTGCATCTTCTTTTGAAATCGCACCTTCTGCAACAGCAATAATTGTGAATCTCTTTCCTGCTTTGCCGCGCTTTTCAATTGCTTCAACTACTGAATTGATGTCATATGGCATCTCCGGAAGCAGAATAATATCGGCACCGCCGGCAATTCCTGCATGAAGTGTTACCCATCCTACTTTGTGCCCCATTACTTCCACGATAAATACACGGCTGTGAGACGTTGCTGTTGTATGGATCCTGTCAATTGTATCTGTTGCAATGTCTACCGCACTCTGGAATCCGAATGTCATGTCCGTTCCCCAGAGATCGTTATCAATCGTCTTCGGAAGTGTTACCACATTAAGTCCTTCTTCTCTCAGCATATTGGCTGATTTGTGTGTTCCATTTCCCCCAAGGATTACCAGGCAGTCCAGATTCAGCTTGTGGTAAGTATGTTTCATTGCCTCTACTTTGTCAATTCCGTCCTTATCCGGTACTCTCATTAACTTGAACGGTTGTCTGGATGTTCCCAGAATCGTTCCACCAAGTGTCAGAATCCCCGAAAAGTCTTTTGACGTAAGCATCTTAAAGTTCGAATAGATCAAACCTTTATATCCATCTTGAAATCCATAAATCTCTACATCATCTCGTTTTGAAAAAAGCCCCTTTACGACGCCTCTCATCGCTGCATTCAGTGCCTGACAGTCGCCGCCGCTTGTAAGCATTCCTATTCTTAACATATGTCTGCTCCTTTCTATGTTGCCTGTGTATAACTTTATCATTACTATGAACCATAATAGTTTATCCACATTCTGTATACAATACCAGTAAAATTATAACTTATTTTTATGGTGGAGACAATAAGGGACAAAGGATTTTTCATTTTCGGCAATCCTATTGACAAAAATTCCCCTGTCTCTTTTTCCAAAACGTGCTATAATACATGTGGAAAATTTGTGTAGAAAGCAGGTAGTATTGTGGATAAGTTAGATATAAAATTGTGGACACTTGCGTCCAAAGGCCAGATCGTTCCTGACCGTTCATTACTGAAGACACCGGAACAGATTGAAATGATCAAAAAAAGTGCAGAACTGAACACCGCAGTTCTCGACCATGTAGCAGCTCATATTCATGCAGGAATGAGCACTGCCGAAATTGACAAACTTGTATATGATTTCACAACAGAGCACGGAGGAATCCCGGCGCCTCTGAATTATGAGGGATTCCCGAAGAGCGTATGTACTTCCATCAACAACGTCATCTGCCACGGTATCCCAAGTGAAAATGAGATTCTAATCGATGGAGATATCATCAACGTAGATGTGTCTACGATTTTAAACGGATATTTCTCTGATGCATCCCGTATGTTCACGATCGGTGACGTATCACCGGAAGCCGAACGTATTGTCCGTGTTACAAAAGAATGCGTAGAGCTTGGACTTAAAGCAGCAAAACCTTGGGGACATCTTGGAGACATTGCTTACGCGATCAATTCACATGCACAGGAAAATGGATATTCTGTCGTAGAGGAGATCGGCGGCCATGGAATCGGTCTGGAATTCCACGAAGAGCCATTCGTAAGTTATGTTACTCCGAAGGGCAGTGAGATGGTTCTGGTTCCTGGTATGATGTTCACGATCGAGCCGATGATCAATCAGGGTTCTCCGGAATTCTATGTAGATGAAGACAACGGATGGACCGTTTATACGGATGACGACGGTCTTTCTGCTCAGATTGAATATATGGTTCTTATTAAAGAAGATGGTGTAGAAGTTCTTACAAAATAATATAATTTTGCATTATCGAAACCAGATCTCACATTATTATGTTTGTATAAAAACGTAAAAAAAGATTACCGGAAAACGCACTACATTTTCCGGTAATCTTTTTATTTTCTTTATTTCACTATTAGTCTGTTTGTATCTTCTTTACAAAATTCACTATTAGCCGGTCCATACCCATTCTACAAAATATACAGCCAGTCATGATCCTCTTCATTTCTCATTCCCAGTACAAGTGCCGAATGTGGTCCCATGTTCGCAACCACTTCTCCGTCTTCTACCAGATACTCTTCGTACTCTGTTGTATATCCATCTTTGTAAGAATATAGCAGACGTTTCATGCGGCATTTTATCGGAATCTCTGCTTCCCATACAGGAACTTTTACTTCTGCACGTTCGCTGCGGTTATTGATCACAACAATGATCCGGTCATGCCCTTTAAATCTCGCATAAGACAGGATATTTTCCTCTCCGCCAAGGATCTTCAACGAACCGGTCTTAAGTGCCGGATGCTCTTTGTGGATGCGGATCGCTTCTTTGTGGAATGCGATCAGTTCCTGATCTTCATGTCCCCACGGATAGGTTCTTCTGTTATCCGGATCTGTAAATCCACAGACACCAGCCTCATCACCATAATATACCGTCGGAGCTCCGACCCAGGTCATCTGCATAACAACCGCTTCACGCATAACCGCTTTATTCACATACTCGTTCGCAGCTTCCGGTCCCAGATGTTCCACACGGCCAACCATGTGATTCGTTCTCGTTAAGAATCTGGAATGATCATGGTTGGAAAGCTCATTCATCGCCACCTGAAGTGACGGAGTCAGCATGTTCGACATGTGATGTGCCATCGAACCGATAAAGTTATCGATGTTGCCAAGTAGCTCTTCTCTCGCCTCATCACTATGCTTTTCCATTCCGGTCAGGAACCATGTAACCGGCTCCATGAACGCATCATAGTTCATAACGGTATCCCACTCATCCCCCTTAAGCCAGTCACTCGGATCGCCGTAATGTTCGGCAAGGATCAGTGCATTCGGATTTGCATCTTTCACGGCTCTTCGGAATTTCTGCCAGAACTCGTGATTGTATTCATTGCTGCGTCCCAGGTCTGCTGCCACATCCAGACGCCATCCATCTACATTATACGGCGGCGATACCCATTTCCGTCCGATATATAAGATATAATTTTCCAGTTTTACAGAATCTTCGTAATTCAGTTTCGGCAGAGTATCATGTCCCCACCAGCCATCGTAATTGGCATTATACGGCCAGTTCTCCGGTCCTTCTTTGAAGAAACGGAAGTAGCTTCTGTACGGACTGTCTGCCGATACATAAGCACCCGGTTCATAATCCTCTTCACCTTCGTAAATTCTCTCACGGTCCATCCATTTATTGAATGAACCACAGTGGTTGAACACGCCGTCCAGAATCACTTTCATTCCACGGCGATGTAATTCCTCCACCAGTTTAATGAACAACTCATTACTTGCTTCCAGGTTCTTAAGTCCTGTCGTGCGTTTTTTATACTTCGTTGCCTGACTATTGTCCGTCACACCATTCGGAAGCACCTCGCCTCCGTCATCTACGATCTTTCCATAATGCGGATCGATATAATCATAATCCTGGATATCGTATTTGTGGTTGGACGGTGACACAAATAACGGATTAAAATATACGACTTCTACGCCCAGGTCCTGCAGATAATCAAGCTTATCCATGACTCCCTGCAGATCCCCGCCGTAGAATTCTCTTACACCCATGTTCGCCGGATATTTATCCCAGTTCGTTACTCTCCGGGAATAATCTCCGATATAGTAATACTCATTCGTCTCTACATCATTTGACTTATCTCCGTTATAAAAGCGGTCTGTAAATATCTGATACATAACCGCTCCCTTTGCCCAGTCCGGTGTGGAAAATCCGGGTACTACAACAAAGTTATAATACTCCAGGATCTCGCGAGAGATTCCACATCGTCCATAATAATATTTTTCTGTCCCAGACTGCACTTCGAAACAATATCTGAACGGCTCTTCCCCCAGACGTGTCTCGAACGTATAATAATCAAACTCTCCCTGTGTGCATTCTTTTTCCATTACATATGTGTCAGCCGATGTCACAAGCCCTACTCTGTCTACATCATCCTTCGCCGTACGGAACCGGAATGTCACCAGTTCGCTTTCTTTCGGTTCAGGGGGATACACATATCCTTCTGTTCCATCACAAAATAAAGCCGTCTTATTCATATAACTAACACCTCTCTCATTTTTTGCTCTCGGAAAGGAGCACGCTTTCTTCTAGTCTTCTGATACATCTTCCGGGAACAGCGCTTCAAATTCTTCCTGGGAAATCTTTTCTTTTTCCAACAGAAGATCTGCGCATGCATGCAGAACATCATCATATTTTCTAATGATATGTCTTGCTCTGTCATAACATTCATCAATAATTCTCTTTACTTCCTGGTCGATCACAGTCGCCACGCCCTCTCCGTAGCCTCTTGCTGTGTGCGCCAGATCACGTCCGATGAACACCTCATTGTTGTCATCATCATAGTTAATAAGTCCGACTGCCTCTGACATACCGAACTTCGTAACCATGGATTTGGCCAGGCCCGTTGCCTGCTTGATATCCTGAGATGCACCGGTTGTAATATCATCAAATACTTCTTCTTCGGCTACACGTCCGCCAAGTGCTACCGTAATATCCTGAAGCATCTTTCCTTTTGTATTAAACATCTCATCCTTTTCCGGAAGCGGCATCGTATATCCGCCCGCACTTCCCGTCGGGATGATTGAAACACTGTATACAGGTCCCACATCTGGAAGCACATGGAACAAGATCGCATGCCCTGCTTCGTGGAATGCTGTGATTCTCTTCTCTTTTTCGGAAATAACGCGGCTCTTCTTCTCCGCACCGATTCCAACTTTGACAAATGCTTTTTTTATGTCTTCCTGTTTTAAGAATACTCTGTTATCCTTTGCAGCCAGAATTGCTGCTTCGTTCAAGAGATTTTCAAGATCAGCTCCGGTAAATCCTGCCGTTGTCTGCGCGATCTGCTGCAGATTGATCTCTTCGCTTAACGGTTTCCCCTTCGCATGTACCTTGAGGATCTCTTCGCGGCCCTTAATATCCGGTCTTCCGACCATAACCTTACGGTCGAATCGTCCCGGACGTAAGATTGCAGGGTCAAGAATATCCACACGGTTTGTAGCCGCCATCACAATGATGCCTTCATTGACGCCGAATCCGTCCATCTCTACCAGCAACTGGTTCAGTGTCTGCTCACGCTCATCGTGTCCGCCGCCCATTCCGGTTCCACGGCGTCTTGCAACTGCATCGATCTCATCGATGAAAATGATACACGGTGCATTCTTCTTCGCTTCCTCGAACAAGTCTCTGACACGGGAAGCTCCGACACCAACGAACATTTCCACAAAGTCTGAACCGGAGATCGTAAAGAACGGAACTCCTGCTTCTCCAGCAACTGCTTTGGCAAGCAGCGTCTTACCGGTTCCCGGAGGGCCTACTAACAGTACACCTTTCGGGATTCTTGCTCCCACCTGGATATATTTCTTCGGAGACTTCAGGAAATCAACGATCTCCTCCAGTTCCTCTTTTTCTTCTTCCAGACCTGCCACCTGGGCAAATGTCACTTTCTTGTCACGGTCTGTGCTCAGTTTTGCACGGCTCTTTCCGAAATTCATTGCTTTCGAATTGGCCCCGCCGCCCTGACGGTTCATCAGACCAAAGATCAGGAACACTCCGACCAGTGTAAGGATAACCGGCAGAAATGTAGTTGCTGCCCAGCTGTCCTGTGGAATATCCGGCATGGTATAATCCACATTCTGCTCTTTCAGGTAATCCTGGATCTCATTTACATCGGAGACATACAGATATCTGACATTATCGGAACTGTCATCTCCCTTCAGCGTAATCTCCACGCGCCCCGTCGGAACGCTCTTGTTCTGATTCACTTCTACAGACTCGATCTTGTCGTTCTGAACCAGCTGTTGGAATTTCTTCCAGGAAATTTCTTTCTCTCGTTGATCGAACTGATTGGTAAACCACAGTGCTGCGAACAAAAATACGACAAACACGAGGAATACAACACCATTCAGCCCTCTCGCTTTCTTATTATTCAATTTTCAGGCTCCTTTCTTATGCCGCGCCTTATTCCACGCCCTCTACCACTCCGATGAATGGAAGATTTCTGTATCTCTGGGCGTAATCCAGTCCATATCCCACAACGAATTCGTCCGGGATATTGAATCCGACATAATCTACTTTTACATCTTTTACTCTTCTTTCCGGTTTATCCAGAAGCGTACAGAGCTTCATGCTCTTTGGATTTCTCTTAGATAAGATGTCCATCAGATAATATAATGTTCTTCCGGAGTCAATAATATCCTCCACGATCAGTACATTTTTTCCTTCCAGTGTCTCATCTAAGTCTTTTGCGATCTTAACAACACCGCTTGACTTCGTTCCGTCACCGTAGCTGCTGACACTCATAAAGTCCATTGATACCGGAACGGTGATTCTCTTCGCCAGTTCGCACATGAAGAATACGCCACCCTTCAATACACAGATCAGATGTACCTGCTTTCCGGCATAATCTTTGCTGATCTGTTCGCCAAGCTCTTTGATTCTCTTTGCAACATCCTCTTCAGGAACTAATACTTTTACTTTCTCTGCCATCTTCTTCTCCTCCGTTAAATTCTATTTCCAGAATTCTTCTGGTTTTATCTGTAACCTGATATACCTGGTTCTGTCTGTATCCGATGATCCACAGGATGTGGCTGCCGTCTGCTGCCAGCCAGATCTTCTCCCTGTCTTCTCTCGGGACTTTCACATTGACAAAATACTTTTTCAGGCTCTGTGTACTGCCGTTTTTGTCAATCGTAATATAGTCTCCAGGCTGCTTATGTCTTATTTTTACAGTGCTCTTAATTATATCATAGTCAAACCATTTCGTGTAGGTTTTTTGCGGAATATCTATCCCCTCCGACAACGTATTTTTTTCCAGGATCCGGCAGGTCACTTTCAGATTTTGTTCCGGCAGAACCGTTGTTCCCGGAATTGTCAGTCGAGCCGTTATTGCCGGAATTGTTGGTATTGTCGGACGTGTCGGGCTTCTTGTTTTCCTCGCGGCCCTCGCTCTCGGGGTTGCCGGTCTCGGAATAGCCAGTGGCCTTGGCGAATGCCTTTGCGTCGAAGACCTTCTGGTCGATCAGGCGATCGGCGAGGGTCTTGTCGGAGTCCTTGAGCTTGGTGTTGAGCGCGCGCCAGAAGATCTCGACGGCCTCGCCGCGCGTGAAGCTCGCGTCATCCTCGACACTGTCAACGAGGCCGATCTTTTTCGCCAGACCACGGCTCGTGCGATAGTAGAAGTCGGGGTTCTCACCGCCGTCGGTGTAGCCGAGGACGCGAAGGACGATCGTCAGGTACTGGAAATCGGTGACGGTGTCCGCGCCGCCGTATTTTGTCGCGCTGTAGCCCTTGACATATTCGTTCGCGTAGGCGTAGGCTACGACCTTGGAGGCCCAGGGGGCGACGTCGGTGAAGGGGTGGGGGTAGCTGCCTGCTTCGGCGGTCTCCAGCGCGCCCAGCATGCGCACGAGAAGCATCGCGCTCTGCTCGCGGGT
>ERZ772816.2487-NODE-2487-length-12301-cov-14.338233_pt1 | contig 12301 bp, 10 predicted proteins | sample MGYA00511359_ERZ772816 | MGnify/ENA primary metagenome ERZ772816 (study PRJEB29015, sample SAMEA2737710) | human gut metagenome | biome: human gut; feature: human-associated habitat; material: faeces | place: China | collected 2012 ...
GATTGGCAGTCCATTATTAAGTTTTTTATTATGTTCCCTTTGTACACCGTTGCAACCAGTATACCAAAGCTGCCAACGAAAACGGTCAGGTCTATGCCGCCGATCTGGAGGACTTGCGCACCCGGCTGGATGAGCTGATTGTTATTGGCAGAGAGATTCTTTCCCGGCTGGCTGACCTCTGATTTTCACCCCACGGCTTTAGCTGTGGGGCTACATATTATATAAGGATAAAACTGTGGGAGGTGGTGGGCATGGCCGCAACACGCTTGATTGCGCTGCACAAAAATAAGGGAAAATCCGTGGCGACCTGTTTGAAAAGCCGCACAGACTATGCACAAAACCCGGAGAAAACCAAACAGGGTGAACTTGTCAGCAGCTACGAGTGCAGCCCTCTGACGGTGGACGAAGAATTTATGCTGTCCAAGCGGCAGTATGAACTTGCCACTGGACGTAGGCAGAAAAGTGATGTGATCGCCTATCAAATTCGGCAGTCGTTCAAGCCCGGTGAGATCACCGCCGAAGAAGCCAACAAGGTGGGCTATGAACTTGCCATGCGGTTTACCAAGGGCAAGTATGCGTTTATTATTGCCACCCACACAGACCGGGAACACATTCATAATCACATTATCTACAACTCCACTGCGCTGGACAGCACCCGGAAGTTCCGGGACTTTTTATTGTCCGGGCTGGCCGTGCAGCGGTTGAGCGATTTGATCTGTCTGGAACATCAGCTGTCTGTTATTGAAATCAAGCCGTACCGAGAACGGCAGAAGCGCACTCTTTATCCTCCCAGAGAAAGCAATCGTGATAAGCTGTGTGCCGTAATCGACAACATCTTGCTGAGCGAGAAACCTGCAAGTTTCGAGGGCTTTCTTCAAAAGCTGGAACAGCGGGGCTACGAAATCAAACGGGGAAAGTACACTTCGGTCAAAGGAACACGGCAGAAGCGCTTTATCCGTTTTCGGACACTGGGAGCAGGATACAGTGAAGATGAAATCAAGGCGGTCATTGCAGGAGATGCCGAACACTGCCCACATCAGAAGCAGCCGCCAAAAGAGAAACCGTTCAATCTTCTGGTGGATGTGCAGGCAAAGCTGGCCGAGGGCAAGAACATCGGCTATGCACGGTGGGCAAAAAAGTACAATCTGAAAGAAATGTCCAAGACACTGATTTTCTTGCAGGAGAAGAAAATCGGCAGCATCGAGGAAATGCAGGAGCGTGTGGACGCTGCCACTGCCCGCTATCACGAACTGGGCGATTCCATCAAGGCGGCGGAAACACGCATGGCCGAGATTGCTGTACTGCGGACGCACATCGTCAACTACGCAAAAACGCGCCCGGTGTACGATGCCTACCGCAAGGCCGGATACAGCAAGCGATTTCTGGAAAATCATCGCGCAGAGATCACGCTGCACAAGGCAGCGAAAGCTGCCTTTGATGAATCCAATTTGAAAACGCTCCCCAAGGTCAAGGAGCTGGACGCAGAATATTCTAAGCTGCTGACAGAAAAGAAAGCACTCTACCCGGACTACCGCAAAGCGAAAGACGAGATGCAGGAACTTCTTCGTGCGCAGCGCAACGTAGAACTGTTCTTTGCCGAAGAAAAGAACACCACCGAGAAAACGCAGTCCCGATAAACGATGACAGCCTAGGATTCTTCCGTTGTGGAGAGTCCTAGGCTGTCTTTTTTGTTACAGAAGTGTTTGGAACAAATGCGCAGCCTGCATCGGCACGATGCAGATCGAAAGGGGTTTGGGCACAGCCCAACAAGCATTTTGAATTTGGATTTGAAAAATACGATTCAAAAATTGCAAGTTGGTACCAACTTGCCCTGCTTGCCACAACAATGCGTCCTTTTTGTCCGCAGCTTGAAATTTTTAGATTGGAGAAAAACGCCATGCCAACCTTGGAATGGATCGGTAAAAATAAAGTCGTGAACCATCATCAGGAAGTTCCCTTCCGGGTGCTGGAGCGGCAATACAGTTTTGATGAGCAGGGGCAGCACACCGAGAACAACGACAGTGAGAACATGATCATCCACGGCGATAATCTTGAAGCACTGAAAGCCCTGTTGCCGCAGTATGAGGGCAAGGTGAAGTGCATCTATATCGTTATCTTAACCCCCATTCTAATGAGTATCCTAAGTTCAGAGAATGCAGTAAGATTAAACTTTATAATTCATATTATGTTTCTTGCATTATTCGAGATGAAGAACTATAATGTACTTTGTGGAGGTGCGAAATGGACTATATGACATTGAAAGAGGCCGCCGAGAAGTGGGGCGTGACACCTCGTAGGGTAAATTATTATTGTGCTGGTGGGCGTATCCCCGGTGCTGTGAAAATGGCCGGTGTTTGGCTGCTCCCTAAAACTGCGGAGAAGCCGACTGATAGGCGCAGAAAGGAAGGAAAAAAGAATAATGAAGATTCTCTTAATTGAAGATGATATAGAAATAAGTGAAATGTTATGTAGCTATCTTATAGCAGAAAATTTTGAAGTTGTCTGCGCTACCGATGGTCAAAAGGCATGTGAGGCTTTCGACATTGGTTCTTATAGTATCGTCTTGTTGGATTTGATGATTCCCAAAATTACAGGTATGAATGTAATGAAGTATATTCGTCAAAAAAGTACGGTGCCAATTATCATCATTTCTGCAAAGGATTCGGATTCCGACAAAACTTTAGGTTTGGGCCTCGGTGCGGATGATTATATTACAAAACCGTTTTCCATAACAGAGGTTATGGCGCGTATTAAAGCAAACATACGGAGAAATACCGAATATGCTGCCGTACAGCCAGAGCAAACGAAACTTGTGTGGGGCCCATTGGTTATGAACATGGAAAATCACACCGTCACAAAATCAGGCGAGATTATCGAACTGACCGCAAAAGAATTTGATATTTTACGACTGCTTCTGGAAAACCCACAAAGGGTCTACACAAAGGCTCAAATCTATTCTTTAATTTGGAATGATGCCTATATGGGGGATGAAAATGCCGTCAATGTTCACATCAGCCGTTTACGAACGAAAATTGAGGATGATCCACGAAAGCCACAAGTTGTTATAACTGTATGGGGAATTGGCTATAAGCTGGGAGAACAGAAATGAGCAATGCGATAATTATCTTTTTACTAACCCTCTGTATTATGATTTTAATCTGTATCATTGTGTACCAGCAGTTTGTATTCCATAACGGAACAAAAGCAAAAATACATGAGATCAGCAGCAAATTGAAAGAACTTCTTGACACCGACAGCGACGAAAAAGTGACAGTCTTTACCGATAATAAGGCACTGATAGAGCTTGCAACACAAATCAATCGAATGTTGGAAGATCGGCAAAAAGTAAAAGTTGAGTATCGGCGGGCTGAAATGGCATCCAAAAAGATGTTATCTAACATTTCCCACGACATTAAAACTCCCATGACAGTGATTCTTGGCTATTTGGAGATTATGCGTTTGAACGGAACCCAAAGCAATGAAATGTTGCAAAAGGTAGAAAGCACTGCCCAGCGGGTAATGGGATTGATTACACAATTCTTTACGCTTGCTAAATTAGAGGCTGGCGATACAGATATGCCATTGGAGCGTTTGAATGTGAACGAAGCCTGCCGGGAAAATATTTTGGATTTCTATGAACTCCTTTCACAAAAAAATTTTGAAGTGGAAATTAACATACCCGATCATGTATTGTATGCAAATGCCAATAAAGATGCGTTGCAAAGAATTATGTTCAATTTGATTTCCAATGCAATTCGCTATGGCGGCGATGGAAAATATTTAGGTATGTTTTTGTGGGCAGATCAGGCACATATCTATATAGACATTGTGGACAGGGGCCGTGGAATTGAAAAAGAATTTGCCGATTCGGTTTTTGATCGGCTGTTTATGATGGAAGATTCCAGAAATAGTGCTATGCAGGGAAATGGTCTTGGACTGACGATTGCGAAAAATCTTGCCTTGCAACTCGGTGGCGATATTACTTTAGAAAGTCATCCGCACCAGAAAACAGTTTTCACTATTACGCTCAAGAAAATGGCCTATTAAACCATAGGTCATTTTTTCAAGAAAGAAATTTGTAAGAATTATTCAAGAGTTTTGAAAATCGAACTTTCTATAATGTCAGTAGAAAGGAGGGCAAGACAATGCCATTTATTTTACAAACAAGTGGTCTTTCTAAAAAGATCGGTAGTAAGGCACTTGTCACTGATGTTAATATTCATATTCCCAAAGGGGAAATTTATGGTTTTCTTGGTCCTAACGGAGCTGGTAAAACCACAGTGATGAAGATGATTACTAACCTTTGGAAACCTACCAGTGGGACTATTGAGGTGTTTGGAGAGGTATTGACTCCAAAATCCTATGAAGTCTTAAAAAGAATGGGAAGTATCATCGAGTTTCCCACCTTTTATGACCACATGACCGGGCGTGAGAACTTACAGCTTCATTGTGAGTATATGGGCTATTACAATGTTGACAGTGTTGAAAGTGCGTTGCAAATGCTGGACTTGACATCAGCAGCCGATCAGCCGGTCAAGAACTATTCCCTCGGCATGAAAGAACGCCTCGGAATTGCAAGAGCCATTATGTGCAAGCCGGAACTGCTTATTCTCGACGAACCCACAAACGGCCTTGATCCAGCAGGAATGAAACAAATCCGTGATTTATTAAAAACACTTTGTTCGGAGTACGGTATTACCGTTATGATTTCAAGTCACATTTTATCTGAAGTGGAGAGTATTGCGGATACCGTTGCTATTATCCATCACGGAAAAATGATGAAAGAAATTCGTATGCAAGATATTGAGGAAATTAACCTCAATTATGTGGAGCTTTCTGTCACGGATGAAAAGCGGGCTGCCTATGTCTTGACTGAAAAGTTGGGTCTGCAAAATTTTAAGATTCTTGACAGCGGTAAAATTCGCATATATGACCATGCAGCGTCTACCCAGCAGTTGACGAAAATACTGGCTCTGAATGATGTTGAAGTTGTGAGCATTGGAAAGAAATCTGAAACGCTGGAGGACTACTTCTTGAAGCTGACCGGGGAGGTGAAATATCATGCTTAAACTCATTAGGCTGGAATGGAAAAAGAATAATGTAGGCAAGTACATTCGCAATGTGGTTATCATGTCGGCTCTGATCTGCCTGTTCATATTTGCCCTTTGCTATTTGGGAATTGCCAATGATCCTGATACGGGTGTTCCTGATGCGGTGCCGGGTAACAGTGCGATTTCTTCCTCTATCGAGCTGTTTACAAGCATGGCTTTTCTGGTGTTTACCAGTGTCATGTTGTCCACATACATTGTGAGCGCCTATAAAAACAAAACCATGAACTTAATGTTTTCGTATCCAATTAAGCGACAGAAAATTCTCGTTTCTCAAATGTTAGCTGTATGGATTTTCAATTTTGTGGCTCTGGTGCTGACAAAACTATTGATTTACGGCTGCATTTTACTTGGTTCACAATTCATGGTTTCCTCATTCCCACTGGACTACAACATGGCAAGTATGGGGTTCTATATTCAGTTACTCTTAAAGTCCGTTGTCATTGTAACCATGAGTTTTATCGCCTTGTTTATTGGTATGGCTATGAAGTCCTCAAAAGCTACCATCGTATCATCTTTTCTGCTGATTTTTTTGACACAGGCTAATGTGGGCGATTTTTCTTTGGCGGATAATGCCATTCTTCCTGTTGTACTTATGATACTTTCCTTAATCTTTGCGTTTCTCTCGATTTACAATGTGGAAACTAAGGATTTGAACTAAAATGCTCGATGAAAAGGAAAGTTCTTATAGTGATGCCAATTATAAATTGATATTAAATAGTTATTAAACTGCCGGGCGACGGCAAAAGAAAAAAAGCCGTCGTCCAGCAGACACATTTCCATGCGCCTATGAAGCGGCGGCTTTGAGAAAAATCAGAGCCGCCGTAATTTAGAAATGACGCGTGAAGATATGATATGCTCCCTTCTAAGTAGACAAGAGAAATAATAAAATCTTGTTTATTTAGAAGGGATTTCTTTATGGCACGGCGGTCCTTTTAATCATATTTGGCAATTCTGTTTTTTTATAGCGTTTCCCTTTGTATATATGATGTTTTTAATATATTACTCTGCATATCGTATCCGATCAATCAAACTCAATTTTCGGAAATTTGCAGATACTCCATATGTGAGCAGTACCTGTAAAAAGGCAACCACACAAATCAAAAGCACTGCTGGGACCACTGGAAAATGATACTCACTGATCTGAAACATGTGTTTGGTTTTTGCATAAAGAAATGCACCATATCCTACAAGACTTCCAATGCCCACAGAAACTGCCAATGTTCCCAAAGTATAGATGATTCCTTCCAGTTGCAGCATACGGATCAACTGTTTTTCAGACATTCCTATCGCCTGTATCATTCCAAGCTCCCGCCTTCTTGTGTAAATACTGTTCATCATAGTGTTCACAAGATTCATGATTCCAATTCCACCCAGAATAATCAGAAATGCATAACACAAAACGCTCATCAACCGCATATTCTTTTCCCACTTCTGAAGTTGCTCTTCATAACTTCCTGTCACCAGGTATTCACTGTTGTCGGCAAGTGCCTGAAGTTCCTGATATGCACTGTTCTTTTTCTGATCATTCACTGTGATTTCCAGTGTGTAGTTCAGATTATTGGGATTCATTTTTTCCAACACTGATTGGGGCAGATAAAATGAACTTCCGCCAAGGCTTTCATAGTAATCTCCGATGGCTCCTATCTCAAAAGTCTTTTCTACCTGATCATCTCCCATATTCAAAACCATCTTCAAGGAATCTCCCACTTTCAGTTCCGGGAACCAGTATAGCATATTAGCAGACATGAGGATTTTATCTCCTTTTTCCAATTCTTCATATGTCACATGTCCTTGTATCTCTCCTTTTTCCAGCGTTTCTGCATAAGATGCATCCAGTCCAATAATATCCGCGCCCCAAATTTCACCATCCATAGATAGTTTCGGAATTTCGCCATTCATAAATGTTTTTACCTTTACCTCTTCCACACCGTCTACATCACGAACCTGATCAATAAACGCTTTCGTCAAAGGGTTATTCTGCTGAACCTGTCTCCAGTCTCTGTCCGGATTCATTTTGTCCCCACCCCATGTTTCCAATTCAATTTTATAATCAGATTCAATATCCTTTCTTGCAATTTCTTTCGGTGCCGCGCAAGATAAAATAGTTGCCACAACCATGAACAGAATACCAGTTGCTCCTAATGTAACAATCGTAATCCCAGTCCTCTTTTTATTTCTTGCCATATTTGCTTTTGTCAAACGAAAAATCGTGAGATTCTGATAGCCTTTCCGTACTTTTTTCCCACGTTTTTCTAACCCCTGATAACGCATAGCCTCAATGGGCGAAACTTTGGCAGCAATTCGCATCGGTTTTGCCAAAGAAACTGCGGAAGTAAAGAGCACTGTCATAATGGTAATCGCATAAATCCACCAGTGCAACAAAGATACCTCACCATTTTTTACAAGTTCTGCTGCTACCTGCATTAGAGGGTCTTCGCCTGCCATAAAAGTAATCATCTGTTTCATAATCCATCTGGACAGGAAACTACTGATAAGCAATCCTACAGGGAGGGCAAGCGCCGTAACAAGCATTCCTTCACGGAATACCATCTGCCGAATCTGTCTTTTGGTGGAGCCTATGGCTTTTAATTTTCCATATTCCTGTACTTTTGGTATCATAGACACATAATAAATACTGTAAATAGTCAGGATTCCTGCTAAAACAACCATAACGATTACCACGATCATTCCTTTTACAAATGACGGATCCGTATAATTTGCAACCAAATACTCTCTGTTTTCTACCACATTTCCCTCAGGTACACCAAAATCCTCTCCGATTTCTTTTCCCCTCTCTTCGATTTCATCTGTTGTCATATGCTCTGCATCTGCCAGACGGAACATCACACGATATTCTCTGTCTGCTTCCGGTATCATCTGTTTCGCATATTCCATGGAATTCATCACAAAATACATTTTCTTTTCTTTATTCAAATCAGAAGATTCCATAAAGCCACAGATGCGGAAAGTGTCTTCTTTCGCATATCCCATACCGTCTTTTTCGTAAATTTGGTATGGAATCGTGATTTCATCACCCAATTTCCCCTGAATTCCCAGTTCCTCTAAAACTCCCTTGGAAACAACAATATCTTTTTCATTTTTTGGGAAAGTTCCTTCTTCTAACTCCGCTTTGTTCAACCGAATCCCATTATTATCCATAGCGGTCATAATGATTGTGGCATCATCATCTATAATCTGTCCCAAATCCATTCTCAGACCGATTTCTTCTATATCATTATGCACCTGAAGTGCTTTGGTGTTTTTCTCGGAAACTTGGCGGAACATAATATGGTAAGTTGGATAATAAGCATCCACCGATGCAAGCTGTACGCGGATCATTCCATATCCCACCGTTAAAACAACAAATATCAGAAACGTAGTCAGTGCAATGGCGCATCCACATAAAAAGTTTCTTCCTTTGTTCTGTTTTACATTGGCAAGCGCTGTTTTTGTTACTGTTTTCATGCTCTCACCACCTTACCGTCTTCAATGACAATCATACGGTCAGCCATCTGCGCAATGGTCTCATCATGCGTGATCATAACCAGTGTCTGCCCATATTCTGAAACACAGGATTTCAACATAGAAATCACTTCTAACTCCGTCTTGGAATCCAAATTTCCTGTTGGTTCATCTGCTAAAATAATCGCCGGGCGGGATGCCAACGCTCTTGCAATAGCAACCCGCTGCTGTTGCCCACCAGAAAGAGTATTCGGTAAGGATTTCAATTTATCCTCCATTCCGATTCTACAGATAATATCCATAACATACTCTGTATCCACTTTCTTTCCATCCAATCCAATGGGTAGCACAATATTTTCCCAAACATTTAAGGATGGTACTAAATTATAACTTTGGAAAATAAACCCAATCTTTCTTCTGCGAAACACTGCAAGTTTTTCATCTTTCAGTTGAAAAATATCTCTTCCTTCTATCAAAACCTTTCCGGAATCAGGACGGTCCAATCCTCCCAGCATATGAAGAAGAGTACTTTTTCCCGATCCAGAACGTCCTACAATTGCTGTAAATTCACCTGGTTCGATTATTAAATCTGTATGGTCAATAGCTTTCACCAAATTATCGCCTTTTCCATAATATTTCACAAGATCTCTTGTTTCTAATATTGCTTTCATAAACTTTGAAGCCTCCTCTTTCTTTGCTAATGTCATTCTATCAATCCAGTCTTACAGTAGGCTTACAAAAAGCATAACAATTTTGTAAGAAATCTTTTTTTCAGAAATCTATTTCTTTGGTAATGTCACCACAAAATTATTACCGCCTTCAGGTGCTACTTTTACACAAATCGTGCCTTTCTGCTCCTCCAAAATTTTTCTGGCAAGATAAAGTCCAACCCCAGAGCCCTCCTGTTTTTTTACATACTCTTGGTTTCCTCTGTAAAAACGCTGAAATACCCGATGCGCCTCTTCTGCCGGAATACCTGTTCCCTGGTCGATAAATTCCAGCATCATGCAGGTAGCAAGCTCTGTTACCCGAATTCGGATTTCTGTATGCTCCGGCGAATACTTTACTGCGTTGTCTAAAATATTTACGAACACTTCTCCTGTCCATTTCGAGTCGTGTACAATTTGCACATCCTGAAATTCATCCAGAGAAATATCTATGGATTTTTCATACGCTTTCATATACACACTGTTTACAGCCTGTACCAATGTATTTTTCAGACTGCCCATCTCTGGCTGAATCTGAATCATCCCAGATTCCAATCTGGACACATGAATCAGTGAATCCAAAAGATTTTCCAGTCTTTGAATTTCATCCCATTCCTTTTTATAAAATTCTTCCCGTTCCTCCCAGGTTAAATCGGCAGACCCCGCCAGTTCACAACTCATCTTCAATGAAGCAATCGGTGTTTTCAATTGGTGGGAAATATCTGTAATTAAAGATTTTGTATTGTTTTCTTCTCTGGAAAGTTTTTCTCTTACTTTTTCAAAATGATTCTGCAGTTCTATATATTTTTCCCGAAGTTCTTCCTGGTTATTTTCATCTTGCTGCCGGTCTCTTTTATTTTGCAAAAACAAAACCCATGAAACTCCAAGTCCTGCCACAAAAACCATCGCCATTCCTATTCCATATGCAGCAAAAGTTTTCACGCTTCTCCCATCAAAAGGAGTATACCCGTAACGCTCCTCCAGCTCTTTCCCCGCTTCCTCTTCCTGACGATTTCTTTGCTTTCCTCTGTCAAATAACTCTATATACTCCGTCTCCTGTTCCGGATGGGACAGCACTAACGCCCCTAATTTCCCCTGCTCTTCCTTGTATAAACTATTTCCTGCCAGAAACAGCAACAATATCTCTGTCACAAACAGAAAAAGCAGCCCTGCTGCCAGAGCTACTCCTGTACGCTTTCTTCGGTCCATATATATCCCATCCCCCTTACATTTTGTATATAATCATTCCCGATTTTTCCTTTCAATCGGCTGATATTTACAGGAACTGTATTATCGTCTACAAACTGCCCGTCAACATCCCAGACATACTCTAAAATCTGTTCTTTTGATAAAATCTGCCTTGCGTTTTCCATAAAGTAAATCATTATCTGAAGTTCCTTTTTACTTAATGTCAAAGGAGTCACTCCATCAGCATTTCGTTTTAACGCTCTCATTTCTCCATAATTTACTTCGATATTTCCCGATAAGATTCTGTTGTGTCCGCAGACTCCTTCCACTCTTCTCATAAATGCCTGAACTTTTGAAACCAGTACCATCAGGCTGAATGGCTTTGTAATATAATCATCCGCCCCTGCATCATAGCCGTTTACCATATCAATTTCCGAATCCATTGCCGTGAGAAACAGTACAAAGACTTTGCTCTTATTTCGAATCTTCCTGCAAAACTCCAGTCCGTTTCCGTCCGGCAGAGTAATATCACTGATTACCAGATCTATTCTATTTTCATCAAACAATTTTTCTGCCTCTGAAATCTGAAAAGCGGAAAAAACCTGATACCCTTCTTTCTGCAGTTTTAGCACGATTCCACGGTTCAGATTCTCATCATCTTCCAATAACAAAATTGTCCTCATTTCATCTACCTTCCTAATCTCCTAACATGATAAACAATCACATTTTACCACACTCCTCCAAAACTGCATAGTATCCACCTGCTCTCCAGAAAAGAAAAAGGACCGCTGCACCTCTATGGTGGTATGCGCCCCGTCAAGTAAACAATTAAAAAAAATATAGGTTTTTTGCTACCCAGATCATGCTGGGTAGCATTTTTATGCTGCCATAAGCATGTCATGGTATTCCATTGGAGTTAGAATACCGAGACCTCGTTGAGGTCTGTCGTTTCTGTATCATTCAAAACAAAAAAGCCGGAAGCCACGTTATCATCCGTGACCTCCGACTCATTGTGCTTATACTACACTGTCCTTACACCCAAATCAGCTCCTCTCTCCGGCTTATCTTTTCCCTGCTTTTCCTGGATGATTCTCTTATTGATTTCCAATCGTTCATGGATTGACGGTTTCTTTTCTTTTTCTGGCATTGTCTTTTTCTGTACTACTGCCTTTCTTTCAGCTTTCCCTGCGTCCTTAACTGCTGTATTTATTTCAACACCAGCTCTCGGCACAGCTTCTCTGCTCTCATTTTTCTCTGCCACCTGCTGTTCTCGTCTCTCCTTCACACCTTTTTCTTCCAGACTGCAAAAACTCTGCAAATGCGGCAGTACATGATTCTGCATATCCGTCAGATCTTCCATATACTTCTGATACTCTTCATTTCCTTTTCCTTGCTGATAACTAATCCAGCTTTCATCCGTCAATTTCATTTCATTCTGCATCTTTAACTGACTGATGATACCTCCGTTTCCGGTACCAATATCTATCTTCCCCTGAAAATGGTGCAGCATTTTGTCACCTTTCTCAGCATAATATACTGTAAAAAACATTTGTGCTGTCGTTTTTGGTTCGTTAGTGTTTGGATCACGATCAGCATACCAGGCTTTGTCCTGTTCTACGGTTTTTGAATCCAGATCAGATAACTTTTGACATCTTGGATTCCCCAGCTCACTTTTCTCACAATAATTCACATACACCATTGGTTCCATATCTTTTGGAAGCTCCGGTTCATAGGCTTTCAGTCTTTCCATCAATACACCTGCACGAACAGACAAGTCGCATTCTTCGTCTACAATATCCTTCAGATAAGAAATATAAGAATGTGTATTGCCAC
>ERZ772816.2496-NODE-2496-length-12254-cov-3.502828_pt1 | contig 12254 bp, 10 predicted proteins | sample MGYA00511359_ERZ772816 | MGnify/ENA primary metagenome ERZ772816 (study PRJEB29015, sample SAMEA2737710) | human gut metagenome | biome: human gut; feature: human-associated habitat; material: faeces | place: China | collected 2012 ...
AAAATCATTATGGTTCATCATGCGAAGCACGCTCCTTTCAAGTCCTTGCGCAAATGCTCTCTTGCCGCTCGGAGACGGGTCTTGACCGTGTTTTCCGATATGCCGAGCATTCCGGCAATCTCACGGGTCTCATATAATTCGTTCGTGTAATCATAGCGGATCACTACATGACCGCTCTGGCCGTTCAGATCTGATGGGGAGATCTCCTTGCCGTCCAACGTATAAGTAACTTTCAGGGAAATGGGAGCATCCTTATCGGGATTGCTCTGGGTGTAGGAATCTTTTTCTCCCTGATTCTTCAGCCAGTCGCTGACGTAGATCTTCTGCTGGGTTCCGTCTGCATTCAGGATCACATAGACGGTCTCATCAATGGAGGCTGCGGAGGTATCTTCGGATTTCCAGATGTCATCTACGGCATCCCGGATCTGCTCCTTGACCTCGGTCTCTTTCTTTTCGGAAGTTTTTGCATATACGGAGACACCGGTAACACTTAAGGCTACCACACCGGCGAGGCACAGAGCCCCGGTTCTCCAGGCTTGTTTTTTCAAATTGATCATAATCTTATGCCGTCCTTTCTTTCAATGTATTGGAGGGTTCTGCATTCTTGTTCCGGAAGCCGATGCTGGTGACACAGATCATCTTGTCGAACAGCATGAACATGGCCGGCAGGAACAGGATAACAGCAAACATACTTACAATAGCGCCTCTTGCCATCAGATCACAGAGGGAACTGATAATGTCCACGTCGGAATACAGGGCAACACCGAAGGTGGCGGAGAACAGTCCCATGGCGCTGACGATAATGGAAGGAATGGATACCTTCAGGGCGTTGGTGACAGCTTCACGTTTGTCCCTGCCTTCGTAGCGTTCCTGCTTGTATCTTGTGGTCATCAGAATAGCGTAGTCCACAGTAGCACCCAGCTGAATCGTACTGATACAGATCGGGGCAATGAAAGGAAGTGACGTTCCTGTCAGGTGAGCAAGGCCCAGATTGATGAAGATGGACAACTCGATAACAGCTACCAGGATCAGCGGCAGGGTAATACTTTTTTCTACCAGAGCAATGATCACGAAGATCGCTACGATAGAGACGGTATTTACAACTTTGAAGTCCTCGTCGGTGGTCTCGATCAGATCCTTGGTACAGGGAGCTTCACCGATCAGCATGCCCTTGGAATCGTATTTTTTCAAAATAGTATTCAGCTCATTGATCTGGGCATTTACCTCATCGGTAGCGGTCTTATATTCGGAGTTTACCAGAAGGAGTTCCCAGTCATCACTCTTTAATACTTCTTTTACGGATTCCGGAAGCATTTCCTCTGGTACCAGAGGGCCGACTACGGATTCCAGACCCAGAGCATATTTGATACCCTCGACGTTTTCCATCTCGTGGATCATGGCACGTACGTCAGTGTCAGATACATCGGTGCTTACCAGTACCATATGGGTGGCACCTACACCGAAGTCTTCCTGCAATTTGCTGTTGGCTACCACGTAGGCCATATCTTCGGGAAGGGTTTCACCGAGATCGTAATACACTTCATTGTTGGTTGCCTTATAAGACAGATAAGAAGGAAGTACCAGCCCAAGGAACAGGATCAGGAATACCGGGAATACTTTGGTGATACCTGAAGCAACTTTTCCCATATCCGGCAGCAGGGATTTGTGACTGGTCTTCTGTAATAACTTATCCAGTACCAGGATCATGGAAGGAAGCGTTGTGACACAACCGATGACACCCAGGATGACACCCTTGGCCATGACAATACCAAGATCCAGACCTAAGGTATAGCTCATAAAGCACAGAGCGATAAATCCGGCTACCGTGGTGATGGAACTTCCGACCACGGAGGTCAGAGTGTTGTTGATGGCTACAGCCATGGCTTCCTTGTTATCCTCATACATACTCTTCTGTTCTTCGTAGCTGTGCCAGAGGAAAATAGAGTAGTCCATGGTTACAGCCAGCTGCAGGACAGCGGACAGTGCTTTGGTCAGGTAAGAGATCTCTCCGAGGAAATAGTTGGTACCCATATTTAAGAGGATTGCCATACCGATACTCATCAGGAAAACAAACGGTGTGATCCAGTTGTCCATGAAGATCATCATGGCTACGCAGGCCAGTGCAACGGCAATACCTACATAGATCGGTTCCTCTTTTTCGCACAGATCCTTCAGATCGGTGACCATGGCGGACATACCGGAGACAAAACACTGCTTGCCGGCAATGCTGCGGATCGCTGTGATCGCCTCCATAGTATCGTCGGAGGAGGTGGAGGTATCGAAGAAGATCGCTAGCATGGTGCTGTCACCGGAATTGAAAGCGTCATATAGTTTGGAAGGAAGTATTTCCATGGGAACGGAAACATCTGCGAAATCGTCATACCAAAGAACGGTGTCCACATGATCTACATGGGAAATATCTTCCCGGAGGGAGGAGACATCCTTGGGATCCATTCCCTCGATAATAACGAAGGAAAAGGCTCCTTTTCCAAATTCATCCATCAGAATATCCTGACCCACTACCGTGTCAATATCACCGGGCAGGTAAGTCAGCATATCGTAATTGATCCGCGTCATGATCATACCGATCAGGGAAGGGACCAGTAGTGCAATTGCCAGTATCAGAATAGGAATACGGCATTTTACGACCCATTTACCAAATTTCATAAAACAGGGCTCCTTTCGTTGTCGATTCTTTCTCAATTGGTATTGTATGCAAGGAATCCAGTCTTGAAAACGGACAAAAAAAGGCAATGCACAAAAATTGCGCATTGCTCTTAAATAATCCAAAATATGTGCAAACATGGACAAATGTCCAAATTAACGGGCCACACGGGTCAGGGCTGCTTCGATATTTCCGTGGAAAATCTCGCCGACATGCCGGATCAGCCCCTCCGGGTCTTTTTTCATTCCGGTGTTCAGCCAGTCTAAAATCATGCCAACCAGGGCAAATTTGTAAAAATCTACCACCATTTTCTGCTCTTCGGGAAATACTTTTTTATGAGCCGCATGTTCCACCTGTTCCGTGATCCTGGATACATACAGCCGCATGACTTCTCCGGCGATACTGTAAAGGTAGCGCTCCACCCGTTCTCTGCTGACGGAATTGTAAATATGGTAGACCAGACGCTTATTCTCCAGAGCGAACCGGGCAGCGGAGATAAAGCCGTCCTCCCAGGAGTCCATATCCAGATGCTGTGACAGTACCCGCTCCACATCTGCATTCAGAATGTGTTCCAACAGAGCGGTGATATCCTGAAAATGATAGTAAAAAGTGTTGCGGCTGATGCCGCAGTCATCCACGATGTCTTTTATAGTGATCTTATCCAGCGGCCGTTCATTCAGCAACCGGATAAAGGATTCTTCGATGGCCTTGCTTGTAAACTGTGTCATGGGTTCCTCCAACCTGATGATCCGTACACTTTATCCTATCACAAAAACGTTAATTTGTCATTAAAAGCAGGTCTTCCAGTGAGGAAAAATCAGAAGTTCCCTGTTTCAGATAAAAGGTGTGGAATCTAAGGTCGGAGTAAGCATCTTTCCAGTGACTTCTGGCGGTGTCCTGCAGCTGCAGAATCTCCAGATAACCGATGTAATATTTCGGATAATTACAGGGTTCTTCTGCGATATAAGTGTAGATTGCTTCGCAGGTCCCGGGAGAATCAATACCGAATTTCCCAAGAACCTCTGCCACCTGATCGTATCCGGCGCCCTCTCCGTGGATCAGGAGATCCAACAGAGTGTACATGCACAACTGCAAGCTGCGGGTATGCTTCTCCAGCCGGGCCGACTGTGCGGCATCCGACTGTCCGGCCTGTTCCAACAGAGTGGCCGCATAATCATAGGAAAGAAATTCCACATACAACGCCCAGCCTTCGAGATAACCGCCGTACCAGATGAGTTTTCTGGCAGGATCCGTGTGCATGTCGGAAAAGATGCGGTTGCTGTACACGGTCTGGTAGAGATGACCCGGGAACCCTTCATGAGCCAGTGTGGTGTAGAGCTCCAGTCCCTGAGGGGAGTTCCGGCGGTTTATATATATAACATTATTGTCGGAATCTCCCAGAGGCGTGGTTAGGTAAAAGGCCGGTGCACTATAGGGTTCCAGACTGGGGACCACATCTTTGACAGTGACGGTGGGAACGGGACTGCTGACAGGAAAGTCATTTTTCATACGAGCCTGTAGATCCGAGAGCATTTCTTCCGGTTCTGCCAGAGGGAAAACTGCCGTATTTTCTTCAGAAAGCAGTGTAATCAGGGAAGGGGACCGGGCAGCCAGATTACGGATTGCGGATTGCTCTTTCTGAAATTGCACAAGCAGCATCTGCACCAGTTCTTTTTCGGAACGGGAGGAACCGGTCTCGGAAAACAGTAGATGGAGATAGTAGGTCTTTCCGTCTGGCAGCAGGGCGAGCCCTTTCGGGAGCCCATTGTGGGCACTGCTGTTTTTGCCCGAAGCAGCATTGGGAGTTGTTTCGGATGCAGTGGAATCGACATTGGTGGAAGTCTCCAGAGAGTGCAGCCCTTCGGACAGGGCGGCATAGGCGGGCTGCACCACCGTGGCAAGCAGGCGGTCGTTGGTTTTGATCAGGGAGGCAGTCTCCTCCGGTGTAAAAAGTCCCTGCTTCGGTAGCTCTGACAGGCGGTCTTCAAAAGTAGTCTGTAAAAAATGGGTTCCCTGTGCCAGTTCTTCGGTTGTGACAATGGTGTCACATTGCTTCCGGACCTTTTCTGAGGAGCAGGCAGGCATAAAGAAGCCTGCGGCAGCTTTTTCCTGCTCGTAGAGAAGCAGGGAGGCAAAATAGTCATCTATCTGATCCAGGAGAGCCAGGTAATCCGTGACATCCCGTTTTGTGCGGAAGGTGTATTCCGCCAGCAGAACGGGAAGCTGGGACTGCATTCCGGAGGAAGGTGACAGAGGCTCATTGTAATAAGGAAAATCTGCCAGAGCCAGATCATTTTCCAGAGAGCGATGCAATAACCGGTAAGTATAGGCATTTTCCGGGGAAAGTCTGTCAGGGTCTATACGGTCAAGCCGGTGCAACAAGTCGGAACAGTGTTCTTTGCTGTCTTCCGGCTGGTCGGAGTGGTAGATCGGAAGCACAGGTTCATATTCGGAGATGCCAAAGGTCTTTGGATCGGCAATGGTGTAGTGCATATTCAGGGTATTGCCAGTCATTTCCTCCTGAAAAAGTTGGGAGGTGAACTGCTCAAAATGTCTATCCGGGGAGGTATGGGAAGCTACAAGGGTCAGAGCACCGGTGAGGGCGCAGAGAAGACTAATACATACGAGTAGTTGAGGGAAGGAGAGAGGGGGACGTTTACGCACGATGATTACCTGATGAAAAAGAGTGTTGGTAAGAGTATATGTGAATACTCCACGGGATAGACTTACTGCAAGGTTGTACACCAAACAACTATATACAAATGTACCTAAAACAGATAAAAGATGTATTGACTTTGTACGGTGGTCTGATTATACTGAAAGTGATTATGGAGACAAAATATCAAAACCTCATTAATTACATACAGGAACAGATATCAGACGGACAACTAGGTCCGGGAGAGAAAGTTCCCTCGGAGAATCAGCTGTCGGAACAGTTCCATATCAGCAGGCAGACGGTGCGGAAAGCTATCGGCACGCTGGAGGAGGGCGGGCTGGTGCAGAGGATCCGTGGCAGTGGCACTTATGTGAGCTTTGACCGCCAGAAGAATCTGGAACAGCGCAACAGCATCGCCGTGGTGACTACCTACGTGGACAGCTACATTTTCCCCAGAATTTTACAGGGAATGCAGAATACTTTATTTGAAAGCGGGTTTTCTGTCCAGATCTATTTCACAAACAACACGCTGGACCGGGAGAAAAGTATTCTGAAGGATCTGTTGAAACGGGACGATGTGGCCGGAGTGATCGTAGAGGGGACAAAGAGCGGATTGCCAAATCCGAACCTGGATCTGTACCGGCACCTGATGGCCAGAAAGATACCGCTTCTGTTTTTCAATACCTATTATCCCGAACTGGAGGCACCGCATGTATCGTTAAATGATGCGGAGGCGGCCTACAAGGCCGTAAGATATCTGATTGACAAGGGGCATCAGAAGATCGGGGCAATCCTGAAGTTGGATGACGGTCAGGGCAGACAGCGTTATCTGGGATATCTGAAGGCCATGGAAGAGGCCGGGCTCACTGTGACGGATTCCCGGATGGTGTGGATCGACACGGACGAATCGAAGCAACTTGGTTACTGCCGGGACAGAATCCTGAATCGGGTGGAGGAATGCACCGCCCTTCTGGCATACAATGATCAGATTGCTTTTCAGTTGATTCGGATGTTGACAGAACGCAATATCCGGGTACCGGAAGATGTGTCAGTCATCAGCATCGACGATTCGGATCTGGCGAGACACAGCGAGGTGCCCATCACTTCCCTGCCGCACCCCAAGGAGAATCTGGGGAAAAAAGCAGCGGAGACATTGTTACAGATGATCGCGGGCAGGAAAAAGGACCTGACTTACGAATTTGACACCCGTGTCGTAGAGCGGGAATCTGTTGCGGAATGCACTGAAAACGGAAATAAAAAATGAGATAAATAAAGAAGTGAAAAGGAGAGAACACAATGAACGAAGCAGTAAAAGAAGCGATCAGAACAGGAAAAACAGCCCTCGGTATTGAGTTTGGTTCCACCAGAATCAAAGCGGTACTGGTAGATGAGAGCCACGCACCCATCGCCATGGGAACCTACGACTGGGAGAACCGTCTGGAGAACAACATCTGGACCTACAGTCTGGAAGATATCTGGAAAGGCCTGCAGGGATGCTACAAGAGCCTGACAGACGATGTAGAGGCAAAATACGGCGAGAAGCTGACCACCCTGGGCTCTCTGGGATTCAGCGGAATGATGCACGGCTATATGCCGTTCAATGCAGCCGGAGAACTTCTGGTGCCTTTCCGTACCTGGAGAAATACACAGACATCCGAAGCCTGCAAGAAGCTGATCCCGGTATTTAATTTCAACATTCCCCAGAGATGGAGCATTGCACATCTGTATCAGGCTATTTTGAGCGGAGAAGATCATGTGAAGGATATCGCATTCTTCACCACCCTGGCAGGATACATTCACTGGAAGCTGTCCGGAGAAAAGGTGCTGGGCATCGGTGAGGCAGCAGGTATGTTCCCCATTGATTCCACCATTATGGATTTTGATCAGAAGATGCTGGATCAGTTCGATGGCTTACACAATTTTGACTGGAAGATCCGTGACATTCTGCCGAAGGTACTGGTAGCCGGAGAGCCTGCCGGTGTTCTGACCGCGGAAGGTGCAAAATTACTGGATTCCACCGGAACCTTACAGCCCGGCGCACCCATGTGTCCTCCCGAAGGTGATGCGGGAACCGGCATGGTAGCCACCAACAGTGTGGCAGTCCGTACCGGTAATGTCTCTGCCGGAACCTCCATTTTCGCTATGGTGGTACTGGAGAAGGCTATGGAAAAAGTACACGAAGAGATCGATATGGTCACCACTCCCGACGGTATGCCGGTAGCTATGGTACACTGCAACAACTGTACCTCCGATCTGAATGCCTGGGTAAATCTTCTGGGCGAATGTGCAGAGAGCTTTGGCGTAAAAGTAGATAAGAATGAACTGTACGGCGTGCTGTACCGTAAGGCACTGGAAGGTGCTGCGGACTGCGGCGGCGTGACAGCATACAATTATTTCTCAGGAGAGCCCATCACCGGACTGGATGCAGGGCGTCCCATGGTGGTAAGAACTCCCGATGCGGATTTCTCACTGGCAAACTTCATGCGTTCCCATCTGTACAGCGCAGTTGCTACCCTGAAGATTGGCATGGACATTCTGTTAAAAGAAGAGCATGTGGCCGTGGATTCCCTGATGGGCCATGGTGGCTTCTTCAAGACTCCCGTGGTGGGACAGCGTGTCATGGCAGCAGGCATGAACGCACCGATCACCGTTATGGATACAGCCAGTGAAGGCGGTGCCTGGGGTATTGCTATTCTGGCAGCTTTCATGAAGGAGAAAAAAGACGGCGAGACTCTTTCTTCCTATCTGAATGACAAGATCTTCGCAGGACAGACCGGAACCACACTGAACCCGGATGTCGAGGATGTGAAGGGATTTGATGCTTTCCTGGAAGAGTACAAGAAACTGCTTCCCGCAGAAAAGGCAGCCGTTGCAGCAAAATAATTTTTCAGATGCAATTTGAGCCTGCATAGTGTACGGAAGTACACGATACCTATGTGTCGGAAAGTTGGCAGGCTGTGGAAAGGAATGAGATTAAGTATATGTTAGAGGAATTAAAACAGAAAGTATATGAAGCAAATATGGATCTGCCCCGGTATGGTCTGGTGACTTTCACCTGGGGAAATGTCAGCGCCATTGACAGAGAGAGTGGACTGTTCGTGATCAAACCCAGTGGTGTGGATTATGACAAGCTGACACCGGAGATGATGGTAGTCATGGATCTGAACGGCAATAAGGTGGAAGGGGATCTGAATCCCTCTTCCGACACGGCAACTCATCTGGAGTTGTACAAGGCGTTCCCGGAGATCGGCGGTATCGTGCATACCCATTCTTCCTATGCTACCAGTTGGGCACAGGCGGGAAGAGACATTCCCTGCTACGGAACCACCCAGGCAGATTACATCTACGGACCGGTTCCCTGCGTGCGCTGCCTGACGAAGGAAGAGATCGAGGATGCTTACGAGGAAAATACCGGACATCTGATCGTCAATGAGTTCAAACGTCTGGGCAAGGATCCCAAGGCAGTTCCCGCTGTGCTGTGCAAGAATCATGGACCGTTTGCCTGGGGCAAGGATGCCAAAGAGGCTGTCCACAATGCCGTAGTATTGGAAGAAGTGGCCAAAATGGCATACCGTGCCGAGACCATCAACCCCAGAATCCAGCCGGCACCTCAGGAGCTGCAGGATAAGCACTATAATCGCAAGCATGGAAAGAATGCATACTATGGTCAAACAGTTCAGAAATAGAATTTGGCTTATAGTGCGAGGGTGCTTGCACACAGAGCACTATATGACAAATTCTATTAGCGGAGCGCACCTCCATGAAATGAATTTGTGAGTGGAACGAACAAATTTATGAATGGAGGTCTGAACTGTATGCTGGAATTTGCCACCGCAATATTTTACGGTAGAAGAGCAATTCTTTTACTAGACTAGCATTCGTAAGTATGCTAGTATAACAACGTAAATCGCAACAGACAAGCCAATATGGCGGAATGGAGGAGACAATGAAGAATTTAGAACTGCAAAAGCGTGCCAATGATGTCCGCAAGGGCATTGTGACCGCAGTTCATGGTGCGAAAGCGGGACATCCCGGTGGATCCCTGTCAGCCGCAGATATTTTTACATTTTTATATTTTGAGGAGATGAACATTGACCCACAGAATCCCGATATGGAGGAGCGTGACAGATTCGTACTGTCCAAGGGTCATACAGCTCCCGGACTCTATTCCGCACTGGCTTACAGAGGATATTTCCCGGTAGAGGATCTGCCTACTCTGCGTCACCTGGGTTCCTATCTACAGGGTCATCCCTGCATCCATATCCCCGGCGTGGATATGTCTTCCGGATCCCTGGGACAGGGCATTTCCGCAGCAGTAGGTATGGCACTGGGTGCAAAGATGGAGAATCGTGATTTCCGTGTATACACACTGCTGGGTGACGGTGAGATCGAGGAAGGCCAGGTATGGGAGGCAGCCATGTTCGCAGGCTTCCGTAAGCTGGACAACCTCTGTGTTATGGTAGATAACAATAATCTGCAGATCGATGGACCTATCGACCAGGTATGCTCTCCTTATCCTATCGATAAGAAGTTCGAGGCATTCAATTTCCATGTGATCAATGCAGATGCTCATGATTTTGATGCGATCCGTGCAGCATTCAAGGAAGCAAGAGAGACCAAGGGCATGCCTACCTGTATCGTATTCCATAGCCTGAAGGGTAAGGGCGTTTCCTTCATGGAGAACAGTGTGGACTGGCATGGCAAGGCTCCCAACGATGAGGAGTATGCAGTGGCAATGGCAGACCTTGATAAGATCGAAAAAGAATTAGAGAAAGCAGGTGAGCAGTAATGGCAGAGAATACCGTGAAAAAAATCGCAACCAGAGAAAGCTATGGTAACTCCCTGAAGGAGCTGGCAGAAGAATTCCCCAATCTGGTCGTATTGGATGCCGACCTGGCAGCAGCTACCAAGACCGGAATCTTCCGTAAGGCATATCCCGACCGCCACATCGACTGCGGTATCGCAGAGTCCAACATGATGGGTGTGGCTGCAGGACTGTCTCTGGTAGGTAAGATTCCCTTCGTAAGCTCTTTTGCAATGTTCGCAGCAGGACGTGCTTTTGAACAGGTACGTAACTCTATCGGTTACCCTCATCTGAATGTCAAGATCGGTGCGACCCATGCAGGTATCACCGTAGGTGAGGACGGCGCTACCCACCAGTGTAACGAGGATATTGCTCTGATGCGTACCATTCCCGGCATGGTAGTAATGTGCCCTTCCGATGATGTGGAAGCAAGAGCCGCTGTTCGTGCCGCTCTGGAATATGAAGGACCTGTATATATTCGTTTCGGACGTGCTGCAGTACCCGTGATCAATGATCATCCTGGTTATCATTTCGAGATTGGTAAGGGAACCGTAGTCCGTGAAGGTAAGGATGTCACCATCGTAGCCACTGGTATCTGCGTAGATTCCGCTCTGGGTGCAGCAAAGATGCTGGAAGAGGAAGGCATCAGTGCAGAGGTTGTAAATATCTGTACCATCAAGCCTCTGGACGAGGAGATCATCATTAACAGCGCCAAGAAGACCGGCAAGGTAGTGACCGTGGAAGAGCATTCCGTGATTGGTGGACTGGGAAGCGCTGTCTGCGACTGTCTGTGCGCAAATCATCCCGTGCCTGTGAAGAAGGTCGGCATGCAGGATGTCTTCGGTGAGTCCGGTTCCGCTGCTGCTCTGGTAGAGAAGTACGGTCTGGATGCCAAGGGCGTTTACAAGTCTGTCAAAGAATTTCTGTAAGAGAATATAAGATATCAAGAGGAAGCCGCCAGTTATGTGAAAGCAGAGACTGGCGGCTTCTTTTAGGTCATGGTATCATAAATTCATTGTAATTGTCCGCAGGCAGAACACCCTCACTATGAGAGGGTAAAATGGAGCGCAGCTGATAATTGGGCGAACGGACGGAAGAACGGTATGATACGGATGCGCGGGGCGGCAGAAAGGGAGATCATTATCATGAAATATGCAATTATCGGAGCCGGAGGAACCGGAGGAATTCTGGGATTTTATATGACGAAAGCAGGAAAAGATGTCACCCTGATCGCCAGAGGCAGACATCTTGCAGCCATGCAGGAGAGCGGTCTTGCTGTGGAAAAAATGTGGGATGGCACCACCGAAACGATTCCGGTAAAAGCTACGGATATGGACCACTATAGCGAGCGGCCGGACGTGATCCTGGTCTGCGTGAAGGGTTATTCCCTGGAAGATACCATTCCGTTTATTCAGAGGGTGGCGAATCCTTCTACCATTGTGATCCCGGTGTTGAATATCTACGGAACCGGCGCGAAAATGCAGGAAAAGCTGCCGAATCTGCTGGTGACGGATGGATGCATCTATGTCTCTGCCAATATTAAGGAGCCGGGAGTATTGATCCAGCACGGGAAGATCCTGCGGGTAGTATATGGTGTTCGTGAAAAAGAAGAATATGATCCCCGACTGGAAGAAATCAAACAGGATTTTGATGTCAGTGGAATTGACGGCGTATTGTCTGAAAATATCCGTAGGGATGCTCTGGAGAAATTTTCCTATGTATCTCCCATCGGTGCGGCGGGACTTTACTATCATGCCACGGCAGCGGACTTCCAGAGAGAAGGGGAGGAACGGGAAGCTTTCAAGACCATGATCAGGGAGATTGCGGCACTGGCAGAAGCCATGGGAGTTCCTTTCGAACGAGATATGGTGGACGTCAACCTGAAGATATTGTCCACTCTGGCACCGGAAGCCACCACATCCATGCAGCGAGATGTCATGGACGGCAAATCTTCCGAGATCGATGGACTGGTATATGAAGTGGTTTGCATGGGCGAGAGATACCATGTGCCCGTGCCGATGTATGAGAAAGTGGCGGAGAAATTGAAAGAGACTCTGTAAATAGAAAGTTAGTTAAATACATTGGCAAAATCCACGAACTCCCGGAGCATGCGATACACATGTCTCGAT
>ERZ772816.2498-NODE-2498-length-12253-cov-6.122233_pt1 | contig 12253 bp, 8 predicted proteins | sample MGYA00511359_ERZ772816 | MGnify/ENA primary metagenome ERZ772816 (study PRJEB29015, sample SAMEA2737710) | human gut metagenome | biome: human gut; feature: human-associated habitat; material: faeces | place: China | collected 2012 ...
CCCACGACCCCCTGCTCCCAAAGCAGGTGCGCTAACCGGACTGCGCTACACCCCGCTACTTTTTTGAAGGGTTGTTCTTTTCAAAAGCGGTGCAAAGATAGGGAGTATTTTTTAATTAACAATAGCTAAACGAATGTTTTTTACCTATTATTTCTCAATACCTTGAATCTCATCACTTTGCGGGCTCACTTTTTTTTCTTGTCAGAGATTAGAAGTATCATCGGACATCGTAATTCATCTTTTCATCTCCTCTTTCACCTTTTCTCTGTCTCTTCGATGAATAGGGAGTTTGCGGGTGAAGGGCAACAACTTCACCACCTCTTCACCTGTAAGCGATTAGGTTTCAAAAATAGTTTCAATCCTTGAAACACTTCGTTTCTCGGTGTGAAACACTTTGTTTCTAACCTTGAAACACTTTGTTTCAAGGCGTGAAACTTTTAGTTTCAAATGGGGTTGAAACTAATAACGAAATAGCTTGACTAATCTTGCTCAATGATGTAATCAGGGTAAGCGGCTATTTGATTTTGTTCACGATGAAAAGAAGGTGAAAGAACGGCTCTTCACCTGAAAACTCCCTGTTAATCGGTGATACAGAGGAAGAGTGAAGGGGATGGAAGAATTGTGCCTATTATAGAGAAAGAATATTAAATTGTTCATAACTGTACCGGAGTGAACAAGCTCATAATGGTATATTGGGGGTGGTTGCCCCGTACATAAATTATCTGTGAGTATGAACTATCTTTCGATGTTTGCTGTTTTATAAATAAGAATTTTAAAATGAAAAGCCTTATGAAAACAAGAAAACAAAAAGAAACAGGTGAAAAAGAAGTGCACTTGTTAGAGCAAAAAGGATATGAAAGAATGGTGAATGAGATTGTCCCCGTTCAACAAGCGGAAGCATATCGCAAGCCAACTAATAAAGCGGTCAAAGAGGCGGTTAAGGAGTTAAATCCCGATACAAATAGTCTGGGTAGTAGAGGATAAGTAATTCCTCTACTACCCAGACTAATCATCGTATTAAAGGATTCGGGAGGTTTTCGGTGGTTCTCATTTAGGGAAAGTAAGAATAAAACAGCTTCCTTTCCCTATTTCTGATTTTACGTTAATACTTCCGTCATGCAAAGTCATGATCTGTTTGCACAGGCTCAATCCGATGCCCGAACCGGATGTTTTGGTGGTGAAGAAAGGAACGAAAATCTTGTCCAAAACATCTGTTAGAATTCCCTCGCCATTATCAGATATTGTTAATGTCGGGTTGTCTTTAGAGAAAAACTTTATCTGTATCTCTTTATCTATTTTTCGCTCGCATGTTTCGCGGGCGTTTTTTAACAAGTTGATAAGCACTTGCTCTATCTGTGCCCGGTCTACATATAAAAATAAATCAGATGCAGGCATTTCGAAATGAATATACTCTTCCGGGAATAATTTCTTTAAGTCCATAAACAATTCTGCAACAGATACTTTAGTACGGACAGGTATCGGAATTCGTGTCAGTCGCCGGTAATTCTCCACAAATCCTAGTAATCCCTTACTTCTTCTGTGAATAGTCTGCATAGCTTGCAACATAGCAGAATACTCCTTTTCTCCGAGTGATTCGGGGATTCCCCTTTCACTTAACGTTTCCGAAAGAGAAATAATAGGAGTGATGGAGTTCATGATTTCGTGTGTTAATACACGAATCAGCTTTTGCCAGGCCTCCATTTCATTACGTTCCAGTACAGAATGAATATTCTTCAGACTGATTAACCGCTGTTTCTTCCCCTGTGTAGCAAATGTGGTGCAGGAAATAGCCATTTCCAGAACGATACCATTCTGCTCGATGCGGATCATGGACATATCATTGCTGATAGAAGCCTCCTGAAGTACGTCCGGTAGTTGTGATATTTGCCCCAGATGGGCCACTGCAGCCTGATTCATCCATTCAATGTGCCCGGAAGCATCGGTTACGAGTACGACAGTATCTACTTTATTTAATAAACTCTCGTAATACTGATGCTTGACTTCCTCTGCCAATAACTTTCCCCGAAAGTCCTTCAATGCATTAGAAAGCTCCTGTGCCCACTCATCCATCATCTTATTTTTGAAAGGCGGATGAAGATTCTGCGTCATATCGTTGTAGCGAAGTCCATCCGTCAATCGTCGTAACAAGGTGATTTGCTTGAACTGTATTCGGTAGAGATGCATACCGGCACCTATCAAAAAGAGAATACAGACGGTAGTGCTGAACCATAACTGTCTTTGATACAGCAGACAACTGCCGATAGAAAGCAGAAAAATAATTAAGATGTGCAATGCTACTTTGAACTCAAATCGTTTCATAAGCCTAATTTTTCAAGTTTGCGATACAATGCAAAACGGGTAATCCCTAAATATTCGGCAGCACGGGAGATGTTTCCGTCGCTGATCCGGAGCGCTTTCTCAATGGCCTGCCGTTCCAGTTGTTCGAGATTCAGTACCATTTCTTCGTCCTTTTTCTGTTTAGGTGTCGCATGAAAAAGGAAGTTTTCAGGTTTTAGCATGGAGCCGTCTCCCAAGATTACAGCACGTTCTATCGTATGTTGAAGTTCTCTCACATTTCCAGGCCATGCATATTTCAGCAGTTTGTTTTTGGCTTCCCGTGTCAGTCCGTGCATTTCTTTTTTATATTTGCGGGCATAATGGTTCAGAAAGTGTTCGGCAAGCAGGATGATGTCATTGCCGCGTTCACGGAGTGGAGGTATATGTATTTCAATCGTGTTGATACGATATAATAAGTCCTGACGGAAATTCCCGTCTTCCACCATCTGACGGATATCAGCATTGGTGGCACATATTAAACGGACGTCGATGGGAATGGTTTGCGTACTTCCCAAACGACTGATTTGCCTTTTTTCGATAGCAGTCAGTAATTTAGACTGCATAGGAAGTGAAAGATTGCCAATTTCATCCAAAAACAAAGTCCCGTTGGTCGCCACTTCCATTCGTCCCGCTTTTGATTTCTTGGCATCGGTGAAAGCGCCTTTTTCGAAACCGAACAGTTCACTCTCAAACAATTGTTCGGGTATACTTCCCAGGTCAATCGTGACAAAAGGTTTGCCGTATCGTGGAGAACAACGATATAATAGTCGGGCAATCACATCCTTTCCCGTACCGTTTTCTCCGAGAATCAGTATATTGGCATCCGTATTACTTAGTTTATTTATCGTGGCAAACACTTCCTGCATGGCCGGTGACTCTCCAATAATATCATTTTCCGAAGTATTCTGACCGCTAAGAACTTCCACTTGTTCTTTCAAAATGCTGACTTCCTGTTGTGACTGACGCAATCGCATTCCTGAAGTAAGCGTAGCCAGCAATTTATCCTTTTCCCAAGGCTTGGGAATAAAATCGGTAGCACCGGCTTTGATGGCCCGGACGGCCTTGTCCGTATCCGCATAGGCAGTCATAAAAATAACAATAGCTTGTGGGTCAAGCTGCAATATCTGCTTCAGACTTTCAAATCCCTCTTGTCCGCTGATGGCATCCCGGCTGAAATTCATGTCCAATAAGATAAGATCGGGATGAAAGGTGGTCATGAAATGCTCGATCCGATCGGGGGTAGTAGCCACCTTTATTTTCTCCGTATACGGTTCCAGTAGGAGGTTGAGGGCAAAGAGCACGTCCTCGTTATCATCTACTATGAGTATCTTTCCTAATTTGTTGACTTCTTCCATATCTTCTATCCATTTAAACTCCGGGAGCAAAGATATGGATAAATCTCATGTGTTGTGTGTGCGATTGCGCACTAATTTTGTGCGTATATGCACACTGAATGAATGAAAGGAATATTACTATATTATTGAATGATAACTGTTTATCTGAATGGCACATCTTTTGAATGATAAATAACAAATATAACCAACGAATGAATCTGAAATTAATCTTCATATCTCTCGGACTATTGTTGACAGAACTATTGACTGCTCAAGATCAAACCACAGAGCTGTCATTGAAGCAAGTCATAGAGATTGCCCGTATGGAATCTCCCGATGCACAGACGGCACGCCACAGTTTCCGTTCTGCGTATTGGAACTATAAATATTATCGTGCCAATTATCTGCCGTCTTTAAGCCTGACATCCGATCCGAATCTGAACCGTGCCATTAACAAGATAACGATGGGAGACGGTTCGGTAAAGTTTGTCGAACAAAATCTATTGAATACAGATTTAACCCTGAATCTTTCACAGAACTTATCCTGGACCGGTGGCTCTTTCTTTCTCGAAACCTCCGCTCAACGCATGGATCTGTTCAGCGAACATAAATACTCATGGCAGACTTCCCCCATAATGATCGGTTATCGCCAGTCTCTTTTTGGCTACAATAGTTTGAAATGGGATAGACGGATAGAGCCCGTGCGCTATCAGGAGGCAAAGAAAAGCTACGTAGAGACGCTTGAACTCGTATCAGCCAATGCGATTAATAAATTCTTTGCCTTGGCCACCGCCCAGAGCGATTACGATATTGCTTCCTTTAATTACGCCAATGCCGATACACTTTACCGTTATGCGCAGGGCCGCTATAACATAGGTACCATCACAGAAAATGAAATGCTGCAACTGGAACTTAACCGTTTGACGGAAGAGACAAACCGCATGAATGCCCTTATTGAAATGGATAATTGTATGCAGGAACTCCGTTCCTATCTTGGTATTCACGAAGATCGGGAATTACGTGTCCTTGTCAGTCCTCAAATTCCGGATTTCAGTGTGAACCTGAATGAAGCACTGGCACTGGCTTACGAAAACAGTCCGGATATACAGACGATGGAAAGGCGGAAACTGGAAAGTGAGAGTGCTGTGGCGAAAGCCCGCGCCAATGCCGGCCTGAAAGCAGATATCTATCTCCGTTTCGGATTGACGCAGACTGCTGACAAACTGCCCGACGCTTATCGAAATTTGTTGGACCAGCAATACGTAAGTATCGGCATTTCTCTTCCTATCCTAGACTGGGGACGTGGAAAAGGACAGGTGCGAGTAGCCCGTTCCAATCGTGATCTGGTTTACACACAAGTCGAACAGAGCCGGACGGACTTTGAACTGAACGTTCGTAAACTCGTCAAACAATTCAATCTGCAAACGCAACGTGTCCGGATCGCTGCCCGCACGGATGAGACAGCCCAACGAAGAAGTGAAGTGGCCCGCAAACTCTATCTATTAGGTAAATCTACCATTCTTGACTTGAATGCTTCCATTTCAGAGAAAGATAGTGCCCGCCGTAACTATATTTCGGCTTTATATAATTATTGGAGTTTATATTATACACTCCGTAGCATGACACTATATGATTTTGAGCGAAATACGATACTGACAGAAGACTACCATCTTCTGATTGAATAGAGAACAACGAAAAGTCAGTAAAGAATAGTGATGGAACCCTAATTAATAGAAACTTGTAAAACACCAGATAATCTCATGGATATAAAATTAGAAAAGAAACCGTGGTACATTCGTTACAGATACTATCTGATAGGAGGGCTTTTATTTGCCGCCTTTTTGATTTATGTGATTACTTTGTCTTTAGGTCCCAGAAAACTACGGATAGATGCCGAAAATATACAGATTGCAGAAGTGAAAGAGTCTGATTTCATGGAATATGTAGATGTGGAAGGGCTCATTCAGCCTATACTGACCATCAAGATCAATACTCGTGAAACTGGAAGCGTGGAAAGGATTGTCGGTGAAGAGGGAAGTTTGCTTCAGCAGGGAGACACCATTCTTATTCTTTCCAATCCCGATTTGCTCCGCAATATTGAAGACCAGCGTGACGAATGGGAAAAGCAAATGATTACCTATCAGGAGCAGGAGATTGAAATGGAACAAAAAAGTCTGAACTTGAAACAGCAAGCCCTGACAAATAGCTACGAATTGGAACGCCTGAAAAAAAGCATCGCTCTCGACCGCGAAGAATTTCAGATGGGAGTGAAGAGTAAGGCGCAGTTGCAGGTAGCTGAAGATGAATATTGTTACAAACAGAAAAACGCAGCCCTGCAACAAGAGAGCTTGCGACATGATTCTGCTGTCACGATGATACGTAAGGAATTGATTCGTAACGACCGGGAGCGGGAACGGAAAAAGTACGAACGTACTCGCGAACGACTGAATAGCTTGGTGGTCACAGCTCCACTGAAAGGTCAGCTTAGTTTCGTAAAGGTCACTCCGGGGCAGCAGGTTTCCTCCGGTGAAAGCATTGCTGAAATAAAAGTGCTCGATCAATACAAAATCCATACTTCACTTAGCGAATATTATATCGACCGGATCACCACCGGACTACCGGCTACCGTGAACTATCAAGGAAACAAATATCCGCTGAAAATAACAAAAGTGGTTCCCGAAGTGAAAGATCGTATGTTTGATATTGATCTTATTTTTACCGGAGATATGCCCGATAATGTAAGAGTCGGCAAGAGCTTCCGGGTACAGATTGAATTGGGACAGCCGGAGCAAGCGTTCATTATTCCGCGAGGCAACTTCTATCAGTTTACAGGCGGACAATGGATTTATAAAGTAAATGCAACAAAGACAAAAGCAGTTCGCGTGCCATTGAATATTGGTCGACAGAATCCGCAACAATATGAAATAGTAGAAGGTTTACAGCCGGGAGATTGGGTTATTACCACCGGATATGATACCTTTGGCGATGCGGAAGAATTGATCTTGAAATGAATGAAAAATAACAAATAGATAAAACATGAAAACATTGTACTATGCGATACGCTTTTTGTTGCGTACAAAATCATATACTATTATTAATTTGCTCGGGTTAGCCTTTAGTTTAGCTTGTTGCATTATTTTGCTTCGTTATATTCATCGTGAGCTTACAGTAGACACACATTGCATTGATCGTAATCAAGTGTATGGTGTACAGACAACGTTTGAAGGAAATCGGGTATTAAGTGTGGCTGAAATAGGGAGCCGGGATAGTGTTTACATTGATAATAGTGGCATAGTGACGCGTTCACGCATCGTGTTGCTCGAAAATGATTATTTGACCTATCAGTCAAATCGTATTCCTGTTCAAGCTATGGCAGCAGATAGTGCTTATTTTGAACTTTTCCCTTACCGTGTGTTACAAGGTTCAGTGTCCTTGGAAGATCCGGCGTCAGTTTTGTTAATGGAGGGTTTTGCTAAAAAACTTTTCGGCAAAGAAAATCCTATTGGCAAGATTCTCACTTATTCGAATGGAAAGGAGATTAGGGTGACAGGCATATTAGAGGAACCAATTAATAAGCGGATGTTTAATTTTGACTTGGTCCTCTCTTCAAAACTATCATCATTATGGGAGCGTATGCCTTTGGATTTTATCCGTTTCACTTCAGAAACGGAAGTAATGAAAGCCAATAAGGCCGGGAGTTATCCCCGGTTTATCAATCAGGATGCTCGTAGCGGGGATAGTCGGAAATACACTTTCTCTCTAGTTCCTATAAGTGATATGTATTGGGATCGGGCTTTAATTGGTCGATCCGGACCAGATATGCTAGTTAGCGGAAACCGTTCCCAACTATTTATTTTAGGAGGAATTTGCTTGTTGGTATTACTTGCAGGTGTGATGAATTTCATTAATCTTTATTTGGTATTGATGATGAAACGAGGGAAGGTGTATAGCTTGCGGAAAGTTTTTGGAGCTGATAGAAAAGCGTTGTTTAAGCAAATATTCATAGAAAACTTTTTATTGATCGCTGCTTCCATGATAGTAGCCTGGCTCATTGTAGAGGTGACAAATATTCCTGTATCATCTATGTTTGGCAGTCAGCTGATGTATACTGCATTTGATGGGATATTATCATTCTCTATTTTGTTGTTTTTGCCTCTGTTAGTATCTATTTATGCGTTTGTGCAGTGCCAACGTTCTTTGTTGGCTGTTTCAATCCGGAAGGTAGGTACAGATAACCATTCGGTTCGTTCACGTATGATCTTTCTTTTTCTGCAATATATGATTACTTTCCTGTTAGTGGTATTATCAATCTATTTCAGCAAGCAACTGAATTTTATGTTACATACCGATCCTGGTTTTCGTGTAGAGTCTGTAATTCAAGCAAACTTGATATATGAATCACGAGATTTCGCAGTTTACACTATGGAGACTATCAAACAACGGCAAGAGAGGATTACTGAAATAGACCAACTCATGAAGAGTTGTCCGGATATTCAGTATTGGACGACGGGACATTCATCTATTTTGGGAGACTATTATTCTACAAACTTTCAAAGTGTAAAAGGAGAAACAGTTGCGTTGTTGCAATCTTATGTTACTCCTGATTTCTTTAAAGTTTTCAATCTTGCGTTTGTGGATGGAAGTCTGCCGGAAATGGATGAAGACTCAAGAAATAGAGTGGCCGTTGTAAATCGTGCGGCATTGAAAGCCTTAGGATATACGCAATGTGAGGGAGCTATGCTGGTTGATGAAATGATGAAAAGAAACGTCCCGGATTTTCCGGCTCAACCTATTGTTGCTGTAATAGACGATTATTATGACGGACATATTAGTACAGGTGTCCATCCGATGGTCTTTATGGTTGGTAGTCAATTAGACGGTGATTTATATCAGATATATTGCCACTCCGGCAAAGAACAGGCAGTTATTGACTATTTGAAAAGTATTCAAAAGAAAGTGTATGGTACAGAGGATTTTAAATATTCTTTGTTGAAGGACGATGTGGCTGAACTTTATAAAAATGATCGCCAGATAGCTTCTGTTTATGCTCTTTTCGCTTGTATAGCTATTGTAATAGTTTGTCTTGGCTTGTTTGGTATTTCATTATTTGACATTAGGCAGCGTTCCCATGAGGTTGCAATTCGCAAAGTGAATGGAGCATCACTGAAAGATTTATATCTTTTACTAGGACGCAAGTATCTTGTCATATTAGGTGGGGCTTTTGCAGTAGCTCTTCCATTATCCTGGTATCTGATATATGAATACACAAAGGATTTTGTAGTGAAAGCTCCTATAGGTATAGGAATCTTTTTGATAGCTTTGTTATTGGTTGGTGGTATTTCTTTAGGGACTCTATTCTGGCAAATAAACAAGATTGCGCATATTGATCCTGCTAAAATTATAAAAACTGAATGAATCTAAGATATTATGATAAAACACTATTTCAAAGTAGCATTTAGAAACTTGTGGAAGTACAAGGCACAGAATATAATTTCCACCATCGGATTGGCAGTAGGACTACTGTGTTTTAGTATATGTATGTATTGCAGTCGTTTTGTAGAATCTACCAATCATTGCTTTGACAATTATTCCCGCATAGCCGAGTTAAATCTCTATAATGAACAGACTGGTGACTATTTTTCCGGCACACAAGTAGCATTATCCGAAGAACTCCGTACTTGGGCTATGGGTGAAGTGGAAGCGATCTCTTGTATGGCATATCCCCGTGAACGCTCTTTTCAGGTTGAACTGTCTCCGGATAAATCATTGCCATACGATCTTGAAATTATAGAAGTCGATACCCTATACAATAAAGTCTTTACTCCGCAAATGGTAGTTGGTAACTGGCGGACAGCAAGCCGGATGCCCAACGCGGTTATTATAAGCCGGTCCACTGCCATAAAGATATTTGGTCAGGTGGAGACTGCCATTGGCAAACACCTGACTCTTACAAGACGGCTTTATACTTCTCCGGACAGTACACCAAAGACAGGAGGTATTGTGTACACAATCCAAGCAGTGATGGAAGATCTTCCACTGAACAATGATTTTAATTTTATGTGTCATACCGATGCATTGGTTATCAACGACAGTGAGGGACTTTTTCAGAGTCCGAAACGTCGCGATATAACGGGAGCCCGGACATACGTTTTGTTATCTCCGCAGGTTGGCATTACTGGTTTGGAAAAACAATTTTCCAAGCGCGACTATACTTATAGCCTATATAACGAGACTTATACCGTTGTTGCCCGTTATATAGGAGACCGGTCGCAGGAGAAAGGTATTTATATTCTGGGATGGGTCACCGGAATTGTCGGCATATTGATATTGTTGGTTGGATTGATTAATTTCTTTCATTTTCTCATCGGCTCTTTCCTGAATCGCACTAAGGAATACGCCATAATGAAAATGCTTGGTTCTGATTGGAAACGGCTGTTCTGCCTGTTATTAACACAGTCACTGATGATTGTATTTGCATCCTCATTTTTGGTGATATGGGGTATCGAACTAATTGGAGATAGAATGGATTTCTCTTTGCCAGGCCTCACAATGACTTTCCCTCCTGAAACACTATTAAAGCATATTCTGCAATACATTGTTTTTCTTGCATTGCTTTGCATGGCAGTCTGTCTGCTGGTATCCGTCCGTATTCGCAGGTCTTCCATACAGACAGGTATCTATGGAGGTCAAAAACGTCGCGGGAAACAGTGGGGACGTAACTTTATGCTCGGCGTCCAGTTCTTTATTTGCTGGATATTCGTAACGCTGACTGTCAGCCTGTTTTTGCAATCAGGAAAGGTGACTGAAACCTTATTTCATACGTTAAGTCAGGAAGATAAAGAAGCGATTCTTAGTATTCCGCTGGACTATCCATTTCTGGAGAATAAAGAAAAACAGGAAATGGTGGAACGTTTCAGGCAGCATGCCGGTGTGAAAGATATTTTGTTATCTGATATATCTTATACTCATGGAATATCCGGAAACTTGTTAATGACGGAGAAAGGAAATGATAACTCTTGGATTGATATTAATGTAATGTGTGTACCATTGAATTTCTTCACCTTTATGAATATTCCGATAACGGAGGGCAGGACGATCCGGACAAAAAAGGATCTCGTAATGGATGAAGTCTGGCAGAAAAGACAAAAGAAAGATATCATCGGAATGAACTTTTACGACCAGACCAGTGATTTCACCGTTTGTGGAGTATGTGCCCCCTTTCAAACAGATGTACATAACCATAATGGCGGATATGCTTTCACACTTTATGATTCTTCCGAATACATAGGTCACTGCTATGTGAAATGTTACCCTGAACAGCAAAAAGAAGTCATGAAATGGATGGAAACCATCCGTCGTGAAGTGCTGCCGGAGAATATTTCTTCCCAAGTACGTACATTTCAGGATGATTTGTACGAAGTGCAGGCAGTGGAATATATTCTGAAAGATATCATCTCGTTTTTTGCAATTGTAAGCATCATCATTACCCTGTTGGGAGTGTATTCCAGCATTACGCTCGATACAGAACGCCGCCAGAAAGAGGTTGCCATTCGCAAAGTGAACGGAGCCGGAATACGTTCCATCATCTGGCTGTTTGCACGTTTGTACCTGATTTTGCTGATGGTGACTGCCGCCATCACCTTTCCGCTCATTTACGTGGTATTGCAACTGTGGAAACAAATGTACACCGTATTTTTTAATGATGGAATATTATATTGGGGAAGCATATTTTGGGGAGTAACCTTATTGACAGTAATTACCATTATCTTTAAAATACTGCGGATTGCACGTCTCAATCCCGCAGAAGTAATCAAAAACGAATAAAATTAATAATTCTAAAAACAATACAGTTATGATTAAGACCATTGACTTACAGAAGATTTTCAAAACGGAAGAAGTAGAAACTTGGGCGTTGAATAACGTCAGTATCGAAGTGAAACAAGGTGAATTTGTAGCCATCATGGGTCCCTCCGGCTGTGGCAAGTCAACATTGCTCAACATTTTGGGGCTACTTGATAACCCGACAGGAGGAGAGTATTATCTGAATGGAACGGAAGTCTCCCGGTATACCGAGTCGCAACGTACCAGTCTTCGCAAAGGCGTGATAGGTTTCGTATTTCAGAGCTTTAATCTGATAGACGAGTTGAACGTATACGAAAATATCGAGCTTCCTTTGCTTTATATGGGTATTTCCGCTGTCGAACGGAAAAAGAGGGTAGAGTCAGCTATGGAGAGAATGGCCATTACTCATCGTAGCAAACATTTTCCGCAACAACTTTCCGGTGGTCAGCAGCAACGCGTTGCCATTGCCCGTGCCGTCGTGGCCAACCCTAAACTGATTCTGGCCGATGAGCCAACCGGTAACCTGGACTCCAAAAACGGTAAAGAAGTGATGGGGCTATTGAGCGAACTGAATAAAGAGGGAACCACCATTGTCATGGTGACCCACTCACAACACGATGCCGGTTATGCCGACCGTATCATAAACTTGTTTGACGGACAGGTGGTGACCGAGGTTAGTATGTAAGCACAAGCTATCAATAAAAAGTATATCATGATAAAACACTATCTGAAAGTAGCCT
>ERZ772816.2500-NODE-2500-length-12243-cov-2.541188_pt1 | contig 12243 bp, 8 predicted proteins | sample MGYA00511359_ERZ772816 | MGnify/ENA primary metagenome ERZ772816 (study PRJEB29015, sample SAMEA2737710) | human gut metagenome | biome: human gut; feature: human-associated habitat; material: faeces | place: China | collected 2012 ...
GAAGATAAGATATTAGAACATATATCATGCCACTTGAACGTGCTAATTCCTTTAGTGATAAAGACATCATTCAGCAAATCTATTTGCGAATTTGAGACTAGGTAGGGAAACCAAGTTTGTTCTCTCCAATGGAACAACCTCACACGCGCCTTTCGATTCAATAAATCTAGGCTGTTTATTTCAGCGGAAATAGTACTCCACAAAGGTCTTGTTAGCAGTTCAGAATCGTCAGTGTAGGCGGGAGCCATAGGCTTTAAAATATCTTGTGCGCGGTTAAAAGGTAACCCCGGCAAAGCATCCTTACCGAGGGTTAAAAAACTATCACCTTCTTCAAATTTAGCCTCTGTCGAGCCTGGCAGGATGTCAAACTCATATAGATCCTGTAGTATACGTCGCCCATTGGTTAACCTCATAGCTTCGTAGTTTGCTTCGAGAGTTTCTGCATCTTGAGCCAGGAGTAGGCGTGAAGACAAGTCGCGTGTTGCAAACTGTAGTTGCTCCCACCAAATCCAGAGTTTGCTATCGAATGCGACGCCTCTGGCTCCTTGCGGTATACTGGTAAGCAGGCGGGCAGCCCTAGATTTAAGGTGTCCCCTGAAATCGGCGCGTAAACGATTAGTAATGCTATTTAAGGCTCTGCATTGTTTTTCAAGAGCATTAGAGTATTCGGAAATTACAGTATTACGTGGCAAGGAAACTGTCCCCCGCGTAATTGTGCTTACATTGCTCCATATCTCATATATTCTTTCTCTAGGAATACCGTTAGTTAAAAATTCCCTATAATATGCATCAGTCATTCTTACAGGCCCAGATCCAGAGTAGTATACTTCTACAGTATCAAAGAGCGTGATCACATGCGGCGTAGGGGCAAAAACAACATTCCTCACTATTTCATCTATAAACACAACGCAGGGGCTAATTGCGCCATCTGGCCGCTCTATCAATTCTTCTGCCGGAAACAACCATGCGAGAGAACGCGTCTTTCTATCTTGTAGCATAAGCACTTTTGGAAGATGTCGCCCTATCGCAGCACATAATTCTTCAAACTGCCTCTTTTCCCAGAAGGTAATTTGAGCAGTGATACCATTCGTTGCTCTAACAAATTGTTCAGCGGATAGAATCATATCAGAAAGAGTGGTTAATAGACCTTGTAATGCTACCCACTCTTCATCCAAATTCTTTTGGTCAACAACAAAAGTACGGACAGGAAAATTTTTCGGCTGCTGTCCTAGCGTATATGTCGTCGCTTGCCCAACGATGGAGAGCCCTGTTAGCATGCCTGAGCTTGCATCAAAGTTGACGATAATGCTTGCATATAAACTAGCCAGCATTGCAGCTTGATCCACCGTAACAGTCGAAGTCAAAAGAGAGTTTGCACGTTGTGGCAGTCTATTCTTTTCTCTTTTGAGATGTGTATGCTCTTGAAATGCTGGTGCATTTGGAGCCGAGGATGCTACTTTCGTTACACAATCTATCGAATGGACTTCGAGTGTTTTTCTCGCACCTCGAGTCATGCCAGCTAGTTGGCATAAATGCCCAGACTGTCTTGCCGATGTAAAACAATAGTGGCCTGGATTATTTTGAATTTTAGCTTTGTCATTAGTATTAGCCCATTTTTCATGGCCTAACCAATCACATGCGCTACATCTTTGATCAACATGCCATTCAAGATTTTGCCAACCGTTTGGACTTTGGTCTCCAATGGCAATAACTCGTGGAATATCTTCTCTAAAAAAATTCAGTACAGTCGGAAGATAAAAGCGCAAATTTGCATTTTCGCTATCTTCTATTAGTGCCCTAACTACATCTTCAGAAGAATAATTGCTACCTGATGCTGCAAGCTTATCAATTTTAGATTGATCAAGCTTCAACCTTGTCCAAAGATAGCAATCAGAAGCGACATAATATCGATTATCTAGGTTATTTTCTTTAAGCCAATTTGCCAGAAAAAGAGCGTATAATGAAATTTCAGAACAGTAGCTAGGATTCGCTTCGCTAGTATGCTTTATATCAAAAATACTTAACGCCAAGCGTGAGTCACTCGAATTAATCGCTTTTCTTTCTCCGTCTGCCAGCACTTCATATTCATCTACGATTGAGTGACGGACAAGAACTAAGTCCGGGATAAGTCCAGATAAATCAGGGATTGTTGCTGCTTGGGTTGCATTTAATCCAATCTGCTCAAAAGTACTTTTTTGAAAAGGCTTAGGATCAAATTTACCTTGAAAAATAATTGATGGCACAGTTTGTACTCGATTGAGAAGTTGCCCCAAATCTTCTTGAGCGGGCTTAGTTTTTGCTTTGCTATCAGGCTTCCATATCGCCGCAGGACCAAATAAAGAAATCAACAAGGTATTGCGATCATCCTCGAAGTCGCGCCCTGCGGTTTGGAGCACTCCGATCCCAGGTCGTGCCTGAAGAGCTACTGGTAGTCCATGTTTTTCAAGTTCTTTATCTTCATGAAGCGACAAGTATAGTTCCCGATCACATTTTGTCCGAAGATACATGGATAAAACGCTTTTTCTTATTCTTTTTATAGTAGCCATTCACCCGAGTCCTTTTGAATATAATTCAGACGAATACTTAAAAAGAATAATCTAAAGCCATAACATTGTCTATTTTGGCAGTAGCGTAGCTGTAGTAAGTATTTATTTAACCGCTGTCATAAAAACATAATAAAGTTAGGCTAGTTATACGAAGAAGTCTAACTAGCCTAACTTTATTATCCAGATGGGAAAAAGTGGGTTTTCTTTAAAATATTCTATAGTTATTCTTTTTTATCACCTAGCCGCTCCACCAACGCCGCAATATCCTCCGCCTTCCAGGCGATTGTACGTGGCCCGAGCTTGACGGGTTTGGGGAAGCGGCCTGTTTTACAGCCTTCCCACCAGGCACTTTTGCTGATGGGGACAAGTTGTAATATTTGAGGGAGACGGAGAAATCCGACGGTCGGGACTGTGGTCATGGTAGTCATAGTTACACCTCCTGAATGGTCTTTGACTATTGCTGGAAGCGTATCACGACTTTTTTAGCGGACTGCATTGGCCTCAAAAAAGTATTGTTTAAACAGGTACTGCATTGCACAGAGTTGTACTCTGTGGACAAAAAAAGTGTTGACAGGGTTGTAAAAACCTTTTTTGCATTCAGGCTTGCATCGTGCTCTGCCGTAAAAATATTACCTGGAAATCATAAAAAACGTTCGAGCACTTCCTGGATATCCTCTTGACCAGTACAGCCAGGTATACAGCCGATAGCGCCAATACCATTGCCAAAATGTTCTGTTTTTCCTGGGTAGATAATTCCGGCAAAAGACACCGGCCTTTCAATTTCTTCGTGGCGTATTGCATCACGATATGTGTGCATTTTGTCAATATCCTCTCGAAGTGGGCGACTATCGTTCATGGTTCCCTTTTCTTCAGATATCAATTTATACTTGGGGTCAAACAATAAAAGTTGCGGGGGAGCCTCGACTTCTTCGCATACAATGCAGATATCTGGTCTCTTTTGGTACGAAAGACTATAAAACCCCTTTGTGGAGGACCGGCCGAAGCTTTGCTCCGGGTATAGGCTTATCCGGCTACCTGTTGTGGGATGGCGTAAAATCAAAGCCGCCCTTCCTTGGGGAAATACGCTGAAAACAAGCCCAGACATATCTCGCCGTAGAAGGCGCTGTGATTCAACAACAAAACCGCGTTGTTCCCCAACAGACAGCATTGCCTGAAGGACCTGTAGAGTCCCCCAATATTGATACAATGTAGGCAATTCTTCCAGGGGATGATCCATAGAGGGGTGGTCTAGCTGGACAGATATGATGCGCAAAAGCTCAAGCAGGGTTTCTAGTACAGCTCTATATACCGGAATTTTTAATTGAAGCATGCTGACGTGGCTTGGGGGTTCTTTAAGTGCCGTGACATGATCTAAAAAATTTGCGTTACGTCGTGCGTTGGCCAGCTTTAAAGACATCGCTGAGATTTCTTCCTGCCACTCTGGTTTGCCTGCTCGTTGAAGACGGTGTAGTCGTTTTTTTACAAGATCATGCAGGAACCGCACAATGCGATTTTCGTATGTATCCACAGTGGAGTTTACTCGCCTATCCGGCAAGGTCATGGGGAGTCCATTTTCCAGGTTGCCAGCCCGGTTCAGAGCTTGAACGAGACCTCCAACGTATGGGAGGCGGGCGGCGAATGCTTTTACCCATGGTTGCTCATCTCTTAGCCAGCGTTGTGGCTTTTGAGCTAACGCTGCAAGCAAAGCAAGCAACCCAACTTTTCCTCCAGCGGTTCCATAGATTGCTCTTCGAAGGAGAAGAAGCTCCCGTTCTCGCAATGATTCATGCCAAGGCTCAACCTGGACACCAACCAAGCCACCTAGTTTTTGCAGGGAAAAAACGATGCCATAGGGTAAGTTAAATTGAATATCATCAAGCAACTGGTGAAAAGAATCTTTCGTGAGTTTGAGGGGGCGGACCTCAAAAATAACGTGATGGATGCTTTTTTGTTTGCGGCGTAGTTCAAGACGATACTTGCCCAAGCCGCACCGGGGTAAGTCCACAAAAATCCCCATACTTCCATGCTTACGGGTTTGACTTAATTCCAAATTGACCCCTTGCAAATATAGCTCATACTTATCCCATTCATCCAATCCGGTAATTTCCAAGATGCACGGGGTCCACTCCAATGGCTGCTCAAGAGGGCTTCCATCTCGAGCAAAGAGCTTAAACCCACAAATGGGGTTATTGGAAGAAAGAGGTAAATCCATGTTCATGGTAGCACGTCCGCATATAGGTAACCTTGTCCAGCACCAGATCCAGCTCGTTTTGGCGGGCAATATCTTCAAGCGTTGCAAAGACGGCATCTAGGCGCGAATCATTACCTTTGATACGCGGCAACACTTTTTGCACAACCATTTCATCCAGGGCTTTCGTCCAAGGGATGCCGATCTTCTCTGCGGACGCTATGTAGTCAACAAAATCGTCTAACACCCGGTATGCAAAAGGGGCAACATGGTGGACTGCATTCCAAATAGACATCAGCACATCCGCAAATGGTTTTTCTGCAATATACGCGGCTAGCTGTTCAGATTCCAAGGGCAGTTCAATGAGTTGTGCGCGGTCAAAAACCTTATCCGCAAAGCTGTGTGTGGTCTCATCCACATTGACTGTCCCAATAAATCGTAAATTCTGCGGAAGAAACAGTGTTGTTTCTGGCCCGAGTTCAAGTTGCGGTATTGCGCCTCGCTGGCCGAGCTCCATTGCTGACAAGAAACGGGCAAAGTAATGCTCAACGCGGGCCAAATTCATTTCATCAAGAATAAGATGGTACGGCTGTGCGGCTACGCCAGCTTCATCTGCAGCTTCCTGCGCGTTACACGCTTTTTGAAGAAAAGTGGTGAATCCTGTCGGGCAAAAGGTGTTGGATAGAGGATTGTGATATCCCAAAAGGTCTTCATTACTTGTCCAGTTGGGCGCGACCTGAGCAATATGATATTGTGAATTGGTCGCTTGAGCGTATAGTTCTGCAAGCCAAGTTTTCCCGGTACCGCTTACACCGGCCAAGATAACAAACTTTCTGGTCTTCAAAGATAGATGGTAGCGTCGCAACGTGCGGTCGTGCAGCACCATGCCTGAATTTTTGATGAAACTTTCTATATCTCGCAAATCAGGCTCTTCGTAAGGAACGAGAGGAATAGACTCAACTGTCTCAAGGACATTTTGGTCGGCGCTATGTTTATATTCCGCTTGCTGCAAAACAGTTTCTTTTTGCAATGACTTTTGAGCGCCAACCCAAAAAAACGATTGAATATCAATAAAGTCTCGAGGGCTCCATTCGGCAAGGGCATCATTAACAGCCTGCGACATTTTCATTATCTGAATGTATTCACGGCCCAAAGTACTCTTGTGGGCTGTGTAGTCAGCGCAAATGTTTGTTCCCAGCAACTGTACGCTTGCACGTTCAAACACTTGTGTCCTGACAAAAATATACTTGCCGGGAAATGCAAAAGCCAAAATAAAGCTTGTTAAAGGGCGTAAGATACCTGGCCACGAGCGTTTTCCCTTAGGCGTTGGAACTTGCTTATCAACAACGCGCACGTATTCTTCTTCGAATTTATCGAGACGCTCTTGTAGCGGGACTGTCTCATCCAGCAAATTGCGATACAGCGTCCCTATAGCCTTCGAACTTTCTTCGTCTAGTTTTCGTAGGTGATCCCAAGTTAGCCAGTGGATTATATTTTGATTTGTACCTGTTGTTTTAAGTCGTGCCCGCAATAGCTTATCGATAGCGATGGGAATTAAAGGTGCACTTGATTCCTCCGGGCTTTTGAGCAACGGAAGCAATTCTTTATCGAACAGCTCTTTAAGTTCATCTTTGTACTGCCTTTCATCAGCAAGGTACTTTTTGCAAGATGAAAACGCTGTAAATCCAGTGAATATTTTTAAAAAGCTATTTTTCATGGCATCTAGCTTAGAAAAGTCTAGGGGCAAGGCATCATGGTCTTTGGTAGGAAGTAAAACAAATTCTTTTGGAAAGTCATCTTCAATCGTTAAATTTTTTAATGTTTCCGTATAATCGCCAAGTACTTCAAATAGATTTGAATATATTTTGTTGAATAATACATCGTTTATTCCGGAAATTTTCGATGCATTATCAAAGCAAGCCTTAATAAAAGAATCACCATACATAACACCAGTAGAATTCAGTGATTGTTTATACTCAGCGGAAATCCCGCGACGTTGTAGTTCTTCATGTATTTTTGTTTTACTTGTTACTTTTTCTCCCCACTGGATGCTTGCCTTATTTCTTTCGCTCACACCATATGTAACAATTAGGAGATCATGCTGTCGATAATATAGACAGACGGGGTATATGCCGCGATGGGCAGTTTGCCCTTTAGCAAAAAAACCAACCCATGGAATTCGTGCACGCCTCCCCATACCAAACCCAGCACCAACCTCAAAACCGGCAATTTTTCGCTGAGTAAACTTTTTCGTCCCCAAACTACCTGATTGTACATGTGAGAAAAACTCTTCTAGTAGTGGGTAGAGTTCCTCCGGTGTTAGTGCATTGTTTGGCATACTGCCTCCATAACAATTACTTCTTTGTTCAATAGGAATAAATTTATATATGGTTGTAGTTTAGCTTTCTAGCGTGGAAATCACAAGGTATCGCCTGCTTATTCCATTGCTTTTAGAGCCTTCGCCCTCAGTTCATCCAGATAATCCGCATACTGCTGGAGCAGAGCACGGCGTTCTGCCAGGGCGGTGCGCAGGCTTGTTTTATGGTAGGCGGCTTTGACTTTGTTCTGCTCAACATGGGCGAGTTGCAGTTCTACAGCCAGGGATGACGCACCAAAAATGTTGTAAGCCGTGGTGGAGAACAAGCCACGAAACGCGTGCGTCACAAATCTGTTCCCGTTTTCCGCAGTGTAACCCATTTTTCGAAAAGCCTGAATCAGGGCCATGGAGCTGACAGGTTTTCCCGCTCCGATGGAAGAAGTAGATGGAAACACCCATTCCTTTGTGCGGGAGAAGGCGTACATTTTTTTGAAGAGTTCAACAGCTTGGCGCGGTAGCGGCACAAGATGTGGTCGGCCCACCTTCATGCGTTCTGACGGAATTATCCATTCCGCCGCATCAAGGTTAAATTCGGTCCATTTTGCTTCAGAAGTTCGGAGGGACGCACTGCGCAGTATGGAGCAAGCTGCAAGGCCATTGAGACGGGAACCGTCCAGCGGTTTTTGTGTTCATCTATGCTTCGCAGCAATTTGCCAACATCCTCAGGGCCGAGTTCTTCGGAGTACAGGCTCTGCCTCCGGCGCTTGGGCATCTGGTCCTTGTACCAGCTCAGTCTGACAACGATGTCCGGCTGTTGGATCAAGTCTTTTGCCAGAGCGTATTTGAAGATGCTGACAATCAAGGTATGCACGCGCCGGGCAACCTCCAGCGAGCCACGCGCGATAATATGCTTCAGTGCCCGCTCGATATCATTGACCGTAAGCTCATCAATGGGAACGTCTCCTATGACAGGATAGACGTTAGCGACGAGTCGCCCCCGGTTTTGCTTGCCGGAGCGTTCTTCCCATTCCATCATTTTTAAATCGAGCCAAGCATCGGCCACGCTTTGGAATGTGTGGACGACCTTGGGCTGTGCCAAGCGGATGCGCTCCTGCTTGCGCAACTGCGTCAAATTGACGTTTTCCTGTTTGGCTTGAGCCTTTCTGGCATCAGCCTCGGCTCTGGCCTCTTTCAAGCCCAGGGCGGGGAATTCTCCCAGAGTGATAAGGTTCTGTTTTCTTGTCCCCTCGGGCGAGAGAGTGTCATATCTGAGGTACCAAGTTTTTTTGCCTTTGGGGGAAACTCGGAGGAAAAGCGAATCCCCAACCGGGATTCGTTGCACTTCGCCTATACCTTTTAAATTCAAGAGAAAAGTGTGGGAAATTTTTTGCAGCCTTCGAACCCCCGTACATTTAACAAATTCGTGATACACAGATGTGTAGGTTTTTGCAAGTTCGAGGTGGACGTCGCTGGAAAGAGAAAGTCAGGAAAGCCGCTTTATTGCTTGCTTTCAGGACTTTATTGGACTGTAAAAAACATAAAAATGGCGGATAGGGTGGGATTCAGGTTTAATCACCCTAACTCATTGAACTTTATACCTGCACTAGCTTTAACTTACATAAAGTGTATCCCTAAAATGGATACTTTTCAAGCTACATTTAGTTATGTTATCCTTTTACACAGATTTTGAAATTGATTTTGTAAATGAATATCATGTTTAGAATCTATGTAGCTTAATAAGTGAAGTTAGATGGTAATGTATACTAAAGATATAATGTATGGGAAAATATGTGAAGTTACATCACATATTGAATATTCAAAATTTGATATCGATAATATTAATAAATTTTTAATTGTAATTGATTTTACCAAATAAATCAAAGTATATCATTTATTGATGCATTAAAAAATTGTAATAGAAATACAATTGATATTGACTATGCAGAGCTTGGGTTTGTAGCAAATACAATATCATCAATAGGATTAGAATACAGCATCAATGATGAAATAATAAAAGAATGGTTGCGTATTATAAAAAACGAGGCGAAACGAATTGTAAGTAATAAAATACTTGAAATTGATAATATCCCTAATGGATACAATAGTATTGAAAATATTTGGAATATGTTAAAATGTGTATCAATATATAAACATGATATTGATTCTGAATTGAGAAAATATGTTTTTGAAAAAGCTTCTGGGTATATTGGAGTCAAAGGAACAAATAATAAAGATAAGGGAAATAATATTCGTTCATGGCTTGGGCTTCCAACGTTAAAAAAACAATATAAAAATAAGGCATTGCAATATTTTTATTTTTTATCAAAACAGACAAGTGAATATTTATCATGTGAAATATTACAACAAAAAATAAATGTACATTCAGAATATGTATTTCAATTAGCAAAAAATATAATATTAACATATGAAACATCATCACAAGATGATCTTAATAATAAAATATATAGTGCATTTTCACATTTTAAATTAGAAAATAATTACGTAAAAATTGTATCAAAAATTAGTTGTGATGATGTAAATACAGCGTATAATATACTAAAATTTATTCGCAATGGTCGATTTAGTGGATATACTATTAAAGAATTGATATGTCTTGTTTCAGAAAAATATAATATTTCCTATTCAAACGCTGAAAGAATATATTATAAATCGTTAAAAGATTCAAATGAAAATATTAAACATCTACTTGGAAATCATGGAAATTATTGTTTTGTTTGGGATAAGTATAGTAATAACAGTAATAAAAACTATATAAATTTTATTGAAAAAATAATGATTTTGCAGGTTGCACGGAAAGAGTATGATAAAGCTAGAGAATATAATAAATTAAATACCAATGAGCGTTATAGAAGAGCATCTTATTTTTCAAATGTCGTAGAAAAGTATAGAGAAATATTGAGTAAGACAAAAGATGAATATGTCCACAATAGAGTTATAGAGCTTTACAAAAATAGAAATAAATATAAAAAAAGTATAGCACAAAAGCTAACTAAAGAGAAAGAATAATTTCGGACGGGTGGTCTAGCGACTAAAAAAATACCCCTGAAAAATGTGGGAGAAATTCCTCGAGTACAAAGGTATAGTTGTATCATTCAGTAACTAGCTGAAGATAATAATTTTATACCATTTTTTGAGGAGTTTAACAATGGACATCACCAATTCTACCGAAAAAAAGCCCCGGGCCGCCCGCACCCCTAAGTCCGTAATTGAGGAACGTTACGCCATCTTCAAAGATCTTGCAAAAGAGAAACTGACCTTCGACGAGATGGTAGAAGTAACGGGTTTTCCGGAAAGCCAGGTTGAGAGCTTCGAGCTCAAGATGTTCAAGGAAACAAAGAACCCCCTCAATGACTCTGAAGGGGTATTCAACCTCGACAAGCTCCTCGCGGAACTAAAGAAGAATATCCTTTCGGCGGTATCCTCCGGTGGAATCTGGACGCTTGATTGGGACGCTAATGACCAGTCGGCGACGATAACCCGGCATTTTCCTTCGGTTCCCACCGATTTGACGGAGCGGCTCAAAGCAGTTCGTCCATCCAAGCCAACTACCGAGTCCGATTAACCTTAATAGCGGCTCTTCCCTTTGGGGGAGGGTCGCTATTTTATTTACCAAATTAAGGAGATTTACATGTGCGATAGGACTAATAAGCTAAATCTCAATGGAATATATAATCTTAGATCAGATAAAATAGTATTACCCCGTAATATAAATATTAATTATCTAGATAAGGAAATATTTCTGAAAAAAATAGAAGAAGAACTCAATTCATTTACAAATTCATACCATTCACTTTTTGTTAGAATGCTTCCTATGCTTATTGATGATTACTGTGTTTCAATGTACAATCTTAAAAACATAGATACATCTCTTTCTTTATTGGGATGTATTGCTTCGATAGCTGCTGCGGATAGAGGGTTTCATATGGTAAAATCTCCAGATGATCAGCTAAATAATCTATCCGTAATAATAAGTGCAGGTATCCACTCCGGTGGAGGAAAAAGTACAAGCCTTGAACCTTTTATTAATATATTTAAAAAAAGGGAAGAGCTCGAAGGAAAGAGAGTTGAAGAAAAAAACTACTGTATTCAGGCAGACCTTGACGAAATCAAAAATAAATTGCGAAGGGCTCAAAAGTCTAGCAATCGAGAAATAAATATACAGTGTAGAAAAAATTAATGAACTTATATTAAAACAACGCTCATCTCCATGTCTATTGATGACTGATATCACACCAGAAGGATACAATAGTTACATGGAAAAACAGGGCTACGTAATAAGATTAGAACCTGATGGTGGAACGTTAAAAAATAAAATTCAGAAGCTACAGAAAAATTTTTGGCAAAATGAACCGGTAACGGATGTTCGTGTTTCCCAAGCTAGTCGTAGGATACGAGATCCTTTCTTTGTGGATCTATGTTTTACTCAACCCAAATATTACAATGAATTGGTATCAGATAATGACAATATTGAAAGTGGATATACATCACGCATGATTATGTATTCTCCATCTTCTCTTCGCTTATCTGAACAGTATAGTCGATATCATAATTCAGACGCTTATAATCTTTTTGAGAGGGCGTTAAATACAATTTTTGATAATTCTGAAACATATCTCGAATCTGTTGAACGCGAACATATTATTTATACCCTTTCTGATACCGCAAGTGAATACTATAAAAATTTTAAAGCGGATATGGCCCAAGAGGCTGAAGTATCCAGAGTTCCCGAATGGTGTAGGAGGGCTGCACAACAATCGCTTAAGCTAGCAGCTATATTTAGGCTAGCTGAATATCCTGATAATGATCCTAATAATATAATTAGTAATACTGAAATGGACTCAGCAATTGCTGTTATTTTGCAAGTATATGAGCATGTTAAACGAAGTGTCATATCTTTTAATGATGAAAAAACTCACCAGTGTATACTTAGAATTGCTAAAATGTGTTGTGAAGATTTAGGAAGCGAATTTACAGCAAAGGACGTTGCTCAAAGCCTGAAAACTTCCTATTCCAGTAGCATTGTACATGATGCATTAAACTATCTTGAGTATAAAAATTTTATTTATGAAAAAAGAACAAACAGAGTACCGCGCAGAGGAAGACCACAAAGTAAAATTTACGTAAATAATATATATTGAATCTAGATTATTAATTATAATTTTACAAAAAGC
>ERZ772816.2514-NODE-2514-length-12147-cov-2.903325_pt1 | contig 12147 bp, 12 predicted proteins | sample MGYA00511359_ERZ772816 | MGnify/ENA primary metagenome ERZ772816 (study PRJEB29015, sample SAMEA2737710) | human gut metagenome | biome: human gut; feature: human-associated habitat; material: faeces | place: China | collected 2012 ...
ATCGGTTCTGCAATCGCATCAAAAATTCCTAGAATTACAAGTGCATTTTCGCTACTTGGAGATACTGCTGGTTATCTGGGAGCATGGGGCGGGCAGGTTGGTTCTGCTTTGCAGGGAGTTCTTGGAACAGTAGCCGGCTTTATTCCGTCGTTTGTAGGGGTGATGAATTTCGGTGCAGTTGCAGCCGTTGTGGTAGCCGGTCTTGGACTGGTTTACAGTCAGTTTGGTACACAGATTGACCAGATCCTGCTTCTGGCGCAGACCAAAGGACCGGAGATTATATCTAACTTTGGAGCAGGAATCACAGCAGCACTTCCGGGACTGATTTCATCAGGTGCAACCCTGATCTTGGGATTGATGAATGCGATTACGGCAAATCTACCATCGCTCATTTCCGTAGGCGCAAGCATCATAGCAACTCTGGTAAGCAGCCTGGGCGCACAACTTCCGCAGTTAATTCCGGTAGCGGTACAGATGATCCTGACTCTGGTTGAGTCGCTGATCAGTAATCTTCCGCAGTTAATAACTTCCGGATTACAGTTAATGGAAGGCTTGGCGCAGGGAATTGCAAACGCGATTCCGCAGGTGGCAGCGAAAGCATCGGTTATCATCGGCAAGCTGGCATCTACGATTATCACGAATTTGCCGAAGATCATACAGACTGGTGTGAAGATTATCACGCAGCTCGCAGTCGGACTGGTTCAGGGGATCCCGGCGTTACTTGGTAAGATTCCATCAATGATCAGCCAGATCAAAAATGCATTTACCAGTGTAAACTGGGGCAGTGTTGGTATGAATATCATTTCCGGAATTGCAAGTGGTATATCCAGTGCGGTAGGAAGCCTGATCAGCGCGGCAACATCTGCGGCAAGTAGCGCATTAGATGCAATCAAGTCAAAACTTGGTATTCATTCTCCATCGAGAGTATTCCGGGACCAGGTTGGTAAGATGATGGCTCTTGGTATGGGAATCGGATTTGAGAAGAATATTCCGGTCGGCTCCATGAATGCCGGAGTACAAAAAGCAGTCCAGAGTCTGCAAAGAAGTGTGCAGCTTACAACATCCGTTAATCCGGATAAAACGGTAGGCGGAATAAAGAATAATCCGATCTTTAAGGATCAAGGATTTGATTACGACAGATTTGAACGTATCCAGAGGAAGATTGCAAAAGAAAATGGCAATAAGCCGGTATTCTTGGATACGAAACGGATAGACAGACCATTACCGAAAGGAGCAGTGCCACAGGTATGATTGTGTATTATGAAAATATGAACGGCGAGAAGCTGAATCTTTTAAAAGCTCCTTTTCGCACAACGAAGACTGACTGGTTCGATGCGGACTGGTCAGAGTCTTCGGACGGATATGAAAAAACAGTGACGATTGATGTGTTTGGAAAGCGGGAAGAATTTCAGGCGAATATGGAGCAGCTATACCGGATCATTGCAGTTGATGCAGAAAATGATACCTACGGGAAGCTGTACGTGAATGGTGCGTATTTAAGATGCAAGGTGTTGAAGTCAGCGAAAGAAGGATGGAAGGGATATGTGTATTCGGAAGTGGAGATCACCTTCCAAACTCCGGAACTTGTATGGGTAGTAGAAGCGACAAGACAGTTTTTTCCACAATTGGAAGAAACGGCAGCATCCGGAATCGACTTTCAGTATGACTATCCGTTTGATTTTGCCGGAGAAAAAAGAGGAATCGCAGCATGGGATGTTGATCACATCATTCCAAGCGAGTACCGGATGATCATTTACGGACCATGTGTAAATCCGAAGATTCTGATCAACGATTATCCTTATGAGTTTTTCGTAACACTTGAAAGCAGGGAATATCTGATCATAGATAGCCAGAGAAGAACGATCCGAAGGTATTTGACGAATGGAACGGTACAAAATTTATTTAATCAGAGAGCACAGAAACAAACTGTTTTCGAGAGAATACCATCCGGGCTTTTAAATATTAACTGGTCCGGGGATTATGGATTTGACCTGACTTTATTTTTGAACAGGGAGCCGCCGTGGTAAAGGACATAATTCTTGCAGATAGTGATGGAAGAGAACTTGGAGCGATTTTGGACTCAAATATCACAGTGGATACGAATGGCGAGTACGAATTTTCTGTACAGATTGCAAGGTCGAACTGGTATCCGGAGCTGACCTTTTCAAGCTATGTGTATATTACGGAGACAGAATATGGAGGCATTATCGGAGAGGTGCTGACAGATACAACGCTGGATTATGTGGAGCTGAAGGGAATCACATGGCGGGGAAGACTGCAGTATAAGGTGATCGAGTCGCCTGCCGGATCGGATTATAAAACAGTATCCGGAGAACTGAATCAGGTAATGAAAACACTGATCGAGCCGGAGTTTGATGGATTATTCAGAGTTTCATCAGAAGATACGGGTATATCTGTAAAGAATTTTCAATTTGACCGGTACTGCACATTACTGGAAGGTCTTACCAAAATGCTGAAAAGTGTTGGATACCGCCTGCAGATCCGGTTGATCAAAGAACAGGATGAACCATGTTATATTCTGGTTGAAGCAGTTCCGATTACTGATTATTCTGCACAGATTGAATTGTCACAGGACAGTCGACTGAATTTCACGATGGATGATAAACAAAATGGCGTAAATCATCTGGTCGTAACCGGAAAAGGGGAAATGCAGGAGAGGAACATATTCCATCTGTATGTGCAGAAAGATGGAAGCATTGGAAAGACGCAGTATTACAAAGGACTGAATGAGATCTCAGCAGTATACGAAAATACGAGCACAGAAACAGCAGAGCTGGAGAAAACGTCCGTGGAACAATTGCAGAAGCTGATGAATAAAAAGACATTTCAGATGGATGTTGCAAAGCTTGGAATCGAGGTTGGGATTGGAGATATTGTCGGTGGCCGGGATTACCTGACCGGGATGTATATGTCAAAACCAATCGAAAATATCATTTATGAGATTACGAATGATGTGGAATCAATTACTTATAAACTGGAAGGAGAAGATGAAGAATGAAAATTGTATCTGGAAGAACCGGATCACCACATGTGACTTCGCAGCAGTTCCGGCAGATGCTGGAAGGGATTATCGGGCAGGGGAGTTATATTATAACAAGCGGAGAGAATCTGAAGCCGGAACTTAGCAGTAATAATCTAATGAAAATCCGGAGTGGGATGATGGCGCATCACGGCTGTATATCTTGCGTGGACATTGGTACTTATGATGAGGTTACACTGACAAATGGTAGTCAGGGAATGAAAAGGATTGACCTTATTGTAAATCGGTATACCAGAAATGCAGAGACAGAGGTAGAAAACTGCAGTTGGAAGGTGATCCAGGGAACACCGGTTGCAAGTAATCCGGCAGTACCGGCATATACTTCGGGAAATTTGCAGGATGGAGATCTTGTGGATGACTGTCCGGCTTTTGAAGTGCATTATGATGGAATCAATGTTACAGAAGTGAAGAGTTTGTTGAGTGTGACGGATGGACTTTCTGAATTAAGTAGCAATTTAACCAAAACTAACACAGTTTTAGAGAACAGGAAACCAATATTCATTGATTCAACGGCGCAAGGAACAGTAAATTTGGATACCAATAGCTTTTTGAAATCTGGCGTTACATATGCTTTCATCGTTATAGTTTCCTCTGATATCAATAGTGAAAGCTATAAACAGGAAATCTCTTGTGCATTAAACAGTGTAAATTTGGGAAACAACGGAAATTATTACAAATTAGTTTCTACATTTGCAGGTAAATGCACTAAAGGCGATAAGATTCAAATTACATCATATAAAAATGGTGGATCTTGGAACGGTTTTGCGACAAGAGCTATTTTTATACCAGTTAGCTAAAATAAGTAAATAAACTTATTTATTTACACTCGGCATTAGTCGGGTGTTTTTGTTATGCGCTTTTATATATGTAACTTTATCAATCCCTCTAAAAAGAAGAAAGGGGCAAACAGAAAAATGAAAATCACATTCAATGATGGTCAGGAACTGCAGATCCAGCAAGTCACTGAGCAGACGGATGGCGCACTTCTGATCAAGACCATTTCAGCATCCGAGGATCAGCTGAAGACTTTATTCTCTGATCCGACAACAACTAAGAGAATGTCTGTGAGCGAACGGGATGCAGATACCGTTGTGTATGAAAATTACACGAAGCTTGATGCAATCGTGAAGTACACGGCCGGCATCCTTGGTATGCTGATGTACCGGGAAGGAGAAGATCCGGACAGCCGGATAGCAGCTCTGGAGGCACGACTTAAAGAAGCAGAAGAGAAAAATACGAACCTGCAGTTAAGAGTCGAAAAAGCGGAGGAGAAAAATGAAATGCTCGAAGGATGCATTTTGGAAATGTCTGAAACGGTATATCAGTAAAACGATAATTGTATTAACCATTTTATTTTTATTCATATTATTACAAATTTCAGGAGGAAAAGAAATGATGGCAATGTTATGGGCACAGCAGATTATGTTAGGAAAGAAAACTTATTCACAGGTACCGAGACTTTTAAAGGACAAGGTAAAAGAGGTCCTGATTGATTCCGGAGCAGAAGAACTTGTAACAGAGGAGCAGTAGTATGGACAACAATATTGTATCTGTAAAATTAGATTCCAGATACGCATCCACGCTGGGGGTATGGCAGTACGATTACGGACAGATTCTCCGCATACAAGGCGAGAATCTTCCAAAGGTTGTTGAGGTGCACTTTTCACTTAACGAAGTCGGTGGAGATTCTATCACAAAAATCGGAGTAACCACAGATGGAATCACAGAAGTGCAAGTGCCGGATGAACTGTTGGAAAACGGTGGCGCAAGGTTCAAGTACAACATCTACGCATTCGTTTATACCGAGGATGGCGCGTCAGGAAACACAGAGTACAGGGTTAGAATTCCGGTACAGGTAAGACCAAAGCCGAGCGATCACGTCACACCGGACAACACAGACATAGATCCATTCGGAGATGTAGTCAAAGCAGTCAACAATGCTGCGGAACGTGCAGAAGCATCTGAGCAGAAAGCGAAAGAGCATGCCGCTAGTGCATCGGAGAGTGCAGTTACAGCAGAAAAGACCAAGGATGATGCTCTTAGGAAAGTCGGAGAGAAAAAGCGGGAAGCAATCGAAGCTATCCAGGAGCTGGAAGAGACCTCTGTAGGCAAGATTACTATTCACACTGATGGTGAGATCCAACGGATTCAAAATCAGGCTGCAGAGTCCAAAGGAGAACTTGAACAGACCATTACAAATGCTGATGTGTCCAAGAAAGAACTTGAACATTCTATTGAGACAGCCGGTACTTCTAAGACAGCACTGGACAAGTCGGTGGAGCTGGCCGGAACTGCAAAGACAGAGTTGGATACGTCCATCCGGGAAGCAGGAACTGCCAAGACTGCACTAGATGAGTCTACGGAGACGGCAGGAACGGTTCAGGAGACTCTGAGTGCGACTGTGAAGCAAGCGGGTGCATTGGACACTTCTCTTGGTGAGGAGATTGAAACTGGGACACAGCTCAAGACAGACCTTATAGCATCTGGCGAAAAAGCAGTCCAAGATATTCAGACAGCTGGAAGTGAACAGCTGGGTAAGATGCAGGCAGTGGCGGAAGAGTTCACAGCTGATCGGGAGCAGATTGCGACCAACAAAGAGGATATTGGTTCACTACAGGAAGATTTATCCAACAAAATTACAAAGTTCTATGCATCGAATCAGGACGAAACTCACATCACTGATTCTGATAATGGAAAGATTCAAGATATGATAATATATGGGAGGTCAAGCCAATTTACAACTACTGGTAAGAATTTATTGAAATATCCGTATATAGAAACAACTAAAACGGCTCTAGGCATAACGTTCATAGATAACAAAGACGGAAGTATTAATGTTAGTGGGACTGGCACAGAGATAGCTTATTACAATTTATATTCGAATAGTGACGGCAAACGATTAACGCTTGCAAGCGGAACGTATAAGTTAGCTGCAAAAGGAAGAAACAAGTGTAATGTATTTGCGAACAATGGTGTAAATTCTGCAAAAAATGAAGGAACATTCACAATCACAGACGGGCACAATGATGTGTGGTGTTTTATTGAAGCACCTAAAGGTTTAGCAGTAGATGAAACAATCTATCCTATGATTCAACTAGCATCTAGTACAAATGAATCTTACGAGCCTTATACTGGTGGAAAGCCATCTCCGAACCCAGATTATCCGCAGGAAATAAAAAGAGTGGTGAAACCGGTGGTTAAGGTATGTGGGAAGAATTTGTTGCAACCAAATTTAAGGTATAATGATAGAGCAAAAATAAATATTAAAAAAGGTGTAAAACTAACACTTATTTGCAAAAATGGTGTGGTTTCTAAAGGTGGAAATTTAAAGTTTGAAAAAGCGAATGGTGGGATAGCGTGGTTTGGATTTGACAAAGGTTCTGTAAAACAACAAATTACGCTTCGCGATGATGTTGTTGCGTTCTATTATTTGTTTAACTCAGAACCATCTGAAAGCTATGCTCTGTATATCGGCGATGAAAACACATATGAACCATACAAAGAGCAATCAATGCAGTTGCACATCACTCTCAATGCCATCCCAGTTTCAAGTGGTGGCAATGTCATAATCGATGGACAGCAGTATATTGCGGATAGAGTTGTGGAAAAAGACGGTGTATTTGGCATCGAAAGAAATATTCGAGAAATCCATACGAATACAAAAACTATGAATAACAGCGAGGAGTATCCTGGATGGAATAAAGTAGAAGGCGTATCTGATACTGTATATTACAATGAGAATCCCACAGGAGACTCCAGAAAACTTACTTTTATATCTAATTTTACACAGGCTAGTTTTTTGCAAAATAGCAAAAGAACAAATAATATCTTGTACTTTATAAAGAATATTATTGGTTATTCACAATCTGAATTAATTGCTAAAGCAATAGATGTAGATATGTATATCAGATTGCAAGATGCTATATTTGAGCCTCTTCCGGGGGATATACAAGCTAAATTGCGAACCCTTGTCACCAACTATCCAGTAACCAACATCTCCGTCACATCCGACCAGTTAGACGGATATACAGTATTTAACTATCCGATTAGCATGGCTAATGGATGGAACTATGTAAAACAGCAACTCAACGACAATCGTGATTATATCTATGACATGGATATACAGTCGGCAGAAGCCTATGTAAATTCCGAATATGCCGTGGCACTTACAGAATTGGAGGTAATGTAATATGTTATATAAGACACTTTTGAAACTTAAAGAGAAAAATGGACTGACTGATGATTTAAAAACCAAGATTGATGTATTTTATGCCGTTGGTAGAATTACCGAGGAACAGTATAATGATTTGATGGATGTCGGAAAGGAAGAGGATGAAACAAATGTAAATTAGTCGATGATATTGGAAAAGTTCTCCTTCTGCTGTATAATGGTGGCGGAAGGAGAGTGGACATAAAAATGGACAGAAATATAAGTAAGGAAATTCAACAGTTATTAGAGATAAGTCCTGCAATGACAATAACAAATATTTCTGAAGAATTAGGAATAACAAAAGCTACTTGTCTAACTTGTCTTAATGATTTGATTGATAAGAACATAGTATATTCGTTCAAGACTAAAAATGGTAGAAAAACTTATTATTCTATAGAGGAACACACCACGGTTAACGATATAGAAAATATGCGAAAAGTAGTAAAAGAAGAAACCGTAAACGCAAAAGATGCTTATGATGATCTGGAAGAAAAGTATATGAAGTAAGCAAAAATGTTAATGGTTTGTATGCAAATATAATATCTATCATATCTGTGTTTGTAGCAATATTTGCGCTGATTACAGTTAATGCAAATATTACATTTGAACTTACACAACAAAATATGTGTGATGTATTTTGGGGAATAATAAAAGTAAATATATTCGTTGTAATTTGTATTGTGGTATTACTTGTTGCAACAAAAGTACTTATTATCAATCCGCTATTAGGAAAGTGTAAGGGCAAGAAAGACAAGAGAGGTTAACGCCTCTCTTTTTCAGTGTAGAAAGGCGTATATATGGAAATAAGAGCGAGACCGGAAGGTCTTATTTTTTTACAGTAAAATAAGAAAGAATGAGGTATATAAAATGGAACAGGCAAATTATATCAAAGCAATTTTTACGGCAGTATTTGCTTTCCTGTCGGCGCTTCTTGGAGTGCTTGCAGTGCCGGTGATCCTGCTGGTGGTATGTAATCTGATTGATTATGCTACCGGACTTATGGCAAGCAAATACAGAGCACAGGATATCAATTCCTATAAAAGTATCAGAGGAATTTTCAAAAAGGTATCTATGTGGCTGCTGGTAGTTGTGGGAGCGATTATTGATGAAATGCTTCTATATGCATCAACTTCAATTGGTTGGAAGTCACCAGTCACATTTCTGGTGGCATGTGTCGTGGCAATGTGGCTGATCTGCAATGAGATTATCAGTATTTTAGAAAATATTCAGGACATGGGAGTGAATATCCCGGCATTTATGCAGCCGCTTGTGAAACACATCCGATCGCAGGTAGAAGATCAGGTGAAAGTGGATAATGATTCAGAGGGCGAATAATCGTCCTCTTTTTATTTGGAAGGAGAATGTATTATGGCAATGAATGGAATTGATATAAGCAGCTATCAATCAGGGATTAATCTTACAGTTGTTCCGTGTGACTTTGTGATCACGAAGGCAACTGAAGGAACTGGTTATGTAAACCCGGATTATGAGAGAGCCTATGCACAGGCGAAAGCAGCAGGCAAATGCTTGGGTATTTATCACTATGCATCTGGTGGAAACGTACAGGCAGAGGCAGACCATTTCTTAAAACAGGTTGGAAATCGTGTGGGAGAAGCGATTCTTATCTTAGACTGGGAATCATACACGAATCCGGCATTTGGCACAAATGATCATGCCTGGGTGAAGTCATGGTGTGACTATGTTGCTTCTAAAACCGGGGTCAATCCAATTGTATATGTCCAGCAGAGTGCCATGAACCGGCTTTCCGGAATCGGAAATTATCCGCTTTGGGTAGCACAGTACGCTGACATGAATACAACGGGGTATCAGGATCATCCTTGGAATGAAGGAAGTTATACCTGCGTAATGCGACAGTACAGTTCGTGTGGGCGTTTAAATGGATGGGCTGGAAATCTGGATTTGAACAAATTCTATGGAAACCGGGAAGACTGGAATAAATACGCCGGTAAAGGAAATAACGTATCACCAAGTAATCCAGCAACAGCTCCGGCAGGGTCTGCGCTGGATTTGGCAGTTGGAGTTATGCAGGGAAAATACGGGAACGGAGATGCACGTAAATTTGCTCTTGGATCGCGGTACAGTGAAGTACAGGGATTTATTGATCACATCAGTTCCGCATCAGCAGATATGCTTGTAAATGAGACGAAATCCGGTAAATATGGTAACGGTGACACAAGAAAGGTTGTTCTCGGTAGCCGGTATACGGAAGTACAGAACAAGATTAACGCTGCGTTTGCCAGAAAATCGAATGAGCAGATCGCACAGGAAGTTCTTGCCGGTAGATGGGGCAACGGAAACGACAGAAAGAATCGTCTTTCAGCTGCCGGATATGACTACAATACAATTCAGAATATCGTGAACGGTAAGTCAGGTGCTTCATCCGCACAGTATTACACCGTGCAGAGCGGAGATACGCTTTCCGGTATTGCAGCTAAATACGGCACGTCCTACCAGAAGGTTGCGCAGCTGAATGGAATCAGCAATCCGAATGTGATCTATGTTGGTCAGAGACTGCGGGTGAAATAAATCACGGTTGACAGCACCAAACATGAGGACTTACAATTCCCTTAAAATAAGAAGAAATAACTTTATCGGTTGTGGCAAAATGGTTGACCCAATGGGGTTCTAAAGCACTTGGTGATCAGGGGTATTCTCCGTCAGAAATCCTCCGCTATTATTACGGAGATGATATTTACATCAATACCGCTGAAGAAATTTCAGGCATTCCGTCTTCATGGCCAGGGTATACCCTTTCACAGGGCTCTTCTGGTACAAAAGTCCGGCAAATGCAGGAACAGCTAAATGTCATTGCCGGTGCATACCCGGCAATTCCGAAAATCACAGTTGACGGTATTTATGGTCCGGCAACAGCATCGTCTGTCAGAAAATTCCAGTCGGTGTTCGGTCTTCCGGTAACCGGAACTGTTGATTACCGTACATGGTATAAAATTTCCGAAATTTATGTAGGTGTATCCAGAATTGCAGAATTGTCCTGACTTGGATTTTATATTATGATCTAAGTTTTCTCCCAAAGTCTGCTTTTATGCAAGGAATACCAAATGTGTCATGCTTCAGTTTAAAATGTTTCATACTCATCTGGTGCAGATTGCTGTAAAATAAAAAATGCTAAAATTAACAAAACCTCCCAGTGTAATCTGAATTTATTCTCCATATACTAGGAGCGTAACACAAAACAAAATGTTACAAAAAAGGAGGAAATGAATATGGCAAGTCGTTCATCAAACAGAGCAGCCGTGCCAGAAGCAAAAGGTGCACTGGACAAATTTAAATACGAGGTTGCAAGTGAACTGGGAGTACCGTTATCAGACGGGTACAACGGAGACTTAACTTCAAGACAGAACGGATCTGTCGGAGGTTATATGGTCAAGAAAATGATCGAAGAACAGGAAAAACAGATGTCCGGTCGATAGGGACAGTCAGTGAAGGTATCACAGGCATTTCTGCCGGATACAAAAAGGGAATGTCTGATAAACAGGCACTCCCTTTTTCTCTGATCACTAAGCTGGAAATCGGACTTGAACCGACGACCCCTTCATTACGAGTGAAGTGCTCTACCGACTGAGCTATTCCAGCATTCGTACTACTTTTGCAGTCACGAATTATATTATATCAAATTTTTGAATAAAAGCAACTCTTTTTTAAAAAAATTACACTTTAAAATAAACATAAAAAATAGGTATTGAAATCTGTAACCAGATATGGTAAACTTTTTACAATTTGAGAAAGTGTGGGCGCTCTGGAATTGAAAAGACTCCAAGAGTGCCCCTTTTTTGAGAATAAAAGAGTATTACGAAGGGATAAGGTGAACATATGAAAGCGTTTCTAATTTTAGAAGACGGAACTGTGTTTGAAGGCACAAGCATCGGCTCAACAAAAGATATGATTAGTGAGATTGTATTCAATACTTCAATGACTGGATACTTAGAGGTGCTGACAGACCCTTCTTACGCCGGACAGGCCGTTGTCATGACATATCCGCTGATCGGAAACTATGGTATTACACCGGATATGGAGTCCAAGAAGGCGTGGCCGGATGGTTATATTGTAAGAGAATTGTCCAGAATGCCAAGCAACTTCCGTTGTGAAGGTACAATTCAGGATTTCCTGAAAGAACAGGATATTCCGGGAATTGCAGGAATTGATACCAGAGCACTTACCAAAATCCTCCGCGAAAAGGGTACAATGAATGGTATGATCACAACGAATGAAAATTACAATCTGGACGAGGTACTTCCGAAACTTCATGCATACAAAGTAGGAGATGTAGTTTCCAAAGTAACTTGCAGTGAAAAATATGTCTTAGAAGGCAATGGACCAAAAGTTGCATTGATGGACTTTGGTGCTAAGAACAACATTGCAAGGTCTTTAAATGATCGTGGATGTGAAGTTACCGTTTACCCGGCAAATACACCTGCAGAAGAGATCATTTCCGCAAATCCGGACGGTATCATGCTGTCGAACGGACCTGGCGATCCGGCGGATTGCACTTCCATTATTAAAGAAATCAGAAAATTATACGACTCAGATATCCCGATCTTTGCAATCTGTCTGGGACATCAGCTGATGGCACTCGCCAACGGTGGTAAGACCTATAAGTTGAAATACGGACACAGGGGCGGGAACCATCCGGTAAAAGATCTGCAGACAGGAAGAGTTTATATTTCTTCCCAGAACCATGGGTATGCTGTAGATGCTGATAGTATTCCGGAAAGCGTTGCAGTACCTGCATTTGTGAACGTCAATGACAAGACAAACGAAGGAATGTCATACGTTGGAAAGAATATTTTTACAGTACAGTTCCATCCGGAAGCTTGCCCGGGGCCACAGGATTCTG
>ERZ772816.2517-NODE-2517-length-12130-cov-4.167785_pt1 | contig 12130 bp, 10 predicted proteins | sample MGYA00511359_ERZ772816 | MGnify/ENA primary metagenome ERZ772816 (study PRJEB29015, sample SAMEA2737710) | human gut metagenome | biome: human gut; feature: human-associated habitat; material: faeces | place: China | collected 2012 ...
TCCTCCGGAACCGGCGCTTCCGTCCTTCTGGGCGAAACCGATGACATTGCAGGCAGTGGATCCGTTGGGATACACTCTCCTGTACTCGTCCTCAAACCAGACGCCCAGAATTTTTTTCTGCTCGCTGTTCTTCGTAAAGGCCTCGTTTCTGGCCTTGGACTCTGTTTCAAACTGTTCCTTTTCCTCAAAGGTCATCTGTTTTTTATACCGGATATAGGAGCTGTCCTTCTTTCCTGTGATCGTGCTGCGCAGATCCTCCGCGTCAAAGCCGAACAGCTCTGTGAGCAGCGCAATCGTAGGCTCCACGCACTCCTTTTTCTCATCCTCGTACATCTGCTTCGGATCGAGAATCAGAGTGTACACCTTCTCGCTGGTGGCCAGGTAGGATCCGTTCCGATCCACAATGTCTCCCCTCCGGTAGGGAATCGTCCTGCTGTCGTAATCCTGGTGGGATAAAACCACCTGCGTATAGTCCTCGTTCTTGTTCTGCACCATGGTATAGAGAATCACGGTAAGAGCAATTAAAGCCAGCATCATCACCAAGACGGTAATGGCCAGCTTTTCCTGCATGTATTTTCTGAATGGCTGCTTATTATTAGTGCTCTGGGACATCTTCATACTGTCTTACATACTCGCTTTCTGTTTTATCATACAAAAGAATCTGATCCTTATTCGCATAAACCATCCCCAGTTCCTTTGTAGCAACGTCGTAAATGTAATCCAGATCCACGTAGGTATTGATGCTCGTCTCCAGCGCATCATTCTCGGCCCGCAGCGCCTCCACCTCACGTTCCAGCTTCTCAATATTTCCCAGACGGGAGGTAATGGAAGATCGGAGAGCCAGATACTGCATACAGATAGCGAGGGTAATTATCGCTGCCAGAGTCAGCGCCATCACGTAGGGCGCGTCCATCTGCAGGGCCTTCTCCCTGTTTCTCCTTACAATATGGCTGCGCCTGAGATGATCCTCAGCCTGCCTCTTCCTCTGCGCTGCCTCGCGGCTGCCAGACCGGCCCTTCCCGGCCTGCTTTACTTTTCTAACTGTATTCCCATCCGTATATGTATCATATACTCGATGCCTTTTTGCAGCCATAGGTCCTCCTCCTCTTTTTGCAGGGCGTCTCCTGCAGCGCTGTCTGCGCCGCTATGCTCCTGCCTTTTCAAATACTCTCAGCTTGGCGCTCTTTGATCTCTTATTAGCGGCCAGCTCCTCCTCCGAGGGCAGCACAGGCTTTCTCGTCACTACCCGCCCTTTGCTCTTTCTGCCGCACATGCACACCGGAAACTCCGGCGGACAGATGCAGGGATTTTCATTTTCCCTGAACTTGTTCTTTACAATTCGATCCTCCAGAGAGTGGAACGTGATAATCGACAGGCGGCCGCCTGGATTCAGCAGATCGATCATCGTATCGATGGACTGCTCCAGCACCTGAAGCTCGCGGTTCAGTTCAATCCGGATGGCCTGAAACGTCCGCTTGGACGGATGGCCTCCGGTGGCTCTCACCTTGGCGGGAATCGCCGCCTTAATGATCTCCGTCAGCTCGCCGGCCGTCTCGATCTCCTTTTCCTGTCTGGCTTTCACAATATGCTTTGCAATATTCTTGATTGTCAAGTTGACGAAATATTATGTTTTTACAAATCAAATTAACTATTATAAAAAAGTAGCAGGCATTAATTGTCTGCTACTTTTAACTAAACGTGTTCTCTTTAAATCAATGATTTTATTTTTCTGAATTTTGATATCTTTTAATTCTAGTATAACTTTGCGCCTGCCGGAATGTGAGGATCGACCATCAGCAAATGGAGCTTTTCCTCGCCGTTTTCGTGATGCACGGCGGAGATCAGCATACCGCAAGAGTCAATGCCCATCATCGCTCTCGGAGGCAGATTGGTGATTGCAATGCAGGTCTTACCGACCAGTTCTTCCGGCTCATAATATTCGTGAATACCACTCAAAATGACCCTATCTACGCCGGTTCCGTCGTCCAGAACGAACTTTAAGAGCTTTTTGGACTTCTTCACGGCTTCGCATTCCTTAACCTTCACGGCACGGAAATCGCTCTTGGAGAAGGTGTCAAAATCCACCTGATCCTGGAACAACGGCTCGATCTCCACATTGGAAAAATCGATTTTTTCCTCCACAACCGGAGCCGCCTGAGCAGCCTCCGCAGGAGCCGAAACTTCCTTGGAACCCTTCTTGTCAGCGTCCAACGGCTTCATTGTCGGGAACAGGATCACGTCCCGGATAGAGTCGGTGCCGCAGAGCATCATGGCGCAGCGGTCGATGCCGAAGCCCAGACCGCCGGTGGGGGGCATACCGTACTCCAGCGCCAGCACGAAGTCCTCGTCCATCATGTCGGCCTCCTCGTCGCCATTGGCCCGCTTCTCCGCCTGAGCCTTGAAGCGCTGGTGCTGGTCGATGGGGTCGTTGAGCTCGGAGAAGGCATTGCCCATCTCGCAGCCGCAGACGAACATCTCATACCGCTCCGTCAGATGGGGATCCTCCGGGCTGCGCTTGGCCAGCGGACTCACCTCCACCGGGTACATGGTGATGAAGGTGGGCTGAATGAGCGTCTCCTCCACCTTCTGGTCGAAGGTCTCGTACAGGGCGTTGCCCCACTTCCGGGCCACGCCCTCCATGTCCACGCCTACGCTCTTGGCCAGCTCCACGGCGGCGTCATCATCGCCCTCAATGGCCATGAAGTCGGCGCCGGTGACATTCTGCACGGCATCGGCCATGGTGATGCGCTTCCAGCTGGGGGTCAGATCCACGTCGTGGCCCAGCCACTGGATGTGGTAGGTGCCGAGGATCTCCTTGGCGGCTCCGGTGAGGATGCCCTCCAGGATATCCATCATGCCGTCCAGATTGGTGTAGGCCTGATACAGCTCACAGGTGGTGAACTCCGGGTTGTGCTTGGTGTCCATGCCCTCGTTGCGGAAGATGCGGCCCACCTCGTATACCCGCTCCAGACCGCCCACGATGAGCCGCTTCAGGTGCAGCTCCGTGGCGATCCGCATATACATATCGATATCCTGAGCATTGTGGTGGGTGATGAAGGGCCGGGCGTTGGCGCCGCCGGCAATGGGGCTGAGCACGGGGGTCTCCACCTCCATGAAGCCCATATTGTCCAGATACCGGCGCAGATACGCTACGAACTTGCTGCGGATCTCAAAGTTCCGCTGGGATTCGGGATTCATAATGAGATCCACATACCGCTGGCGGTAGCGCAGCTCCTTGTCCGTCAGACCGTGGAACTTCTCCGGCAGGGGCTGGAGGGACTTCGACAGCAGGGTGATCTCATGGGCCCGGATGCTCATCTCGCCCTTCTGGGTGCGGAACACGTCGCCCTTGACGCCTACGATATCACCGATGTCATATTTCCTGAAGCGGTCATAGGCCTCCTCGTCCATCTCATCCTTCCGGGCGTAGATCTGGATGCGGCCGGACTTATCCTTCAGATCGCAGAAGGACACCTTGCCCATGCCCCGCTTGCTCATAAGACGGCCCGCCAGAGAGACGGTCTGTCCCTCCAGCTGGTCGAACTGATCCTTGACCTCCTGTGCGTGATGGGTCACGTCATAGCGGGTGATCTCGAAGGGGTTCATACCCGCCTCCTGCAGGGCTGCCAGCTTATCCCGGCGGATCTGGAGAATTTCCCGCAGGTCCTGTTGATTCTGATTCTGCTGTGCCATAGATATGGTCTCCTTATCGTTCGATCTTGTCCACCCGGTAGCGGATAACGCCCTTGGGGGCCTCCACGGTGATCTCGCTGCCGGCCTTGCTGCCCATCAGGGCCTTGCCGAAGGGGGAATCCTCCGACACCTTCCGCTCCATGACGTTGGCCTCCTGAGAGCCCACGATGGTATACTCCGGCAGGGTCTTGCCGTTATCCAGGTTGGTCACGGTGACACGGCAGCCGATGGATACCTTGTCGGAATCCATGTCCGTCTCGTCCACGATGACGGCGTGGAGCAGGATGTTCTCCAGCTCGGCAATGCGGGAGTAGAGCTTGCCCTGCTCGTTTTTGGCCTCGTCATACTCGCTGTTTTCCGACAGGTCACCGAAGCCTCTGGCCTCCTTGATGAGCTCTGCGATCTCGTCGGCACGGGTGGTCTTGCTGTAATCCAGCTCCTTTTTCAGCTCGTCGTACCGCTCCTGACTCATTTTGAATTCTTTTACCATGGAATCCATTCCTTTCTGTTGACAAATACGGCATGGCCGCACGAGATTAGTATAAACACTATAACAAAAATAGTACAGACACTATATCACTCTGCATTATAAGTTCTTTCCCCGCCGGTGTCAAGTCCTACCCACACCGGGACAGCCGCACCCGGCGGAAGGCTTCCCTCCGCCAGCAGCGCCGCCAGCAGTGGTTCCTCCGCTGCCCACGGCTTCATTTTTTCCCGCCACGGCTCGGCCCATACATACCGTACCTCCTGATGGCTCTCCCCTATCAGCAGGGAGGGAAGCCCCTCCGCCGCTGCGCCGAAGCACACCGCCAGCTGCGCCGCCGGGGAGCCTTCCCCCAGCCCGTACCGGTGCCGCAGGGATCGCTGCAGCTCCTCCTGCCCCCGGCCCAGCTGCGGCGACAGATATCGCACCCGCCGGGCCAGCAGATCCGCCGCCTCCGTAACGGCTCCGTCGGGCCGGGAGGCCCGCAGCACCACACTGGCCTGTGACCGGCAGAGTCCCAGCTGCCTGCAGGCGCAGTCCACCAGCTGCCCCAGCATGGCCCGCCGCAGTGCCACCGGGGCCGGGAGCCGAAGGGGAAGCAGCAGCGCCGCCCACTCCGGCGGTGCCGCCGCATACCGCACCCCGGCGTCAGCCATGGCCTGTGCCGCCTGCCGCACCCGGCGCTGTACCCGCCGATTCAGCCGTCCGCCGCCCTCCAGCAGGCACACCTCCCCGTCTCCCAGCGGACAGCGCCGCAGGGTGAGCTTTTTCCGCTTCTCCTCCCATCGCACATATCCCACCATAACACAGCGCCCCCTTTCCACCAGTCTATGGCCCGGCGGCGGGAGAAAGACGGCATAAAAAATTCCCCACCTGCACCAAGCGGTGCAGGTGGGGAAAAGGCCGCTTACCACCAATAGGGGATGTACCCCGGCAGACGGTTCAGCGGATTGATGCGGCTGTAGTTCTCCCAGATCTCGTAGTGGACGTGGGGGCCGGTAGAGATGCCCGTGGAGCCGCACAGGCCGATGACCTCGCCCTGCTCCACATGCTCGCCCACCTCCACCAGACGCTCACTCATGTGGGCGTACAGGGTGAAGTTGCCGTTTCCGTGGTCGATCTCCACATAGTTGCCGTAGCCGCCCCAGCTGTACTTAGAACCCACTACGGTGCCGGATTTCACAGCGTAGATGTAGCTGCCGTAGGAGGCGCCGATGTCCACGCCCATGTGGTTGGTGCTGGCGCCGGGGGTGGGCTGGTCACGCCCGCCGTAGCCGGAGGTAATGAGCCGGCAGTCCGAGGGCCAGATGTACCCGTCGGAGGAGGGCGTCTCGCCGGAGCCGCTGCTGCTTCCGCCGCCGCTGCCTCCACTGTTATCGCCGCCGTTGTTCCGGTTTTCTTCCTCTCTCCGGGCCTGGATCTGAGCGTCCAGTTCATCGGCGGCTGCCTTCTCCTGAGCGGCCAGATCGTTCAGGCCGTCCGCCGTTTCGTTGTACTTGGCAATGAGCTGGGTGGCTGCCTCCAGCTGGCTGTCCAGCTCCGTCTGACGGCTCTCCAGCTGGGAGCGCTGCTCCTCCAGCGCCTGCCGGTCAGCCTGCATCTGCTGGCGCAGCTGCCGCAGGTCGCTGATGACGCTCTGGTCGTGCTCGGCCACCTCATTGATGAAGTCGATGCGGCCCAAAAGATCGCTGAAGCTGGTGGCCTTGAAGATCACCGACCAGAAGGAGGCGGTACCCCGCTCCTCTTCATCCCGCACCTGACGGCAGAACAGGTCGTACTGAGCTTCTTCCTTCTGCTGGTTGTCCGCCAGCTCCGCCTCCAGCGCATCGATCTGCTGCTGGGCGTTGGAGATCTGGCTGCGGAGGATATCCGCCTGCTGATCCAGCAGGTTTTTCTGCTCCAGCGCATCGGCCTTGTTGGCCTCGGCCTCCTCGATCTGCTGGTTGATCTCCTCCAGCTTCTTCTGGTGCTCCTCCGACTGCTCCTGCAGGTCTGCGATGGTCTCGGCATAGACGTTCACCGGGCGCAGAGCGCCGCTGGTGAACACAATGCTCACCGCCATGAGAACGGCCAGCAGGCCGCACCATTTTTTCTTACTCATGCTGCACTCCTCCTTATACTCTCAGGAACTTCCGGATGGCGGTCAGGCTGCCGCCCACGCCCACCAGAATACCTACCAGACCGAACACACCGGCCACCGGCCCCCAAATTTTCCGGAAGGACACCACCCGCAGCAGCTGCAGGGTATCGGACCCGGCAATGCCCTTGGAAATGGCCTCATACAGCAGCCACTGCAGCCCAAAGGCGATGACGGCGCCCATCAGACCGATGAGCAGACCCTCATAGACGAAGGGCCATCGAATGAAGCCGTCGGTGGCGCCCACCATCTTCATGATGGCGATCTCATCCCGCCGGTCAAAGGTGGTGAGCTTGATGGTGTTGGAGATAATGAATACCGAGATCACCAGCAGCACCGCAATGAGGGCGATGCTGATGAGGCTTGCCACATTCCGCACCGTCAAAAACCCGTTGGAGATGGCCTCGTCCGCCCGGACCTTTACGATGCCGGGGGTGGCCTCCAGATCGGATACCACCTGCTGCATCTGTGCGGCGTCCGTCAGATGGATAACGTACCGATGGCGGAAAATAGAGGGATCCAAGTTGCTGTACAGGTCGTCCTCATCATACTGCTCCACGTAGCTGTCCCGTGCCTCCTGCCGGGAGACGAAGGTGCAGTCCGCTGCGCCGGGGATCTTCTCCAGCGTGGACTGCAGGGCCTTGGCCTCGTTGTCAGAGAGGTTCTCATCCACGAAGGCCAGCACAGCGTTTTCCTTTTGCAGGTCCTTCAGGTTCTCGTTGGCGTTATAGGCCACCAGCGAAAAGGTCCCCATGATCACCAGACACGCCACCGTCACGCCGATGGCGGCGAAGGACATGAATCCGTGGGAGAACATATTGCGGATGCCCTCCCGGAAAAAATATCGAAAATCGTGCTTCATCTGTTATACCTCATACGTTCCCACGCCGTCGCCGTTGACCTGCCCGTGATCGATCATGATGACCCGCTTGTCGAAGTGGTTCACCAGATCCCGCTCGTGGGTCACCACCACCACGGTGGTGCCAAGGGCGTTGATGCGCTCCAGCAGGGTCATGATCTCCAGCGAGCGGTTGGGATCCAGATTGCCGGTAGGCTCGTCGGCTACGATGGTGCTGGGGTTGTTCACCAGCGCCCGTGCAATGGCCACACGCTGGCACTGGCCGCCGGACAGCTGGTCCGGGCGATGGTCGATCCGATCGCCAAGCCCCACCATCTCCAGCGCCGCACGGGCCCGCTCCCGGCGCTCCGCCTTTTTCACCCCGCCGTACAGCAGCGGCAGGGCCACGTTATCCAGCGCCGTCAGCCGGGGCAGCAGGTGGAAGGACTGAAACACGAAGCCCAGTTCCTGGTTCCGCACCTGCGCCAGCTGTAGGTCCGTGCAGGCGGTGATATCCTGCCCGCACAGGAGATAGCTGCCGCTGGTGGGCTCATCCAAACAGCCGATGATGTTCATCAGCGTGGTCTTGCCGCTGCCGGAGGGGCCCATGATGGCAAGGTATTCTCCCTCGGCCACATCCAGACTCACGTCCCGCAGCACACGGGTCACGGTCTTGCCCATGGGGTAGTCCTTGCAGATATTCCGCATTTCAAGGATCATGCTCAGCCCTCCGTCACGGTGTTGTCTGTGGCAGTACCGTCCGTTACGGCACCGCCACCACCCTCCGGCTGTTCAACGCCGCCACCCGATGCATTGCTGTCGTCCGGCTTAAAGGTGCGCTGGTCATAGGGAACACAGATCATTCCCACCGTCAGTGTCTCATCCGGGTAGGCGATATAATCCTCCGTCGTCAGCCCGCTCTCCACGGGATAGGTGGCCAGCGTCTCCTCATAGGTACCCAAGGTCAGGCTGCGCTTTTCCAGCTTCCCATTCTTATCCTGCGCCCACACCCACGGGGAGGTGTCGGCGTCATTGATGTAATAGGCGGGCAGGTGGATACCCTCCTGCCGCTGGCCCTGACCGTGATCCGGCTCGATGTAAACGTGCTGGCCCATCAGCAGACCATCGCTGCTGTCCAGCGTCACATAGAAGGGGTACTTGCTGGCGGTGGACACGTCGCTGCCGCCGTCCATGGTGTTTTGATTACTACCGGTGGCGGGATTCTTCCAATCAATAGAACTGACGCTGCCCTTCCAGACGTCACTGCCCACACGGGAACGGACCAGCACCTCCGCCCCCTTGGACAGGGCCGACGCATTGTTCTCATTGACGTAGCCCTTCACACGGAAGCCTGCCGTCTCCACGATGGTCATGAAGGGTAGGGCTTTGCCGTTGCTGTCGGTGCCTCCGTTCTCGTTCACCGCCTGCACCCGGCCGTCTACCGGAGAGGTGACGTCGGCGCTGCCGACGCTGTTGCCGAGACGCTGCACCTCCTTCTCCTTCAGGGTGATGTTGTACTGCTGCTCCAGAATGGCCGCCGTGGCCTCCCGGATCTCCAGATCGTATTGCAGCTGCTGATCTGCCGAGACGTTGCTCTTGTCCCGTTCCAGACGGGCTTTCTCCTCCTGCTTGGCGCTGAGGGTACTTTTCATTTGTTCCAGCTCCAGCTGGGCCTTCTCCAGATCCAACTGAGCCTGCGTCTGGTCGTAGGTAAAGAGGGTCTGGCCTTTTTTCACCTCGTCTCCGGTCTTTACGGCAACGGAAGCCACCTGACGGCTGTCATCCTTCTCCACCTTCGTCTCGCCCTGAGCGCTGACGACTCCGGCGAAGCGATCCGCCTGTCCCACGCCGCTCAGGCCGCAGATCATAGATACGGATTCCACCGACGCCTTGCCCTTGCTGCTTTTTCCGCAGCCCGCCAAGTTGCTCAGCAGCAACAGCGCCGCTAAAAGCAGTGCCATCTTTTTCATGTCATTTCTCCTTTAATTTCACTGTGTTTTGCCCAAGTAGCTCCTTGCGCCGCCGGTCTTTCCTTTTATAGGACGGCAATGGGCCGGAAAATGTTCCCTCCATCGCCTATAGCGGTGAAAATGAGCATTGACAGGCTCCCTCTCTCAGAGTATGATATATTACAAATATATCAATGGAGGTAGGGCTATGGACCTGCTCAGCTATCGGACCTTGGGCGCAGAGGCGCCCCTGTCCCGGCGGATGCCGGAGCGTGTCCTGCAATTCGGGGACGGCAACTTCCTGCGGGGCTTTGTGGATGATTTCATCGATCAGATGAACGAAAAGGCGGACTTTGACAGCAGCGTGGTGATCGTGCCCCCGGCCTCCACCGGCAAGACGGGGCGCATCAACCGGCAGGACGGACTATACCAGCTGTACCTGCGGGGAAAACTCAACGGTCAGGTGGTCAACCAGCGGCGGCTCATCCGGTGCGTCAGTCGTGCGCTGGACGTGTTCACTCAATGGCAGGAGCTGCTGGATTTTGTATGCGGCGACAAGCTACGGTTTGTGATCTCCAACACCACGGAGGCAGGCATCGTCTACGATCCCGCCTGTCGCTTTGACGACTGCCCGCCCGCCTCCTTCCCCGCCAAGCTGACCCGGCTGCTGTGGCAGCGCTGGTACGCCGGAAAACCGGGGCTGATTCTCCTGCCCTGTGAACTCATTGCCGACAACGGCACCGTCCTGCGGGACACCGTGCTGCACCACGCCGCCGACTGGGCACTGGAGGAGGATTTCCTGCACTGGCTCCGGGAGGAGAACCATTTTTGCAATACGCTGGTGGATCGCATCGTCACCGGATATCCTGCCGCTCAGGCTTCCCGGCTCAACGCTGAAAACGGCTATGAGGATGCTCTGCTGGACACCGCTGAGCCCTTCGGCCTGTGGGTCATCGAGGGAGGCGAGGCCCTGAGCCTGGAGTTTCCCGCCCAAAAGGCGGGGCTGCCGGTGAAGTTCGTGGCGGACCACCATCCTTATAAGGAGCAGAAGGTCCGTATTCTGAACGGCGGCCACACCAGCATGGTGCTGGCGGCGTATCTGGCGGGCCACGACATCGTCCGGGACTGCATGGAGGACGAGGCCGTCCGGGCGTATCTGGAGGGGGCGCTGTTTCAGGAGATCATCCCCACCCTATCCCTGCCCCGTGAGGACTGCGAAGCCTTTGCCCGTGCGGTGGAGGAGCGGTTCGCCAACCCCTACATCGATCACCGGCTGCTGGATATCGCCCTGAACTCTGTCTCCAAGTGGCGGGCACGGGTGCTGCCCAGTGTCACCGCCTATCTGGAAAAGACGGGGCGGCTGCCGGTGCGGCTGACCTTCTCCTTCGCTGCCCTGTGTGCCTTCTATACCCAGGACCAGCGCAGCGGTGAGCCGTACCCCGTGCGGGATGAGGCGGCCGTACTGAATTTCTTTGCCGTTCACGCAGGTGATACGGCGGAAGCACTGGTAACGGCTCTGGCGGCCCGTGAGAATTTCTGGGGACAGGACCTGAACCGGCTGCCCGGCTTCACCGCCGCCGCAGCGGATGATCTGCAGCGCATCCGCCGGGACGGCATGGCCGCCGCCATGGAGGCCTGCCGGAAGGAGGCTGCACTATGAGCCGCATCCTGCAAATTCATCCCGATGACAACGTGGCCGTGGCGCTGGAGCCCTTGAAGGCCGGAGAGGTCGTGGAGACCTCCGCCGGAGCCGTGACTCTGCGGGAGGATATCCCCCAAGGTCACAAGCTGGCGCTGATGGATATCCCCTCCGAGGCCGCCGTAGTGAAATACGGCTTTCCCATTGGCCACGCTACCCAAGCCATCCATGTGGGCGACTGGGTCCACAGCCACGATCTGGCCACCTCCCTCAATGAGGAGGCCGTCACCGCCGCCGCCATCACTCCGGTACAGGAAGCCCCTGCCGCCGCCCGGACCTTCCGGGGGTTCCGGCGCAAGGGCGGCGTGGGCATCCGCAATGAGATCTGGATCATCCCCACCGTGGGCTGTGTCAACAGCGTGGCCGAAACGCTGGCACGGATAGTCTCCCACGATATCCGAGGCAGCGTGACGGGTGTCTACGCTTGGCCCCATCCCTATGGCTGTTCCCAAACGGGAGACGATCAGGAGCATACCCGTCGTATCCTTTGTGATCTGATCTGCCATCCCAATGCAGGCGGTGTACTGGTGCTGGGACTGGGCTGTGAAAACAGCAACATCGGGGAACTGAAAAAGCTACTGGGGGACTGGGACCCGGAGCGAATAGCGTTTCTGGAGTGCCAGTCCGTCCCGGACGAACTGGAGGCCGGCAAGGTTCTGCTGCGTCGGCTCATCGGCCACGCCGCTAAGGATGTTCGGTGCAGCATCCCCGTCAGCGAACTGGTCGTCGGTCTCAAGTGCGGCGGCTCCGACGGTCTGTCGGGCATCACCGCCAATCCGCTGGTGGGCCGCATTGCCGACCGGCTGGTGGCCATGGGCGGTACGGCTCTGCTGGCGGAGGTGCCGGAGATGTTCGGCGCCGGGGGGGGGCTGTTCCGCCGCTGTGCCGACGAAACAGTACAAAAGGAACTGCCGGCATTGGTGGCGGATTTCAAGGACTACTTCGTCCGCCACGGGCAGGTGGTGTATGAAAATCCCTCCCCCGGCAACAAGGCCGGCGGTATCACCACGCTGGAGGAGAAGTCGCTGGGCTGCGTCCAGAAGGGCGGCAGTTCCCCCATTTGCGGGGTGCTGCCCTATGGTCAGCGGGTGCAGAACCGGGGTCTGACCGTGCTCCAGACCCCCGGCAACGATCTGGTATCCACCACCGCTCTGGCGGCGGCGGGAGCGCACATGGTGCTCTTCACCACTGGGCGGGGAACGCCCTTTGCCGGGCCCGTCCCTACGTTGAAGATCTCCACCAACACCGCTCTGGCCCAGCGCAAGCCCCAATGGATCGACTTCAACGCCGGTACGCTGGTGCAGGGGGACTCTTGGGATGATGCCGTGGA
>ERZ772816.2521-NODE-2521-length-12101-cov-3.904035_pt1 | contig 12101 bp, 7 predicted proteins | sample MGYA00511359_ERZ772816 | MGnify/ENA primary metagenome ERZ772816 (study PRJEB29015, sample SAMEA2737710) | human gut metagenome | biome: human gut; feature: human-associated habitat; material: faeces | place: China | collected 2012 ...
GTCTGATAGCCAGCGCCGGTTGGATCGGCCCAGTTGCGGATGCCGATTCGCGCACCCTTCTTCGCGTCATTGATCTGGAAGTCCACGCCTTCGAACGTTCCGGCCGCGGCCTCTCCCAGATCGATGGCCATTTCGACGACATACCCGCCGTCGACGACGCGGCCGGCCGTGCGGACCCTGGACTTCTGGACGTCCTCGGCGGCACCGGCACCGAAGCTGAGCTCCCGGCCATCGGCCGACACGCGAATCTGCTGGATGTCATCGGTGTACTGGCCGCTCTTGGTGTTGCCGCGGTCGATGAACACCTCCACGGAGTCCTTCTCATACGGATTCGAATTGGTCAGGTCGACGTCCGCGTCGTTCACCTTCACGAGAACGTACAGCTTGCCGTCCGACCACAGGGTCTTGGCGGTAGCGGTCGCCTCGGGTGTCCCGCTGGTCACTTTGTCCAGCGCGACCTCGACGGCGTCGTCCCACGCGGCGTCCGACGCATCGGCATCAATCTTCGGGGCTTCGACGTCGGAGGGAACCTGCACGGTCTCCGTATAGCTCAACGGTTCGACCAGCGTGACCGTACCGGTCGGGTTGGTGTCCCATGCGGCGGCCTGTCCGCTGTCGCCATCCTTAACGATCACGTTCAGACCCACCGCGGCATTCTCGACGGCGTCGGGGCAAGGCATCGTGACGACCAGCTCGTATCCGCCATCGCCTTCCACGACCTTGGAAGCCACGTCGGCGGCCGCGGGGCCAGAGCTGCGCCCGATCACGTACTCGGCGTCGCCGACCCGCACGGTTACGGAGTCGCCGTCCGATTTCGTGGCGTCGACCGCATCCACATAGACGGTCAGCGTTCCGACGTTCCAGTAGGCGTTGAACGTTCCTGCGACCGTCCCGTCCTCCGAGGCGTTCAGTCCGATCAGCGGCAGGCGCTCCCAAGGCGACGAGGCGCCGTTCCTGGGTTCGGTCCCGGGCAGCGGCGAATCGACCGTGGCCGAGGGGTCCTTGAACACGATCGCGCTTTTCATCGATTCGGGCAGGTTGTCCTCATCGCCGATGTAACCGACGTAGGCGGGCTTACGGTTGAGGTTCTCGTCGAACAGCAGCGGCGCGCCCTCCTTGTTGCGCCAGGACTGGTCGTCGCTCAGCCCCCACACCGAAACCGAGAACAGCTGGTCGGCGTGCCTGTGGATGATCTGGTTGACGTCGTAGTAGTACCGTCCCTGCTCGATGAGCTTCGCCTCCGTGACCGGCGTTCCGGTGGCGACGTCCAGTTCGGTGATGGCCTGCTTCTTGTTGAAGCGCTCCATGTCGGTCAGCGCGGCCTCCAGGTTCGAGGTCGCCGTGGTCAACGTCACATGGAACTGGTGGCCGATGCCGTCGAACGGCACGCCTTCGGCAACCATACGGTCCAGCAGGGCAGCATACCGGGTGCGCTTACCCGACTGCTCGGTGTTGTAATCGTTGATGAACAACGTCACCGGATGATCGTCCGAAGGATCGGCGTACACCTCGTTGAAGTACGTGTTCGCATTCTCGAACGCGTCATAGATGTAGTCCTCACCGTCGTAGGTCTGGTACCACAGCGAATTGCGCATGCCGTTGGTGTCCGGATTGTCGGTGTCGTTCACGGTTTCGTTGACGACATCGAACGCCACGACGGGATTCGTGTCGCTGCCGAACGGACCGAACTCATCGGAGATCGCCTTGGCGACGTTCTCGATGTGCTGACGCTGACGCTCCTGCATCGTGGCCTTGTCGGCCAGCGGGCAGCTGGTGACACCGGCGGTGTTATTGGTGTCCTCACACCATTCGTCCGCTTGGAAGAACCAGTCGGGCGTCTGGGAGTACCACACCAGAACGTGGCCGTAGATCCGGATGTTGTTGTCGCTGGCGAACTTCAACAGGCTCCGGGTGTTATCGGACATGGCGAACTCATGATTGCCGTCGTACCAGCCTTCCGGCTTCATCGAGTTTTCCGGAGTGATCTGGTTGAAGTTGGCAAGCACCGTATCCTGCCGTTCCTGGCTATTGAGACCGCTATAGGCTTCGGTCGCCACACCGGCGGCGATGCCCAGAGCGTTGTACTCGCCCTTGATGCCACCGGAGTAGTCGCCTTCCGCGGCGGTAGCCGACGGAGCGAATGCCAGCGGCACCAGCATGGCTACGGCCGCAAGCGCCGCGACGATGCCACGGCGCTTGGACGCCCCACGTTCATCGGTTGTATTGAACAATGTGTATCCATCACTTTCCTCATTGATAATGGTGTATTCCTTGCGTAGCCCGCGTATCGGGCCGTTCGGTTCGGCAGCTACTCTGCCCCCGAACCCGTTCGCTCGCACCTCCTTCACTCTTGTCTCTCGCTGACGTATTGACGCGTCAGCCCTGTTCCGAACCCATCGAACGGAATGGCCCCGCAACCGATGGGTTCAAGTCTGTCGGCACCTCACCAGGTGCGGTATTCCCCCGCCAACGCCAGGAACGCGAAGGCGTAGAGGAAGTTGTCGTAGTAGCGGCGCGTGCCGGTGCGGATCGGGGTGTCCCACAGCAGGCGCACCCAGCGGATCGCGTTGTCGAGCGCGTCCGGTTCCTGCGAGTGCATCGCGGCGAGCGAGCCTTCGGCGGTGGCGGCGATGAAGCCGACCGGGTGCAGCACGGTCTCGTCCACCGGCGTGCCGTCGATCGCATACACGCAGGTGCGGTCGTGTTCGAGGAAGAACCGCTGCAGCCGCGCGTTCGCGTCGCACAGGTCCGGCACGACGCCGTTCCACAGGCAGTCCAGTCCGATGTTGCCGGCGGTGCGGTAGGCGTCAGAGTAGAAGTGCCAGTGGTCGCGTTCGTCGACGTGCGGCGTGCCGTCGTAGTTCGAGTATTCGGGGTTCATGCCGGTCTGCGGGTGGCAGGCGGTGACCAGGTACTCGCGGCTCGCCTTGGCGGCCTGCGCCCAGAACGGACGGTCGGCCTCGTCGGCGCGCTCGGCGAACACCTCGTAGAAGTGCGGCAGATGGTAGGACGGGTCGGTCCATTCGGTTTCCGGGATGAACTTGATCAGATGGTTCTCCGGGTTCCACATCGGATAGCCTTCACCGTCCTCGCCCTGGTGCACGCAGGTGTGGAGGATCGAGCGGACGTGGCGGGAGTACTCGTACACGCCTTCACCGTCGCCCCATCGCGCGGAGGCCAGAAACAGGTCCATCGCGAAGTATTCCTCGCCGTCCGGGGCCGGACCGTCGGCGTTCGGTACGCCGCTGGGGTCCACGGACCAGACGAAGTAGCCCTGGTGCAGGCCCTCGGTCATGAACATGTATTTCATGACCCAGCCCCACAGCTTGTCGAACACGTCCTTGCGGTCGTACTGCACGGCGATCATCATCGCGTAGCTCATGCCCTCGGTGCGCACGTCGTGGTTGCCGGTGTCCATCACGTACCCCAGGCCTTCGTCGTTCTCCCAGTAGATCTTGTCCGGGCCTTCGAACATCTCATACCAGTTGCGCTCCAGGCGGGCCTGGATGGCCTCGCGGCTGTAGCCGCACTGTTCGAACAGGCTGGTCTCCATATGACCCATGGCTCCCGCACCCATTGTTTCATCCTTTCTCATCATGGACGCAACCCATCGCCCGCGATACCATGGTGACGGTTGGCAACTCATCATGCGGCATGACGTCCCAGTACAGACCCGTCAGACCGTCCAAGATCGCTCCCGCCGCCCAAGGCATCAGACAACGCCACGTGCTGCACAGGCTTCCATCCGGGTACCTCTCGTCCAAAAACCCCTGGCAGTGACAAAACCGTTCCGACATCCAGCCGACCCGCCCATATCCGTACTCACCATCCTTGAGGTTATATGTCTGGCAGCTCCAGCCGACCGCATCGCACAAACGCGACGCGATATATGTGTCGTTCCGATATCGGAGGTAATAAACCATATCCTCGATGGCCACACTTGACATCGGATGGATATGGGCGTTACTGGTCGAAGTGACGCTGCCTCCGCAACTCGACCAGCCGACTTCGTTCAGAGGCGGTACGCCAACGGGCGAATTCCAGCAAAAGCGGAAACTGCATTCATAGGCGAACGCCTCTCGCATCCGGTCAAGATACATAGCGTCTCCGGTAATGGCGTATAGGCATCCGACCGCCTTGATATACCCCAATATACCTTCGGAATCCACGGCTTTCGATGTATCCAGCGGCGCACCATAGCATTCCATATGCGCCACGTACCGGTCATGATAATGACGTTCGGATAGGAGCATCCCATCCAGATCCGAGTGGTCGCCGGTCAGCAAAGCCCAATACGCGGATGCGGCCAGACACCACACACCGCCGAACGATTCGTACTCGGCTCCTGAGCCGTCCATCTCATCGAACACGAATGGGTATTCGCCAACCGCATTGCGCCCTGCCGCCAATCGGGGAATGACGTTCCCGATGATCTTCAGCCAGTCCGAGTGATCGATTCCGCCGAACCGCCGCTCGATCTGCCACGCCCGCAACGCCGAGTACATCGTCTGCCCGACAAGGTACCCGCTGTGTCCGGGATTGGACAGTCCGTCGAACCACCAACCGCGGTTGCTCCACCGCTCATGTTCCACCGCCGTGTAGGGCAATCCGTTCGTCGGGTTGATGCAATGTTGGATGATATGCTCGATGCCGTCGAGGGCGTGACGACGCATAGCATCGTCCCCCAACCGCCAAGCCGACGCCAACATCGGTACCGCGGAGGCCATGCCGTTGGTCCAACTACTCGATCCCAACCGGCGGTACATATACGGCTTACCTTCGATGATCTCATCTCCCGGACTATGATGGTCGAAGACAAACCCCGCGTACATGTGTTCGTCCTCCAGCCACGCGTCTCTATCAACGGCGACTGCAATGTCGCGTATAGCCCGAGCGGGAGCGCCGACCTGACGCGGCGGTTCATGAAAACGACGGTATACGGTTTCCAGCACCGGTATGATAGCCCGTTCATCCCGGGCGGGAGCGTCGACGACGTCCAAGCGCATAATCGCCGCGCCTCCAGGCGCCAGTGTAATCGGCCCTTCCGCCGAGTCAGGACGTTCGCGGATATCCGTCGAGCTGACGAACAACCAGGGCGCGTTCTCATAGCCGATAGTCACGCCCACCGAGGCGTGGTCGTCGCAGGGCACGATTCCAGGCGTCGGCAACATGCAGCTGAATCCCGCATACTGGACGAAAGGCAGTTCATCACATGCCTCATGTCCGACCAACATCCCATCACCGCGGTCAACCAGATAGGGGCTGGACACCACACCGACGACACGGGAACGGGTCACGGCCAATGCACATGGATTGGACAGCCTGTCTCCTCGAATCATCCACCATGATGAGGCCGGCAGTTCGCTCCGTTCACGAAGCCGGGGAAATTTCGTCGCGGTTCGCAGCGGCGCCTCTCCACGATTACGCCCATACATGAACCCTGGCAGGAAGAACCGCGGTTCACCGTCAGCCCGAATCGGGATATCGATGCGAACGACCCCTTCGAACGCAACGGAGCCGTCATTGCGCACCGTTACCGTGCAACGCCACGGATCGGCGGGGGACCCGTTTCCTCCGTGCCAGTCGACTTCGACGGCAAGACCGCATTCATCAAGACGCACATACCGTCCCGCGCCGTCGGCTCGTCGGGCGGAACATTCCAGAGCCATTCCTGCCTCATTGCATACTTCACTGCTCATATCGTTCTCATATCTTCGCAAAACGTTGCCATCATGCGCCAAAACAATACTGAAGTACATAGTAACTATAGTTAAATCATTTGTCAAATAGGAAAAAGGTCTAAAAACGTTGATTTATCAACATTCTTCGCAGGAGGGGTGCGGACAAAATGTTGGACGCGTGAGCGTCCGGATTGGAGTCCGTCGTGTTCAGTAGGGAGCAAAGGCAGAGGGCCGTCGATTTGTACTTCAGTGAGGGCATGACGCCGGGGAGGGTGATCGCCGAGTTGGGGTATCCGTCCGAGTCGTGCCTGGCGAGATGGGTGTCCCGCGACCCCAGGCATGGGCGGGGCCGGCGGTTCTCGTATACGCTTGGCGTCAGGGTGGGGGGCCGCCAGGCGCGTCGCCGCCGGGGAGCATTACGCCGCCGTCGTCAGGGACGTCGGCTGCTCGCCGGCGAGCGTGTGGAGGTGGGCCGCCGCGTACGAGAGGAAAGGAATCGGTGGGCTCATGCCAGACGACGATGATGCGCGCGTCCCGGCGGTGGACGACGGGTGCGAAGACCCGGTCGAGTTGAGACGCAGGCTGGAGGCCCTGCAGTTGGAGAACGCCGTGATGAGAGAGACCATCAATGTTTTAAAAGCAGGCGACCCGCGCCTGGATCCCTCCGGGCTGACGAGCCGGGAGAAGGCGCGGGTCGTCGACGCGGTCAGAGGTGAGTTCGGGCTCGCGGACGCGCTCAGCGCGGTGGGGCTCAGGCGCAGCACCTACTATTACGGGCGCACGGCCATGCGGGCCGTCGACAAGTACGCCGTCCTGCGCGAACGGGTGCGCCTCCTGTTCGAGGAGGGCGGGCGCGTGTGGGGATACCGCACCATCCACGCCATGCTGCGGCGGGACCCGGCGGATCCGCTGGTCGTCTCGGAGAAGGTCGTGCGCCGCGTCATGCGGGAGGAGGGGCTCAGGCCCGTATACCTGAGGAAACCGAAGCGGTGGAGCTCTTACGGGGGTGAGATCGGCCGGGCGCCCGCCAACCTCGTGAACCGGGACTTCCACGCCGAACGTCCCAACATGCTGTGGCTGACGGACGTGACCCAGTTCGCCATGGACGGCTACAAGTGCTGGCTGTCCCCGGTCGTCGACTGCTTCGACGGCAAGATCGTCTCCTGGCGGCTGTCGAGAAGCCCCGACGCGGCCATGGCCGACGGCATGCTGCTCGACGCGATAGCCACCCTCGGGAACGGCGAACGTCCCGTGATCCACAGCGACCGCGGGTGCCATTACCGGCGGCCCGGATGGATCCGCATCTGCGAGGAGCACGGGCTGACCCACTCCATGAGCGCCAAGAGATGCTCGCCGGACAACGCCGCCATGGAGGGGTTCTTCGGCGGGCTCAAGAACGAGTTCCTCCACTGCCGCGACTGGAGGGGCGTGGGCTACGAACGGTTCCGCGAACGGCTCGCCGCCTACCTGACCCACTACAATGAGACACGCATCAAGAAATCACTGGGCTGGCAAAGCCCGATGCAATACAGGAAAAGCCTTGGACTGGTCGCATGACCGTCCAAAAAAACATCCGCACCCCCATTCCTGTGGTGATGTAGTGGAAGAAATGGCGATTGATGGCGTCGCATTCCGCTCGCATCACGTCATATACCACTTCCACACCGTTTTCCTCAAGAATGCGAAGTCCTTTGCCGGCCACGATGGGATTCGGATCGATCGAACCGACCACGACGCGCGTTATGCCGTGCGAAAGAATTAGATCGGTGCATGCCGGCTGCGATCCGACATGGCAGCAAGGTTCGAGAGTGTCGATGACCGTGGCTCCATGCATGTCGATACCATGCTCGTCGGCGTAGTCGAAGGCCATGCGTTCCGCATGCGGTCCGCGGTAGCGGTCGTGGTATCCGGCTGCGAGAATCTCGCCGTCGCGGACCACCACCGTGCCGACCAACGGATTCGGATTCACCCAACCGGCTCCCCTATGGGCCAGTTCCAGCGCCTGCGTCATGTATTTCCGATATTGAGGCATGTCATCCATGGTTCCAAGCATATTGCATCGATTGCGGTCCCACATTTCAAAATCGCCATGAGACATTCCGTAAATGGATAGGCGCGAACCGGTCATCCGTTCCATCGCCGTACGGCGTCGCACAATAACGCCATACAATGTTGGCAGACCAGCAAAGGAACCAGTGAGAGGAAACATCACATGCAGCGCGAAATCATGACGTCCATTCCGTTTTTGAGCCAGCCGTCGGCGGAGGCGCTCAATACGCCCGAGGATCTTGCCGTCGCACAGGATCTCAAAGACACACTCGACGCGCACCGCAACGGCTGCGTCGGCATGGCCGCAAACATGATCGGCGTCTCGAAGAGCATCATTGCATTCGTGGACGAGGATTTCGGCGGTCGCATCTTCGTAATGTTCAACCCGACGATCACTGCGAAAGACGGCGCCTACGACGCCTCCGAAGGCTGCCTGTCTCTCAAAGGCGAGCGCCGCACGGTCCGCTTCCAGCGCATTGAGGTCTCGTATGCGGATCGCAAGTTCCGCGAGCGCCATGCCACGTTCACTGGTTTCACCGCGCAGATCATCCAGCACGAGATCGATCATTGCGAAGGCATTATCATTTAACGGCTTTTTCAGGCATGGCACCTAGCGGCTTTTCGGGCGCTCCATCTAGCGACAGGCTTAGGAAAAATCGTTTGATGTAACAATCGTACGTAACCGCCTTACGTTACAGTTTCCGTAATGCACCGTAAGGCAGTGTCAAAGGAGATTTCATGGGTGCCATCGATATGTTCAACGATTTCGTCAAACTCATTGAAAGCGAGTCCCTGCCCGTCGAAGCCGTTGCGATTGCGGATGGCGACGCCATTATCGCGGAACGTCATTTCGTTCCCGATCAGGATCGCAATATTTATTCCCATACGAAAAGTTATGTTTCGACGGCTATTGGCATTGCGATTGAAGATGGCTTGCTGTCGCTCGATTCGCGATTGGTCGACTCGTTCCCCGAGTATGTTCCCTCCGATGCGCAACCGGAGTTGGGTCAGATCACGCTGAGGCACTTGCTGACTATGTCGAGCGGTTTCAATCATGCGTATTTGATGAACCCTGACCGGCGCAGTGGTGTTGGTGCGCCTGATTATTTACGGTACATGTTCTCTCGCAGGGTTGAGGTGGAGCCCGGCAGCACGTTCTGCTATTCGTCTGCGGATTCTGATTTGGCGGGCCGCATGTTGGAGCAGGCTGCCGGCATGCGTCTTGGCGAGTATTTGTATGGCACGATTTTTTCCAAGTTGGATCAGGGTTGGCCTGTTTGGGAATGTGATCCGCAAGGTCATCCGATTGCAGGCGGCGGGATCTACATGTCGCTTGCGAATATGTTGAAACTTGGCCAGGTCTATTTGAATGATGGCACTTGGCATGGCACGCGCATTGTCAGCGAATCGTGGGTCAAGCAGGCTTCCGGTAAGCAGATCGACACTCCGTATAGCAATATTTGGACGTGCGGTTATGGCTATCAGTTCTGGATGTCGCCTTATGAGGGGGCATATCGTGCGGATGGTGCGTACGGTCAGATTACTACGGTTTTGCCGAAGCAGGGTTTGGTTGTTGCGATTCAATGCCCGGAATCTGGTGATTTCGACAATATCGTTCGTCCTGCTTTGCATGAGCATCTGCTGCTTCCGCTTACTGCCTGAGCGCACGACTTTCGCCCATACCGTCGTGTAGATGGGGTATGGGATAATTATGCACGGTATTGTGCGTGGGTTGCGTTCCGGAATCCTTGATTGAGTTTCCGTTGACCGCTCATGCAACACGCTGGAATTCCAACGTTTCTTAAGGATGGAACACAACATTGGCTGAATTCATTTACCAGATGATCAAGGCCCGCAAGGCTTACGGCGACCGTGTGATTCTCGATGACGTGACTTTGAGCTTCCTGCCAGGCGCGAAGATTGGCGTTGTTGGCCCGAACGGCATGGGTAAGTCCACGCTGCTGAAGATCATGGCCGGACTCGACACCGTGTCTAATGGCGAGGCTTCTTTGACTCCGGGTTATACCGTCGGCATTCTGCAGCAGGAACCGCCGCTGGATGACACCAAGACTGTTGGCGAGAACATCAAGATGGCGTTCGGTGAGATCGCTGAAAAGGTGGCTCGTTTCAATCAGATTGGCGAAGAGATGGCCAATCCGGATGCCGATTTCGATGCTTTGATGGATGAGATGGGCAAGCTGCAGAACGATATCGATGCTGCAAACGGTTGGGATCTTGATTCTCAGCTTGAGCAGGCTATGGATGCTCTGCAGTGCCCGGATCCGGATACTCCGGTGACGGTGTGCTCCGGTGGCGAACGCCGTCGTGTGGCATTGTGCAAGCTGCTGCTGGAAGCTCCTGATCTGCTGCTGCTTGACGAGCCTACCAACCATCTTGATGCCGAGTCGATTCTGTGGTTGGAGCAGTTCCTGCACCAGTACAAGGGTGCCGTCATCGCCGTTACCCACGATCGTTACTTCATGGATAACGTGGCTGAGTGGATCTGCGAGGTCGACCGTGGTCAGCTGTACCCGTATAAGGGCAACTACACCACGTACTTGGAGACGAAGGCCAAGCGTATGGAGATCCAGGGCGCCAAGGACGCCAAGCTCGCCAAGCGTTTGAAGAGCGAACTTGATTGGGTGCGTTCTTCGCCGAAGGCCCGTCAGGCTAAGAACAAGGCTCGTCTGGAACGTTACGACCAGATGGAGCAGGAGGCTCGTAACAATAAGAAGCTTGACTTCTCCGAGATTCAGATTCCGGCTGGTCCGCGTCTGGGCTCTACTGTGCTGGAAGCCGAGCATATTCACAAGGCGTTCGGCGACCGTGTGTTGATCGACGATTTGAGCTTCACGCTGCCGCGTAACGGCATTGTCGGCGTGATCGGCCCGAACGGTGTGGGTAAGTCCACCCTGTTCAAGACCATTGTCGGCCTTGAACCGTTGACGTCTGGCTCGTTGAAGATCGGTGAGACCGTGCAGATCAGCTATGTCGATCAGAATCGTGCTGGTCTTGACCCGAATAAGAACCTGTGGGAGGCCGTGTCTGACGGTCTTGACTTCATCGAGGTTGCCGGCGTTGAAGTGCCGACCCGCGCGTATGTGGCGTCCTTCGGTTTCAAGGGTTCCGACCAGCAGAAGCTCACCGGCGTGCTGTCCGGTGGTGAACGCAATCGCCTGAATCTTGCTTTGACGCTGAAGCAGGGCGGCAACCTGCTGCTGCTCGACGAACCGACCAACGATCTTGATGTTGAAACCCTTGAATCGCTTGAAAACGCACTGCTTGGCTTCCCGGGCTGCGCTGTGGTGATTTCTCACGACCGTTGGTTCCTCGACCGTGTGGCCACACATATTCTCGCGTGGGAAGGCGATGATGAGAATCCGGCCAAGTGGTACTGGTTCGAAGGCAACTTCCAGGCCTACCAGGAGAACAAGGTGGCCCGACTCGGTGAGGATGCGGCCCGCCCGCACCGCCTGCACAAGAAGCTCGTGCGCGGCTGAGATACGCCGGCATTAGTGCCACAACGCGCTTTATACGTCGAAAGCCGTCCCTCAGGGGCGGCTTTCCCCATAATTGCCCCATGGCTGCCCGCCCCGCATCCCATAAAATCCCACAGTCGCCTACGGCAACACACCGGCAGCGCAGCAGCAACGTAGCGGCAATGCGCCGCATAACCCACCGTTTACCTTCCAAACAGTCTCGTTACATTTCGCTCCCGGAACTCTTAACCCCCACCGGATAGACTGCCAACCATAGGTTGGAATACGATAACCGAATACTGAACACAGCAGAACAAGAATCGAGGAACGCCATGGCTCAGGCAACCACCGTAACTCCATTGGACCATCTGGTGAAGGTGCTGAAGTTGGGCGAGCCTTCCGCTTACCGCAATCACACATATATCAATGGCGAGAGTATGTACTTCCCCACCGGCCGCGTCTACGGTGGCCAGGTCATCGCCCAGTCGGTGATCGCCGCGTCCAAAACAGTGGGCCCTTCACGCCTGCCGCATTCGGTACATGGCTATTTCATTGCCGCCGGCGATATTCGTCAAGACCTGTTGTTTGACGTCGAGAACCTTCGCGACGGCCGCTCGTTCTCCGCTCGTCGGGTCAACGTCACCCAAGCCGAGGGGTCGATTCTCACGGCCATCGCCTCTTTCCAGGAGACCGGCCAAGAGGGTGTGGAATTTGCCGATCCGATGCCGGAAAACCTGCCCGATCCCGAAACGTTGACTTCCGCCAAAGAACTCATGCAGCCGTTCGCCGAGAAGTCGCCGTTCGCCAATTACTATGCCGAGAAATCGCCGTTCGATATCCGCCACGTGACGCCGACCGTGATGCTGCGCGCGGACAAGGATTCCGCCGAGCA
>ERZ772816.2525-NODE-2525-length-12070-cov-8.058760_pt1 | contig 12070 bp, 13 predicted proteins | sample MGYA00511359_ERZ772816 | MGnify/ENA primary metagenome ERZ772816 (study PRJEB29015, sample SAMEA2737710) | human gut metagenome | biome: human gut; feature: human-associated habitat; material: faeces | place: China | collected 2012 ...
TTCCTGTGCGGCTAATCCTTCCCCCTACCCGCCCCTGGCCCCTTCCCCGTTCCGTGCGATGCCATGCAACGTTCCCGTCTTTTGGGATGATCATTGTGAATATAGAGACATATTCAAAAAGGCGTTGACGTAGCCTGGTTTTGTGCTACGTATGGCTTAATGCTCTGTTGTAAGGCCATATGGAGAACTCTTATGGCCTGAAATTACTTCTCTACGCTTCGTTTCGCCTCAGTATAGGGTGAAATTTCCTCTTTTTGCGCTTCATAGCACCTCTTTTTCAGTATTTTTACTCGATTCAGCAAAAGAATCGCCCTCCCAAAGCGATATATACGATATAAGGTATGCGCTCCTGTTCCGTTTTCTTGCGAGAACCCGGAACAGGCCTGAAAAGGTTCCAAGGCCGCCCCTTCCGAAGGAGGCTTGTCTCGGCGGTTCCGCCAGATACCTTGAGCTGTACCGGAATCCCCGCATCGTTTCTGTGCCCGTACCGCATGGCGGCTTGTCTCCGTGATGGGGAGTCCCCCATGCCTGCGAATCCCTTTGGAGCCTTTCCTTTTTCCCCGCGTCGGCTGTCAGGCCGTTTTCCGTCAGGCGAACGGGAAACGGGGCGGATTCCGTACCGTTATGGGCAGAGTCGGCGGGGGTGGGGCCTCCCGTCCTCATAGAGGTGTTTCCGCCGCCCTGTTCGGAGCGGAACGGTTACGCTTGCTGGATTTGCCGCAATGGGGAAGAGCCGGACGCAATTCCCGGCTAATGAGGATGCAACTCATGTGTATCATTGGTAAAAACACAAGGTATGGCGGGGGTGGCGAACCCAGCGGATGAAGCCTGTTGCCCGATAGGTGTTCCGCCGGTGCCGACGGTTGGGAATGTGCGGCCTGCGGTCGGAAAGATTCGAGTCGGTTCAGTGCGGCGGCGGTTCCGGAGGGATCGCTGTCAGGGGTACGGGATCTGCAACGGCGGGATGCCGGAGGGCGTCCTAAGGGGTAGGCGTATGAAAGTCCTCATCAATCTGCAATGGTGCAAAGGCTGTGGGGTGTGCGTGGCGTTCTGCCGTTCGGGTGCGCTTTCGCTGGACGGGGACGGGAAACCTGAATATGCCCCCGCGCTGTGCGTGGGCTGCGGCCTGTGTGAGTTGTACTGCCCGGATCTGGCGGTGGAGTGCCTTGGGGAAGACGGACCGGGCGAATCCGGGGAGGGCGCATGAACGGCGAAAAGGGCATTCTGTTTACTCAGGGCAACGAAGCCTGCGTGCGTGGGGCACTCTATGCGGGGCTGCGTTTTTTCGCGGGGTATCCGATCACCCCGTCCACAGAGGTGGCGGAACTGCTGTCCGAGGAGTTGCCGCATGTGGGCGGCAGGTTCATTCAGATGGAGGACGAGATTTCCTCATTGTGCGCCGTGTGCGCGGCGTCGGTGGCTGGGGACAAGGCCATGACCGCGACCAGCGGCCCCGGTTTTTCGCTCATGCAGGAGGCCCTCGGCTACGCGATCATGGGGGAAATCCCCTGTGTGGTGACCAGCGTGCAGCGCGGCGGGCCGTCCACGGGCCTGCCCACGAAGGTGGCGCAGGGTGATGTGAATCAGGCCCGGTGGGGGGTGCACGGCGACCATGCGATCATCGTGCTGACCGCTTCTTCGGTGCAGGACGTCTTTGCCATGACGGTGGAAGGCTTCAACATGGCGGAAACCTACCGCACACCGGTGATCCTGCTGTTCGACGAGGTGGTGGGCCACATGCGCGAGCGTCTTGATATGCCGGAACCCGGCGAACTGCCCGTGGTGGAGCGGCTCCGTACCTCGGTGAAGGCCGGGGTCAACTATTACCCGTACCTGCCCCGTGAGGACGGCCGGCTCCCCATGTCCGACTTCGGCGGGGTGCACCGCTACAATGTGACCGGCCTCTACCATGACATCTGGGGTTTTCCCACGGAACAGCCCGAGGCTGTCAACAAGCTCCTTTACCACCTTGTGGACAAGATCGAGGCCAAGGCCGCCGAAATCGCCCGCTGGAAGGAATACTTCCTTGACGATGCGCAGCAGGTGTTCGTTTCTTACGGCAGCGCGGCCCGCAGTGCCCTGCACCTTGTGCATACGCTGCGCGGGAAGGGCATCCGGGCGGGCCTGCTGGAATTGCAGACCCTCTGGCCGTTCCCGGCGGAACTCGTGCGCGACCGCACCGAGGGGGCGCGCAACGTCTACGTGGTGGAAATGAACATGGGGCACATCATGGCGCAGGTCAGGCAGGCGGCCTGGAAGCCGGATAGGGTGTTCCTCGTCAACCGGGTGGACGGGCAGCTCATCACGCCCACCGACATCGGCAAGGTCATGCGCGTGATCGAAGGAAGGGGGTTCTGATATGGCCATCCGCTCGTTGATCCGGGAACGTTTCTTTCCGCACCTGTGGTGCCCCGGCTGCGGCCACGGGCACGTGCTCAACGCCATGCTGCACAGCGTGGACGATCTGGGCTATGATCCCTCGTCCCTCGTCATGGTGTCCGGCATCGGCTGTTCGGCCCGCATAGCGGGGTACGTGGACTTCCACACCATGCACACGCTGCACGGAAGAGCGCTGGCCTTCGCCACGGGCATCAAGATGTCGCGGCCCGACCTGCACGTCATCGTACCGATGGGCGACGGCGACGCGCTGGCCATCGGGGGCAACCATTTCATCCACGCGGCGCGGCGCAATATCAAGCTCACCGCGATCGTCATGAACAACCGCATCTACGGCATGACCGGAGGGCAGTACTCGCCGCTCTCCGGGATCGGGGTGTCCGCGACGACGGCGCCCTACGGCAACATCGACCGCGAGTTCGACACCGTGCGGCTCGCCCTCGGCGCGGGGGCGACCTTCGTGGCGCGGACGACCACCTACCACATGCGCGAGATGATCTCGATCTTCAAGAAGGCGCTCCAGCATGAGGGTTTCGCTGTCGTGGAGGTGCTGAGCCAGTGCCCCACGTACTTCGGGCGCAAGAACAAGCTCGGCGACGCCGTACGGATGATGGAGCGGTACCGCGACCATACGGCTCCGGTAGGCTCCCCGAAGCTGGCGGAAAACCCCACGCTGGTACCGCGCGGCATTTTTACGGATGAGGATCAGCCCGAATACTGCGCCCGCTACGCCTCGATCATCGCCAGCCAGCATCAGGAGTGAGTCATGGAAAACGCGTATGCAGTCTCCCGTTTCCTGTTGTCCGGTTCCGGCGGCCAGGGCGTGATCACCATGGCGATCCTGCTGGCCGAAGCCGCTGTGAAATATGAAGGCCTCGTTGCCGTGCAATCACAATCCTACGGGCCTGAAGCGCGCGGCGGGGCCACGCGTTCGGACGTGATCCTGTCGCACAAGGCTATCTATTACCCCAAGGTGGAGCAGCCGAACATCCTCGTAGCGCTCACCGATGCGGCCTGCGTCAAGTACCTGCCGCTGATCCGCCCCGGCGGGCTGTGCATCTATGATACCGAGCTCGTGCATCCGGGCCGCAAGGTGGAGGCGCAGTTCAAGGGCCTGCCGCTCTGGGGCGCGGTCAGGGAACGCCTCGGTTCGGCGGTTTCGTACAACGTGGCCGTGCTCGGAGCTCTCGTGACGCTGACCGGAGCGGTACGCATCGGCTCGATCGAGATGGTGCTGGCGGAACGTTTCCCGGCGGCACACCACGAGGGCAATTTGCGGGCCCTGCATCTTGGCGTCGAGCTTGCGGAACCGTTGCTCGACTGACGCCGGGCCAGCACGGAGGCGTTCCCCCCTGGCGCCTCCCGCCCCTTCCGCACGGGCCCGGCGGGCGGAAGGGGCACCTCCCCACCCAGCGCGGCGGAGGCATCCGCCGGTTCTCCGCAGGGCGGGGCCGCGGAGGGCAAGGCAGCCCATACGTACAGGGAAAGGCGATGGCGGAACAAGGCTCTCCATACCATAACAGGGGGCATTTCCATGCATATCCACGAATATCAGGCGAAAAGGCTCTTAAGCGCATACGGGGTACCCACGCCGGAGGGACGGCTTGCCGCCACGCCCGGAGAAGCGGAACAGGCCGCACGAGATCTGCCCGGCCCGGTGTGGGTGGTCAAAGCGCAGATCCATGCCGGGGGCAGGGGCAAGGCTGGCGGCGTGAAGGTGTGCCGCAGCCCGGAAGAGGCACGTGAGGCCGCCGCGTCCCTGCTCGGCGCACGGCTGGTGACGCCCCAGACCGGGCCGGACGGCGAGCGCGTCAATGCCGTGTGGATCGAGCGGGGCACGGCGAGCGCCCGGGAGTGCTATCTGGCGGTAGCTCTTGACAGGGCATCCCAGTGCCTGACCGTCATGGCTTCGCCGGGCGGCGGCATGGACATCGAGGCTGTGGCGGCCTCCTCGCCGGAGCGGGTCTTCACGGCCCGGCTGGACGGAGGCCACTACCTGTGGCCTTTTCAGGCCCGGAACCTGCTGGAGGGCTGGGGGCTGGAGTCCGGCCCGGCGCGGGAACTGGCCTCTCTGGTGCGGAGGCTGGCGGCCCTTGCCACCGAAAAGGATATGACCCAGCTTGAGATCAACCCGCTGGCCCTGAGCGAAGGGGGCGGATTTGTGGCGTTGGACGCCAAGATGAACTTTGACGACAGCGCGCTGAAACGGCATCCCGATATCGCGGCCCTCAGGGATAGGGAGGAGGGCGATCCGCTGGAGCGCGCCGCCGCCGAAAAGGGGCTCACCTATGTTCGGCTGGGCGGTTCCATCGGTACGCTGGTGAACGGGGCCGGGCTTGCGATGGCCACGATGGACGCCATCAAGCAGGCTGGGGCCGAGCCTGCCAACTTCCTTGACGCCGGGGGCGGGGCCAGCGAGGAGACCGTCGCCGCCGGGTTTTCGATCATGCTTTCCGACCCGCACGTCCGGGGCATCCTTATCAATATTTTCGGGGGTATCCTGCGTTGCGACATCGTGGCGCACGGCATCGCTTCGTCCATCGAAGGGCGTCGCGCCATCATCGGTTCCGCGCACTTTGTGTTTGAGGACGAGAGTGCGCAGCTCGATTCCGACATTAAGGAGCAAATCGAGTCCCAGATGCAGGGCCTGTCGCCGCTGTATCTGGCGGTCGACGGCAAGGTTGTCGGCGTGCTCGGCATCGAGGATCCGCTCAAGCCCGGGGCCCGTGAGGCCATCGCCGACCTGCATGCGCTGGGCGTCAAACATGTCGTTATGCTTACGGGCGACTCCGAGCGCACGGCCGAGCGCATTGCGCGCGAGGCGGGTGTCGACGAGTCTAAGGCCGAGCTGCTGCCCGAGGACAAGTACGCCTATGTGGAGCGGATTAAGCGCGAGGGGCGCCACGTTGCCATGGTGGGCGACGGCGTCAACGACTCGCCGGCGCTGGGCCTGGCCGATGTGGGTCTGGCCATGGGCGGTGGAAGCGACACTGCCAAGGAGGTCGCCGATATCATCCTGGCGGATACCGATCTCGCTGCAATCGTGCGTCTACGCCGCATGAGCCAGGGGCTTATCGACCGTCTGACGGGTTCGTATTACAAGGTGATGCTCACCAACTCGGCGCTGCTGGCATTGGGTATTACCGGCATGATCACTCCGCAGACGTCGTCACTGCTGCACAACGGCTCAACGATTGCCTACAGCCTGAGCAGCGCAAAGGCGTACCTGCATTAGCGTTTTCGATTGAGCATATGGCCTGCACCCTGGCGGCACCGCAGCCGCCATGGTGCAGGCCTTCTTTTGTTTGACGAGATGTTAGCTCAGATATATGATCGTGCTAGCACTGCTAGTAAATGCTGAAGGTGAGGTTGAGATGGCTACCGTTGGCAGCATGGCGCAGGTGAATGTTCGCGTAGATCGCTCGGTTAAAGAGCGCGCCGAGGAAGCGCTGCAGCTTTCGGGCAGGTCACTGCCTGAGCTCATCAAAAAGGTGGTGGCCAAGGTCGCGCAGGGTGGCGGGCAGTGCGAGGAAGTGCTTGCGGCCGTCGACGACCGGCGGCAGACCGTCGCGCCCGATACTCCGTTCGCCACATCATGGGCGGCGGCGGATCAGCTTTACGCGGACCTGGGCATCGCTACGTCGCACGTATCCGACGATCGCGATTGGGACACAATCTATTCGGAAGCCATGGACGAGCACTATCGCCAAAAGGGGATGATCCTGTGAGCGGGGCTTTCCTCAAAATAATGGTGGATGTCAACGTATGGGTTGATTCGTTTTGCGTCGACCATGCCGAGTCGCTTGCCGCGCGTGCGTTTATTGGGCGGGCGACGGAGACGGGGGCGTTGCTGTTCTTCCCGGTGCATATCGCTAAGGATGTACTGCATGTTGTTCAGCACGAGCTGAAGCGTAGCGTTCTTGCCAGCGGGGGAGCGCTCGACGAGGCTTCTGCCCGCGCGATTGGCGATGCGGCGCTGGCGTTTGTTCGAAATATGACCGAAAACGCCACGGCCGTGGGTGCAGATGCGTCGGATCTTTGGCTGGCCAACAAATATCTGACGCTCCATCGCGATTACGAGGACAACTTGGTGCTCGCCGCATGCAAGCGCGCGCAGGTTGATTACTTGGTAACTAACGATCGCAAACTGCTCGAACATGCCGATCTTGCAGCAAAGACACCTCGTCAAATGATGCCGATTCTTGCTTTGGCCAAACGCGGCGGCGCGGCTATCGGTTGACGCGAACTGCTTGCGGGCCTCTTGGACGACGATGATCCAAGGGGCCCGCGTCTGCTATTTACAAAAGCTCGGCCTTAATGGCGGGACTTTCTGCGAGCTGCTCGGCTGCCTTTTCGTCGGAGCTGTCGAGTACTGCCAGACTGCGATAGACCCACTCGTTGACCTGGGTGTTCTTGACGCCTGCGGTTTGCATGAGGGCGCCTACCTCGCGGATTGCTGCGAGCAGATCAGCCTTGGGACCCGCGAGCTCGACTTCGATGCCGTGGTAGGCGGCCACGCCGCGGTTCTCACTCACGTGGTCGATAAAGTCTTCGACGGTCTCAAGCTGCTGGGCGAGAGCTGCATCATCGTCAGCGTCCAGCGCGACGAGTGCGTTCGATACCGTGAGGGCGGGATGTCCGCAGGGGACAAAGCCCTCGATGACATCCATGGCTTCGGTAATGGTTGAGCCCAGGCCCACGAGGGCATTGACGAGTTGCTGCTTGGTATCCATAACGGTCCTTTCGACGGGTCAATTGTGCTTGGCGAAAATATACGTGACGCGATCGGTAGCAAAAGTGCGAAGTACAGCGCACATTGGGGTCTTCACAGCTCGTGGATAGAACATCTGTCTTCCTTGAGAACGTGGTAACATAGCACTTCACAAGCGGGGCTCGCCCCGTATGTTCCTTGAAAAGTCGACGGCTGTTGGGTACTCGTGCCCAATGCCATCCAGACTTTACCGACATTCGGGGGCGACTGGTTTCGACACGATAGCTCTGAGAGAGGAAGCAAGCCGAGGTCTCCTCGCCTCGTTAAACAGGGGTACCGTCAAATTGAATTGACAACAACTCTTCTTTTGAGCCTATGGCTCTCGCTGCTTAGTTTATAGCGGCGCGTCAACCCGGTGATTTCCCCGACACCGGCGCGACGTCATTTTAGGGGAATGCTCCTGCGCACGTAATCGGTATGGCGCAGGCTAAGACCGAACCGGTTAGGACGCCGCGAGCGTGTCGCTGCGCGCAAAGCGTCCGAGACAAAACCAGCGACTGAGCTTGGAGATGCCAATCAGGGGGCTTTCGTGGACCGGAGTTCGATTCTCCGCGCCTCCACCACAAGTAATAGGCAGGTAGATATTCGTATCTACCTGCCTTTTTATTTCCAGCCCGTACCGCGGAGAATCGAACTCTATGCAGGGCGCGGGCGTAAAGAAAACGCGTGAGCGTTTTTAGCCCGCGGGCGAGGACGCCGGCAGGCGGCCGAAGCCGGTGCGGATTTGCGAAGCAAATACGCGGATTCTCCGCGCAATGCCTCGACTAGATATAGACGCGATGCCGATCGCGCTGCAGCCTGCCGTGCCCCGCAGCAACGCAGAGTGAGACGTGCTTTCCGCCAGCCGCCCCGCCCTCCTCAACTCCAAAACCTACACGCCCTCCATCCCAAAACTGGGTAGAAGAAGGCCAAAACGAAACAGCAGGAGGTCAACATGACTGCAGAAGATAAAGCAAAGAACGCCGGCAGGGTCGCGCTCGTCCTGGAGGGCGGTAGTTTTCGCGGGCAGTTTACCGCGGGCGCGCTCGACGTTCTCATGGAGGCCGGCGTCGAGATTCCGGCGGTATATGGCGTATCGGCCGGCGCCCTCAACGGCGTGAACTACAAGTCGCACCAGATCGGCCGTGCTAACCGCATCAACCTGGCTTTCTGCAACGACAACCGCTTCATGGGCGCCGCATCGTTTGCGTCCACGGGCTCCATCGTCGGCTACGACTTTATCTTCAACGATGTCCAGGACCGCCTGGATCCCTTTGACAGCGAGACGTTCGACGCGAGCCCCATCGAGATGTACGCCGTCGCGACGGACATGCTCTTTGGAACCGCCGCGTACCTGTCGGTCAAAAGCGCCGTGCTCGACCTCGACGCCGTGCGCGCATCGACGTCGCTGCCGCTGGTGACGCCGCCGGTCGAGATTGACGGGCACAAATACGTCGACGGTGGCGTAGCCGATTCGGTCCCCATCGAGCACGTGCTGGAGGAGGCAGGCTTCGATCGCGCGGTCGTCATTGTCACGCAGGACCGCTCGTACGAGAAAAAGCCCTACGAGTTTATGCCCGCCGCACGAGCCCGCTATGCCGACTACCCCTATCTGCTTGAGGCTATCGAGACGCGCCACGACCGCTATAACATCCAGCGCATGCATCTGTGGCAGTATGAGCGTGAGGGCCGTGCGCTGGTCGTTGCTCCGCAAAAGCCGGTCGAGGTCGGCCATGTTGAGCACGATCCGGCAAAGCTCCTCGACCTGTATATTCAGGGCCGCCAGGAGGCAAAGCGCTTGCTGGGAGATATCGAGGCGTTTGTCGAGCGCTAGTGTCGCGACGTCATGACCCATGGACGACATGTGCAGAAACTCTGGTCGGAGCCAAAATACCTGTTGACTCGTACGGCGAGCGGGGTAATATGGACGGGTTACTTGCAGAGCCCCGTGAATCTCTGTAACAACACGTACTGTACATGGAGGAGTCTAAGTGATTTCGAAATCGACTCACTACGCCAAGCAGGGCGAGGTCCAGCGCAACTGGGTTCTCGTCGACGCCGATGGTGCTGTCCTGGGCCGTCTTGCCACCCAGATCGCAATGATCTTGCGCGGTAAGAACAAGCCTCAGTTCACGCCCAACAGCGACTGCGGCGACTTCGTTGTCGTCATCAACGCCGATAAGGTCCAGCTTACCGGTAACAAGGCCGACACGAAGACCTATTATCGCCACAGCGGCTACAACGGCGGCCTTAAGGCTGAGAGCTTCCGCCAGGCTATGGAGAAGCACCCGGAGAAGGTCATCGAGCGCGCTGTTCGCGGCATGCTGCCCAAGACCACCCTCGGCCGTGCCCAGATGACCAAGCTTAAGGTCTACGCTGGTGCCGAGCATCCGCACGCTGCCCAGAACCCCACGAAGATTGAGCTGGAGGCTTAAAGATGGCTGAGAACACCGTTGTCTACCAGGGTACCGGCCGTCGTAAGAACGCCGTCGCCCGCGTCCGTCTCGTCCCCGGCACCGGCAAGGTGACCATCAACAAGCGTGACGCCGAGCAGTATTTCGGCCGTCATCAGCTCGTTGAGAACGCCCTTGCTCCCTTCAAGGTGACCGACACCGCCGGTCAGTTCGACGTTATCGCTCTGTGCGATGGCGGCGGCATCTCCGGTCAGTCTGGCGCTCTGCGCCTGGGCATTGCTCGCGCTCTTCTGAACGCTGGCGACTACCGTGCTGATCTCAAGAAGGCCGGTTTCCTTACGCGCGATGCTCGCGTGGTCGAGCGCAAGAAGTACGGCCTCAAGAAGGCCCGCCGCGCTCCCCAGTTCTCCAAGCGCTAAGGTTTTATCTCCTTTCGAGATACAATGTACAAGCGGGGCCTGCCGATTCCTCGGCGGGTCCCGCTTTTCTTTTTCGACTAGGGTGGGCGGTTGCATATCGCCTGCTAGGGAAGGAGCGATCCTATGCCCCAGAACATCTTCGGTACCGACGGCGTCCGTGGCGTCGCCAATGCCGGCCTCTCGTGCGACCTCGCGTTTCGCCTGGGCCGCGCGGCGACCAAGTTCCTTGGTCCGGATATCTGTGTCGGCCGCGACACGCGTCTTTCGGGCACCATGCTCGAGAGCGCTCTGACCGCCGGCATCATGGCCGAGGGCGGCCGTCCGCACTGCTGCGGCGTCATCCCCACGCCGGCCGTGGCCCTGCTCACCGTTCAGAACGAGCTCGACGGCGGCATCGTCATCTCTGCTTCGCATAATCCGCCGGAGTTCAACGGCATCAAGTTTTTTAGCCGCAAGGGCATGAAACTTCCCGATGCTGTCGAGGAAGAGATCAGCGCCTGGGTCATGTCCGAAGAAGCCATGGCTGCCGACACGCTGCCGACCGGTGCCGGCGTGGGCCACATCATTAAGATGAAGGATGCCCGCAAGGCATACGTCGACCACGCCATCGATACGCTTGATGGCCTGAGGCTCGACGGCCTGGTCGTTGCCGTCGACTGCGGTCACGGTGCTTCCTGCCAGACTACGCCCGCCGCTCTGCAGCGCTTGGGTGCCACGGTCCATGCCATCAACACCGATTACTGCGGCACTGACATTAACGTTGAGTGCGGCTCCACTCACCTCGAGCCCCTGCGCGAGCTCGTACTGCGCACCCATGCTGACATCGGTCTGGCCCACGACGGCGACGCCGACCGCGTACTGTTCGTGGACAGCGAGGGCAATGAGATCGACGGTGACTACATCCTGGCTATCTGCGGTTCTGACCTCGCCGCTCGCGGCAAGCTCGCCAACTCCGAGATCGTCTCGACCGTCATGTGCAACCTTGGCTTCTCCATCGCTATGAAGGAGCAGGGCTTCGAGATGGTTCAGACTGCCGTGGGCGACCGCTACGTTCTGGAGCGCATGCTCGCGGACGGCGCCGTCATCGGCGGCGAACAGTCCGGCCACATCATCTTCCTGGAGCACAACACCACCGGTGACGGCCTGGTGACGGCTCTGCAGCTGCTGGCCGTGCTCAAGCGCACCGGTCGTACCCTCACCGATCTTGCCGGCATCATGAAGAAGTACCCGCAGGTACTTGTTAACGTGCATTCCGACAACAAGGCTGGTCTGGACGATTGCCAGCCCATCTGGGATGCCGTCGCTGCTGCCGAGAAGGAGCTTGACGGCCGCGGCCGCATTCTGGTGCGTCCGAGCGGTACCGAGCCACTGGTCCGCGTGATGGCCGAGGCCGAGACGCACGAGCTGACCCAGCGCGTTGTCGACGACATCGTCGAGGTTGTCAAGCGCGAACTTCCCTAATGGTCAAAAACGGGTGCCAAGTGGTAAACTGTTAAGGTTATTTGATTGATTGGTATGTCCGAGGGGGAGCATGTTCACTAAAGTCCTAAGGTCTTTTGGTATGCGTGGTCGAGTCCTTACGCTGGATGCTCCCATCTCGGGCGACGTCATTCCGCTCTCCGAGGTAAACGACCAGACGTTTGCCACCGGCCTTTTGGGCCAGGGCGTGGCGATTCAGCCCACCGGAACGCGTGTGATTGCACCGGCTGATGCCAAGGTCGAGGCCATTTTTCCCACGGGGCACGCCGTTGCGCTTAACACGGTCGATGGCCTGGACGTGCTCATCCACGTTGGTTTGGACACTGTTCAGCTCGAGGGCAAGCACTTTACCGTACATGCGCAAGTGGGTGACATCGTCCATAAGGGCGATGTGCTCATTGAGTTTGATCGCGAGGCAATTGCTGCCGAGGGCTACGATGTGACGGTTCCCATCTTGGTGTGCAACTCCGTTGAGTTCTCGAGCATCAAGGGCTCCGTTGGCGTGCATGTCGAAGAGATGGACCAGCTCATCGTTGCTCGCGAGCGCTAGCAAGTGCACGTGGCCATTAGCCTACAATTCAAACACGTTTACGGAGGGCGCCCTTGAAAGA
>ERZ772816.2531-NODE-2531-length-12045-cov-2.722018_pt1 | contig 12045 bp, 6 predicted proteins | sample MGYA00511359_ERZ772816 | MGnify/ENA primary metagenome ERZ772816 (study PRJEB29015, sample SAMEA2737710) | human gut metagenome | biome: human gut; feature: human-associated habitat; material: faeces | place: China | collected 2012 ...
GTGAAACGGCACTGCCGGGGTCCGGGGGGCGGCTCGCCCCCGGGCGGGATTGCCGCCGGAGGCTTCCTACTCGACGACCATGACCCCGCCCGCCGAGTGCGCCTGAAGGCTACGGTTGTACATCGCTTCGGCCTGCACAGGCGGAAGCGTGTACACGCCCTTGTTCACGGCACGGATCTTATACGTAAACACGGAGGGCTCCACAGCCAGATCCGAAAACACAATCATCCGATCCTCGCGGCGATCGACGGACTTGTAGCCCGGCTCACCGCTTGGATTTTGGCCCTTGATGTCAGAATTGAGCACCATTTCGAACCCGCCGGGCAACAGATCCACAATGACCGCATCGGAAACGGACCCTCCATGCGAACGCGCGGATATGGACACTGTCACCACATCGCCCTGCTTCACCGTCGTCACGGGCCGCCCTTCGGCATCAAGGTATTCACGCGACACTTCAAGCCCCTGTGCCAAGGCTTCGGACGGCGGCTTGCGGTCGAAACCCTGCGCCGAAACTTCCCAGTACAGAGGCTGGGAACCCGCGGGCATATCCAGCGCATACGCCGCACACCCGGGCGCGGAAAGCGTCAACATGCCTCCAAGATCCGCGGGCGCGGATTCCACGGGCTCGAACCCCGGCTGCATGGACGTGCAGCGCAAAGAAATGCCGGAAGGCATGTTCGCCGCGCCCCCCATGTCGAGCAGGGCGCGGACGCCAAGGGATGCGGAAAGGGTCACATACCGCCCGCCATTCAGCACATCGAGCAGTTCTTGTGCCAGTTCAGTGCGCTGCGTATCCAGCATATCAGGGAAATGCCGGGCCAGAACCGACGCCCGCAATGCCTGAACGCCCAACGCGTCGAGATAGCCGCGAGCCTGAAAATCGGGGCCCGGAGCTTGGTAAAGCGCAATCAGATGACGCGCATCGTCGTTCATGCGCATGATCGCGCAGCTTCCCGCCAACAGCGTGGAAGCCACGTCCTTCCGCCACTCGGGGAACCTGTCCTCAAGCTGCGAAACGAGCTGCTCCATCGCTTGCGTCGTGATGCGGCCTTCGCGGGTCAAGACCCACAGCCCATAGGCTTGGGCACGGCCTTCTTCCAGCGAATCCGGCACCCGATCCAGCGCATTCTCAAGCGCCCCGAAGACCTCGGCCAGCAAACCGCCGGGCAGAGCCGCCCCGGACTCCCGCATGGTCAGCAGGAAATCGGCGGCATAGGCCGTGACCAGCACGTCGGGTTCCCCGCCGGGCCAGAGGGACACGCCCCGCCAATTCAGCGCCGACTGGATGCCCTGCACGGCCTCGTCCATGCGTTCCCGGGCGAGCTTGCGCGCCGCGTCCGGCGCCCTGCCCGCATCGGCAAGCAGTTCGGGCCGATTCATGAGCAGCGCGTAAGGCATGGCCCGGCTGATGCGCTGTTCCGCACAAGTGTACGGATAGGCGTCAAGATAACGGATCAGCCCACGCAACGCGGGCAGGGGCAGCGCCGAAACGGAAGCGGAACCCTTGGCTTCATAGGGGTACAGCTCGCGCCCTGTCTTCAGAACCGTGGAGGCGGAGGCCGACCCGACGCTCAAACTTTCGCGCAGGGGCGAAGCCGGACGCACGGACAGCGTTGCGGAACGGACAGTCCGGTTTCCGGCGGCATCGGTCACGGCAAAACGCAGTTCCGCGTTGCCGGGCACATCCCCGACCTTGACGCGGAACGGAATCACCCTTTCGGAACCCGCGCCTACGGCTATTTCAACGGGCGGCGGGGAAACCACGCGCAGGGCCTCGTCAGGCGACAACGCCAGCGCAAAGGAAGCCGGCTGTCCCGTATTGTTGGCGACGGCAAGCGCGGCCTCGAACTCGTCGCCCGGCGAAGCCAGAACCGGAAGCTGCGGCGTCAGAACCACCGGGCCGCGCACCGTGGCGTCGGTTTCGGCGCGGCCCGCCGTATCCGGCGACGCCGCCACCGCCATGATGCGAACGCGGCCGTTGTAATAGCCGGGAACGGGGATGGAGACGGACGTCTCAGCCCCCACCTCCACGATGCCGGACCACCAGCTCAGGGGCGGTTCGGCCTTGCGCTTGAAAGGATTGTGGAACCGCCCGCCGGACAAGGCCATATCGCCGCCGAAGGCCGGGATGCGGAGCTGGCCGTGATCCGGCATGAGCAGATCGAACATCTGCCGCGTCTCCACTTCCAGCGCCCGGTCGTTGAGCAGATAACGCAGAGGATCGGGCGTGGCGAAGGCGGTGAGCTGAAGCACGCCCTCATCCACGGCGAAAATCAACGCCTTTCCCGGATGGCGGGCGGACAGGGATACCGAGAGCGCGCTACCGGGCAGCACCTGTTCCGGAGCCTTGAGCCTGAGCCCCATGTCCCGCCGCGCCACATTCACGGTGAGCGGAGCCACCGCGTAACTGTGCGGCTGCATGAACACGTCGGGCGAGGACAGGGAACGGGCCAGCGACACGTTGACATAGGCGCGGCCCTCGAAATCCTTGGGAACCGCGATTTCCTGCACGCTATTCCCGGCGCGGACGCGGAACCAGCGGGAGGCCGCAACGCTGTCGCGCTCCAGCGTGATCAGGCCCATGCCGTCGTACGGCGAAGACAGGAACAACCGGATGGATTCGCCGGGCGCATAGTCCGCCTTGTCGATGTGCAGGCGCAGGTTGCCGGAGGGCAATTCGTCCCGCCCGGCGAGGCGCAGGTCGTCGTTGCCCGCCACCGTGAAGGGCACGAGGGCCATGATCTGGCCGGAGGCGTTCCGCACGCTGAGCAGGAATTCGCCGGGCTTGTCCGTGGGCACGGCCCACGCCAGATTGCCGGACGCGTCGAAAGACCGCTTTGAGGAAGCGATTTCCCGGTCGACCGGGGTTTCGTCGTAACGGTAACGCCCGTCCTTGTCCGTGACGAGGCTGGTCACGTACCGCCGCTCCGCCACGGAGAACGTCAGCTCGCCGGGATCGGCGCGGCCGAGATCCGGGCCGAGCGCCACAAATTCCAGCGTGGATTCGCTGCCCTTGGGGATGAAGCCGAGATTGCCCCCGGCCCCGGTGGGACGGTAGCCGAGCACGGCCTGAAGCGGAGAAACAAGGAAGTCGCGCACGGTCGTCACGGAACGTCCGCCGCCCGGCTCAAAGCCTTCGACAAGAAGGCGGCAATGGAGGGTTCCGCCGCGCAGCTTTTCCAGCGGCAGCGGCAGCACGGCACGGCCCTGCGCGTCGGTACGGACTTCGCCGAGATCCAGCGTCAGAGCCGACCCCCGATAGGGCATGGCATCGTGGAACGTGAAATCCTCATAACCGGGGAAAGACAGCGATGCGGGCCGCACCGAAAGCTGACCGCGCAGGCGATGGTCCACGGCGGGCAGGCCATACAGATTCTTGAGGGCCGCGTCCGCCGAGGCCTGAGATGCGTTGAGCCAGCCCTTGCCGGGAGCGGGGTTGACCGTTGCGGACAGGCTCATGGTGTCGGGCTGGAATTCCTCCACCCGCACGGCCCCGGAACCGAGCACGACCGCAAAGCCGTCGGCATTGGGGGTCTGCACGTCGAGGCGATAGCGGCCCGTGGGCGCGCCTTCGGGGACGGTCCAGCTCAGCTCGGCAAGGCCGTCGGCCCCGACGACGAATTGCCGCCGCAGGATCGTCCGTTCCGAGGGATCGGACAGTTCCGCGAAGAAGGGCATGTCGGGCGGCAACGCCTTCCAGTCGCCCCGGCGCATGAGCATACCGAAACGCAGCGTCTCGCCGGGCCGGAAGATGCCGCGTTCGCTGAACACATAGGCGTTGATGCCGTCGGCGTTGCTGGTCTGCCCCTGCGTGGGGAAGCGCGAATAGTCCACGACGCGGGAGTAATCGTCGAGCGGCAGCCATGCCGCATCCTCGTCCGCGCCGCGCTTCACCGAAACGGTCACGGCGACGGGCCGCTTTTCGCGGTTCAGGCCGGACACGGAGGGCAAGGCCGCCCTGCCCCCAGCGTCGGTCACGGCTTCGGCCACGGGCAGGCCGTTGGTTCCGAGGATATGCACTGCTGCGCCGAATATGGGATTGCCTTCCGACAACGAACACACGAAGACATCGCGGCTTCCGTCGGCGTTCTTCTTCACAATCATCCCGAGATCCGTCACCAGCAGGAAGCGGCTGGCGGAGACGACTTCCTTGTCGCCGTCCATGCCCACCAGTTCAATGCGCATGAGCCCGCGCCCATCTTTGAACAGAGGAGCCACGTCGAGCACCGTAAACTGCGGCACGCCAGGATCGGTGCGCTTGAGCGCGATGACGCCTTCCTGCACGTCGCTGAGGGCGTCGAACGGAATATCCGTATTGGTAAACGGCTGCGGCTGCGTGGCAAGAAAACCGAGATACGGCTTGAGGACGCGCGAAGCCCTCCAGCGGATGGCGGTCAGGCCGCTGGCGTGGAGATCCAGCTTGCGCTCTCCTCCGAGGGCAAGCACGTTGCCGGGCTGGAGGAAATCAAGCTCCGGCTGGAACGGGGCGGCATGGAAGACTTCCCGCCACGGCCCTGCCAGAGAAAAGGCGGGGCTTGGCCCGAACCCTTGGGGAAGATTCAGGAAAAGATAACTGTCCGACGGTACGGGCACCCTGAAGCGCAACGTGCCCGCAGGCTGATCGGCGGGCTGGAGCGGCTCGATCTTCACGGGCTTGGCACGGTTGAGGACCGTTTCGTCGACAACCGGGGCCTTGGTCCACGGGGTGGGCTCCACGGCTCCTTCCTCAAGCGCGCGGGGCAACTGGAGCGCGGTGACCGCCTTGGCAAAGGCGTCGGGCCGCACGAGCAGACTCGTCTCGACGGTCAGGCGGTATTCCCCGGCGAGCGAGGCGTCGCGGGACGTTTCGAGCGAGGCACTCTTGATACGGAACAGGGACGAGGTTCCCGGGGCCGTCACCTGCTGACGGGCCTCCATCTTGCCCTTGGGGATCTTCCAGTGCGTGCCGTCGCGCCGGACCTCCGCCGCCACGCCGGGCAACGAGAGCGTCACCGTGGCGGGCGTCTTGGCAAGGCTCAAAATCCGCGACTTGATGAGGCACGTCCCGTTTTCACCCCAGACGAACTCGGGTTTGGCAAGCATAAGGCTCTTGTCGGAAACCTTCAACGCGGCGTCGCGCTGCACCGTCTGACGATCCGGCTGCGTGGTGAACCTTACGTCAAACGAAACGGCCCGTTCACCGTTCAGATCGGGATCAATCCACAACCGGCCGTCCATCTCGAGCACGGCAAGCGGCGGCGTGGAGAAGGAAAGGCTTGGCGAAGCCAGCTTCATGCGCGACGGCAACGGCAGCTTCGCCAGAGAAAGCGTATAGGCCGTGGATTCCGGCCACGGATTCTTCGGACGGAACTCCATCGTATCCCCGCCCGACCACCGCCATTCGCCGGGGATGTCAGGCGAAAGCCGGACGCCGGAGACAACCGCGCCATCCTGCCCCGGAGCGGCGGCGCACCGCACGCCCCAGTCGTCGCCGTAAGCTTTTCTGCACGCGGCTTCGTTTGGCGCGAAGATCACCCGCAACGGTTCGCGGCCCTCAAGAGGCGCGGTCACAGCGGTCCGGACAAAGGCCGGAGCCTGATCCGAAGCAGCCAGCGCGGGTACGGCGACGCAGCACAGCAATACAAGAAGGAATAGAATACTACGGTGGCGCATGGCGTTCTCCCAAACTGATTTTCCATGATCATAAGGGAGTTCTGCTTATCAGACAAGACACGGATTCTTGCCCTTCCGGAGTTCCGCCACAAACTCCACCGAGGGGTTCCGCCTTGCGCGGAGAGTCTGCTCCAGCTTTCTCTGGCACCCCCTCCGGCAAACCGCCTTTCCGTCAAGGGGGATCTCTCCTTCCCAATTGCCCGATTCCTACTTGTCCTCCATTGTGCGCGCGTGGGCGAGGAATTCGGATATTTCTCTGGCGGTCTGCACGACATCATCACAGACTTCCGCCACAAACGCCTCAACGGGCCGGAAACACAACCCGGCGACGCTCACGGCGTAGCGCGGATAGCCTTCCTTGTTGAACACCGGCGCGGCGACGCCTACCAGATGGGCGGCCATTTCCTCATTCATGACCGCGTAGCCCCGCTCACGGATTGCTTCAAGTTCCTTCAAAAACATAGCGCGATCGCAGATGGTCTTTTCCGTGAACCGGGTGAACTGCGTCCGTGCGACATAGGCTTCCACCTCTTCGCGGGGTGAGAAGGCGAGCACGGCCTTGCCCATAGCCGAACAGTACGCGGGGATGCGGTTGCCCGCGGCATACCCTTCGAGCGCCGAATTGAAGAGCCGCTGCGCGAGATACGTGATTTCCCGGCCGTCCCAGTGCCCGAGGTTGCTCGGCTGTTCGGCGGCTTTGGACAGCTCCTCAAGATAGGGCCGCGCAAAATTCCTCACCTCGATCCGGGGCACAACCCCTTCCGCCAGATACCGCAGCCGTCCCGTCAGGGCATAGTCGCTCTGGGGTGTCTGCTCGACGTACCCCATATATTTCAATGTATTCAGAAAACGATGGCTCGCGCTTTTCTGGATGCCGAAGGCCGTTGCCACATTGGTGACCGTCACATTGCGGCGCTCCACGATGTACTCGAGTATCTGCAACCCCCGCTCAAGGGTCAGGACGCGGGAAGGGTTTGATGGCTTCATGGAATCCTCTTGTATCACATGATGAATAACGTGCATTCGAACAAGCGTAGTTAATGATACTTCCTCAAAAAACGCAAGAAGTACGGGGCGGGCCTCCTCTCGGGGAATACATCCTCCTCACGCCGTGTTGCTCTTCCGGCGCGCAGATCCGCCGGCCTCCGCCCGCAAGCTTCGGTGGCTTTTGCGGAGAGAACAGCCCGGAACAGGGCCTTCCTTTTCCGTTCATATAAAATATACAAAACATATTCAAATAAAAAGAACAAATTGTTCCAACGGCCTCAGCTCAAAAAACAGGAGGAAAACGGAGAGATTGCTTGCTTGAAGCGAAGAGGACGCTCTCCACAGATACCACGAGAAGCAACACCCGAAATCTGACCACGCGGGGAAAAAACGTCCATCCTCACCACCCGCAACCCGGATACGTCACTTCCACTCACTTCTCTGATTCATACAACATATGAATTATACTTGAATAATCTGTTGTATCAAAACAAATCCATCCATTTCTTTCCATGCTCAAGAAAAAAAGAACAAAAGGCTTGACAAGCTTTTGGGGTTAGGAAATAATGCCTCTAAGTTCAAATTAAAAGAACATCGTTCAAAAAATTTGAGCAATGATGGACACAGGACTGATTTTTCTGGGAACGGAGCAGGCCGTGGAACATGTGCCCGGCCGCCCTGAACATGTTCTGGACGGCGATCCGCTCACCAATGTCTGGCGGAATGCCGTCCATCCCTCGAGGAAAATGCACGCGGGCGTGTGGGACTGCCGGGCGGGGGCGTTTGAACTTCCCTGCCATGCGAGCACGGAGCTGTGCGTCATTACCGAAGGCTCCGCCGAGATTGAAGACGCGCAGGGCCGCAAGACGCTGGTGAAGCCCGGCGACGCCTTCATCATCCCGCAAGGCTCCCGGACCGTGTGGCGCATCGAAGAGTATGTGAAGAAATACTACCTCTGCGTCCTTGATCTCGAAGACTGATCCCGCCGCCGGAAGGAGCGCCATCCAGAAGGAGAACCGCCATGACCACACAGGACGCCCGGCCGATCAAGATTGAAGTAAAGAACCTGACCAAACGCTTCGGCGATCTGCTCGTCCTCGACGACATGAACTTCACCATCCGCAAGGGCGAATTCCTTGCCATCGTCGGTCCCACAGGCTGCGGGAAGACGACGTTCCTCAACTGCCTCTCCAAGCTGATGCCCACGTCCGAAGGCGACATCTACATCGACGGCGAACCCGCCAATCCGCAAAAGCACAACATTTCCTTCGTGTTCCAAGAGCCTACCTGCTTCCCGTGGCGCACCGTGCGCGAAAACGTCGCCTACGGCATGGAAATCAAGCGGTGGGACAAGAAGCTCATCGAAGGCAAGCTCGACGCCATCCTTCCCCTCGTCGGGCTCGCGGACACCGCCGAACTCTACCCTAATCAGGTTTCCGCCAGCATGGTGCAGCGCATCGCCGTGGCCCGCGCCTTCGCCGTCGAGCCGGACCTGCTCATGATGGACGAGCCCTACGGACAGCTCGACATCAAGCTGCGCTTCTATCTGGAGGACGAGCTGGTCAAGCTGTGGAAGGCCCTCGGATCGACGGTCCTTTTCGTCACCCACAACATCGAAGAGGCGGTCTACGTGGCGGAGCGCATCCTCGTCCTCACCAACAAGCCCACCAACATCAAGAAGGAGATCGTCGTGGATCTGCCCCGCCCGAGGGACACCGTATCCGACGACTTCATCCGCATCCGCAAACAGGTCACCGAGCTGATCCGCTGGTGGTAACGCCCCGGCGGGGTTTTCCCCCCCATGCAACCCTTTCACGAAGGAGTTCCACATGAAGGCCTTGAGAACCCTGACGATCCTCTTTGCGCTGGCTCTGATGTGCCTCCCCGCGCCCTCCGCCGCTGCTGCGGAAAAGCCGTTCAAACTCGACATCTGCGCCATGCCGGAACACGAATCCTTCATCTTCTGGTACGCCAAGGAACAGGGATGGGATAAGGACGAGGGGCTGGATTTCCAGATCCATTTCTTCCAGACCGGCATGGATCAGCTTGAAGCCCTCCCCGCCAAGCAATGGGTCGTGGGCGGCACGGGCACGGTCCCCATTCTCGTGGGCGCGCTCCGCTACAATACCTACCTCATCGGCATCGCCAACGACGAATCGTGGGTCAACGCCGTCACGGTGCGGCCCGACAATCCCGCCCTCAAGGTGAAGGGCTGGAACCCCGAGTATCCGAACCTCCTCGGCTCTCCCGAAACCGTGAAGGGCAAGACCTTCCTCTATACCCAGTCCTCCTCGCAGCACTTCGGCATGTCCGAATACCTGAAGGCCCTCGGCCTCACGGAAAAGGACGTGGTCATGCAGAACATGGACCCGGCGCAGGTGCTGGCGGCCTTTGACGCGGGCATCGGCGACTTCGCGGGCATCTGGCCCATGTGGCTCTACATCGGCATGGAACGGGGCAACAAGCTCATCTATCAGCCCGGCGACGTGAACGCGGTCCTCACGCTCACCCTCGTGGGCGACAAGGCCTTCTGTGACGCCCACCCCGACATCGTGGTCAAGTTCCTGCGCGTCTGGCTGCGCGGCGTGAACATGATCAAGAAGGAAATCAAGAATCCCAAGCTCGCCGAGCAGTATCACCGCTTCTGGACCGAGTGGGCCGGGCAGGACATCGAGCCGCAAATGGCCAAGATGGATCTTGAATACCATCCGGTTTTCGACATCGACCAGCAGCTTGCCATCTTTGACGATTCCAAGGGCCCCAGCCAGGTCGAACAGTGGCAGGACAAGGTGCTCGACTTCTTTGCCTCGCAGGGGCGTTTCTCTCCCGAGGAAGTGAAGAAGATCCGCGGTTCCGGCTACATCAACGGCACGTTCCTCAAGATGGCCGCGGAATCCATCAAGGAAAAGCCCCTCGGCGACTACAAGCTCGACTAGCGCGGCGGTGTTCCGCACGTCTTGAATGGAAAAACGCCCGGCGGCCGGGGATGCCCCGGCCCGCCCGAGGCGGAAGACCGTCCCCTCCGAAAAGGGAGGCCATCGCAGCCAGAGAGCCGGACGTTTCGCGGCCATGCGCGGGAAAAGGTGGTTCCGGTTGCCGGACAAGCGAGGGAATCATGAGTCAGTATCAACAGGTAAAGACGCACAGGCAGCGCGCCCTGATCCTTTTGCCGCTCCTTTCGTTGTCGCTGTTCTTCCTGTCGTGGGAGCTGATTGTGGACATGGGACTTGTCCCGCAAACGCTTCTGGCGTCGCCGTCCGCCGTGGTGGAGCTGTTTTTCGCCAAGCTCGCCAACGCGAGCCCCGACGGGATGCTCCTTCAGGAGCACGCGTGGATCAGCATCAAGGAAGCCTTCCTCGGCTACTTTCTGGCCCTCGCCGTCGGCATCCCGCTCGGCCTGGCCATGGGCTGGTTCCGGCTGGCCGAAGGGCTCGCGCGCCCCATTTTCGAATTCATCCGGCCCATTCCGCCCATCGCGTGGATTCCGCTGACCATCTACTGGTTCGGCATCGGCCTGACGGGCAAGGTGTTCATCATCTGGATCGGCGGCATCGTGCCTTGCGTCATCAATTCCTATGTGGGCGTGCGCATGACCAATCCGGTCTTTCTCCAGATGGGCAGGCTCTACGGCGCGACGAACTGGCAGCTTTTCTGGACCGTATGCATCCCCTCGGCCCTGCCTATGGTCTTCGGCGCGCTCCAGATCGCGCTGGCGTGGTGCTGGATGAATCTTGTAGGCGCGGAACTCCTCGCTGCCAACGGAGGCCTCGGATTCCTGATCCAGTGCGGCAGAAAGCTCGGCAGACCGGATCTGGTGGTGCTCGGCATGGTGACGGTGGCCATGACCGGCGTGTTCATCGGCATCCTCATCCACTACGTCGAAAAGAAGCTCCTCGCCGGGATGCGGAGGTAAGCCATGTCCCAATCCATCGCCAACGAAATCCAGATCGAATCCCGTGAGCGGCGTCCCCTGCGCCTCGACGACATCCTGATGAACCGCTGGTTCCTGCATACGGTTTCCGTCTCCCTGTTCCTCGGGCTGTGGTACTGGACCGTCTACATGGGCGTTTTCGGGCGCGGGCTATGCTATCCCCATGAAGTGTTGCAGGAAATCGGGAACCTCATGACCCGGAGGCTCGCCGGGAAAGGGCTGTGGGATCACGCGTGGGACTCCACCCGCCGCGTGTTCATCGGGTTCGGCATCGCCTGCGCCCTCGGCATCCCGCTGGGATTCTTCATGGGCATCAACAAGTATTTCAACGCGTTCTTCAATCCCATCTTCAACCTGATCAAGCCCATGCCGCCCATTTCGTGGGTATCCCTTTCCATCCTGTGGCTCGGCATCGGTGAGGAGCCGAAGATATTCATCATCGCCATCGGCGCGTTCGTGCCCATCGTGTTCAACGCCTACAACGGGATCCGACTCATCGACGAGGAATTGTATGATGTGGTCCGCATGGCGGGCGGAGGCCGCATGAAAGAAATCGTGGAAGTCTCCTTCCCCGCCGCCGTCGCCGTCCATCTTCGCCGGGCTGCAAATTTCCCTGAGCGGGGCGTGGAGCTGCGTGCTCGCCGCCGAACTCGTCAGCGCCCGCTCGGGCCTCGGTTTCGTCATCGTGCAGGGCATGAACTCGGGCAAGGCGTCCATGGTCATCGCCGGGATGCTGCTCATCGCGCTCATCGCCTCGCTCTGTTCCTACGGCATCGACTCCCTCGAAAAGAAGATTTGCCCGTGGCGCCGGGAGATCATGTAGCCCCGCGCCGCCGCGAAAGGATATGTCATGCGAGAAGCCAAAATCCAGTGTGAAGGCGTCAGCAAGACCTTCATTCAGAAGGGGAATACGCAGGTCCATGTGCTCAGGGACGTCTCCATCGACGTGGGGCGCAACGAGTTTGTGGTCATCCTCGGCCCCGGGCAGTGCGGCAAGACCACCCTGCTCCGCATGATCGCCGGGTTTGAAAAGCCCTCCGTGGGCCGGGTGCTCATGGATGGCAGGGAAATCGAGGGCCCCGGCCACGACAAGGGGTTCGTGTTCCAGTCGTACATGCTGTTCGCGTGGCGCACGGTGCGCGGCAACGTCGAGGTCGGCCCCCGCGTCCGCAACCTGCCCAGAGAGGAGCGCCGCCGCCTCAGCCAGCAGTACATTGACATGGTGGGGCTCAACGGCTTCGAGGAGCATTACCCGCATCAGCTTTCCGGCGGCATGAAGCAGCGCGTGGGCATCGCCCGGGCCTACTGCAACTGCCCCGAGATCATGCTCCTCGACGAGCCCTTCGGCCAGCTCGACGCCCAGACCCGTCTGTTCATGGAAAAGGAAACCGAGCGCATCTGGATGCAGGAAAAGCGCACGGTCGTTTTCGTGACCAACAACATCGACGAGGCGCTCACCCTCGGCGACCGCA
>ERZ772816.2540-NODE-2540-length-12007-cov-2.927544_pt1 | contig 12007 bp, 4 predicted proteins | sample MGYA00511359_ERZ772816 | MGnify/ENA primary metagenome ERZ772816 (study PRJEB29015, sample SAMEA2737710) | human gut metagenome | biome: human gut; feature: human-associated habitat; material: faeces | place: China | collected 2012 ...
AATAAAAATCTCTAAAGAAAAAATATAAAAGTAAAGGATTTGCTGCAGGATGTTCAAGAGAAGTCATTGAAAGAGGTGCCAATCAACTGGGCTGGGAACTTGAAAAGCTTCTTACCATGACCCTGCAGGCAATGGCAGCATCCGAAGATACAATCCGGTCTGAAATGGAAGAAATAGTCTGAAATAGAAAAAATTTCATAAAAGAAGGGGCGGAAATGACCAACATCATTTATACCGTTGTCGCCTGGCAAGAATAACAAATCGTATTTTTGCCAATGCTAAGCGGTAAAGAATGTCTCATTTCTGCCCTTTATGTGTGTACATTTTTGACGGTTGCCAATGCCTCGAAAGCGACTCTCCTTTTGCCTTTTTCAACTGCCGTATTTCAAAAGTATCGTATTTTTGCATCTCTGCAACTGCCATATTCAAATCTTAAGCACTCTTTGCGTTCCCACTGACCAGGGTCTCGTATTCACGCAGTTTCTCTTTCGCCTGCGGAGTTAAGTGCCTTGGAACTTCAATCTGAACCGTTACATACTGGTCACCGTGAACCGAATGGTTCTTCATGGAAACAATTCCCTTTCCTTTCAAACGGATTTTAGAACCGGACTGTGTACCCTCACGGATCTTACAAAGCACATTGCCATATAAAGTCTGAACCAGTGCTTCACCACCAAAGACAGCCGTCGTGAAAGGTACAGTAACTGTCGTATAGACATCCATTCCCTTTCGCTCGTATCCCGGTTTGTCAGCGACCTTGACCTTCAACATCAGATCACCGGCATCTCCGCCATTTGTACCGGGCATTCCCTTGCCACGGAGACGGATCGTCTTACCGGTGTCGATTCCTGCAGGAATATGAACCTTCAGTGACTGGGAAGGATTTCCCGGAGCATTTGGATCCTGTAATGTAATGACCTTGTCACAGCCAAAAGCAGCTTCATCAAAGCCAACGGTTACTTCTGCATTCAGATCGGATCCCTTTGACTGAAAACCACCGGACTGGAACCCACCATGGAAGCCGTTCCCAAAACCGGAAGAAGTCTTGCGGGATGTTCCTCCGTGGAACATATTTCCGAAAATATCTCCGAACATATCATCCATATTACCACCCTCAAAGTGGTATTCCTGATACCCACCGTTTCCGGTAAAACCGCCACCACTGAAACCACCACTGCCAAAACCATTGCTGCCAAATCCGGCTCCACCAAAGCCACTTCCATAGAATCCACCATGGAAACCACTGGTGCCGGCTCCACCGGCAGCACCGCTCTGGTCAAATGCAGCGTGACCAAATTGATCATAAAGTTTCTTTTTCTCAGGATCACTCAGGATATTATAAGCTTCAGTGATCTCTTTAAATTTCTTTTCAGCTTCTTTATCACCGGGATTCGTATCCGGGTGATACTTTTTAGCAAGCTTTCTGTAGGCTTTTTTTATTGCTGACGGATCAGCACCTTTCGCCAGTCCGAGCAGTTCATAGTAATCTCTTTTCATAGACTCACCCTCATATCTTTCCGTTACATTTGTATCATCTGGTCTGCATTACTTTTTACACTATTGTATGCAAAGAAACAGTACACTCCATGCTGTTCTATATGTAATATAGCAGAGAGAATAAAAGCAGTCAAGGGAGAAATAAAAAAGAATGTTCCGAATTAGACAAAATAAGCGTGGGAATCAACCGAAAAGAACGAGTTGAAAAATTCTGCTGTTGTTATAATAGTATTAAGTCAGAGTGGGTGAGTTCGTGCGTAGAAAGAACAAGATTTCAGAACAGGAGGGGATGCGGAGTATGAAGAATCGAAAAAAGCAGTTCCTGAAGATCGGAATTGCAGTATTGGTGATCGCGGTTGCGGGAATTGTTGCCGGGGTCGTCCGATACAGAATTGATAATCGATTCGATTTAACTGTTGGGGGGCATACAATCAGTAAAGATGAATATGTGAACTGCATGAAATCTGTAGAGTATGATACAGAGGTGCAGATTCAGCAGGACTATGATGCCGTTTATGAAGATGGCTTCTGGGAGAAAAAGTATGATGGAAAATACGGCTACGAAATTCTGACGGAAAATACAGTGGAACAGTTGAAATACATCCATGCGGTCTATGACCTTGCAGAAGAATGTGGTGATGTATCAGACAGCAGTTATGAGGCTTTGGAAAAGCGTTGGAAAGACGAAAATGCAAAGCGGAGTGAAAAGGTTGAAAATGGAGAAGTGGTCTATGGACTGAAAGAGTATACTTTTCAGATTTATCTTCAGTATGAAATGAGTACGCTCAAAGAAAAATACTGCAATGATTACACCCGTGAGGGCATGGAACTGACAGAGGACGAGATACTGGAATACTACAACAGCCGCGAATGGATCTTCGGGGACAGCGAAGAGAATGCTGATCTGGAGACAGCAAGAATTGCGGTGGAACGTGAGTTGCGTGAAAAGAAATATGATGACATCATCACGCAGTGTGAAACTGATTCTCAGGTGGACGGGAACATGGCGGATGTAAACCGGTTTACCTTGAAGAATATAAAATGATGGAAGGAGCAATATTATGAAGAAGAAATGGATGAGCGGTGCTCTGGCTCTTCTGCTTGCAGGAACTACGGTTGCATCAATGATGCCTGCAGTTTCTGTTAATGCTGAAGGACAGAACACTGCAACAGGAACAACATATTATGTTGATTCCGAAAATGGAAATGCCGATGAAAATGCAACAGGTACTTCCAAAAGCGATGCATTTAAAACCCTGGAACAGGTAAATGCAGTGAATCTTCAACCAGGAGATCAGGTACGTTTTAAGAAAGGATCTGTCTTCAATGGAGAGGCACTTCATTTTACGAAGGAGGACAGCGGTAGTGCAGATGCACCGGTTGTTATTTCAACTTATGGAGATGAGAGTGCAGCCAGACCGCAGATCAATACAAATGGTCAGGGACGCTGGAATCTGAACTATGGAAATCGACTGGATAACCAGAACCATAAATGGAAAGGTGAAGTATCTTCCTGTATTCTGATTGAGGATACAGAATACATTGAGATCAATGGTCTGGAACTGACGAACAACAGAGCGACAGATAAAGTACCGGAAACAGATTCAAACGGTAAGGTACGTGACTACAATGATGCTTATGCAATGGACAGAACCGGTGTTGCCGGAGTTGCAAAAGATAATGGAACAGTAGATCATATCGTACTGAATGATCTTTACATTCATGATGTAACAGGTAACGTCTATAATAAGCACATGACCAATGGTGGTATCTACTTTATCATGGAGAAACCGACAAATGAGGCAACAACAGGTGTTGCAAGATACAATGATGTTCAGATTAAGAATTGCTATCTTGATACAGTAAACCGGTGGGGAATCGCAGTTGGATATACCTATCAGTGGGGAAGATTCACAAATGCTTCTCTGTCAGATGAGGTGATGTCTACATATGGAGCATCCAAGGTTGTAATCGAGAATAACTACCTGAACAATGTCGGTGGAGATGCGATTACAACAATGTACTGTGACAATCCTTTGATCCAGTATAATGTATCAGAGAATGCAGCAAAGCAGATTAATGAAACAGATTATTCACGGCAACAGCCAAGTCTTGATGCAAATGGTAATGAGACCGGTAAGCAGTATGTCAATGCAGGACGAGTTGCAGCAGGTATCTGGCCATGGAAGTGTAAAAATGCCATTTTCCAGTATAATGAATGCTTCGCAACGCTGAATGCATCCAGCGGTAATGGTGACGGACAGCCATGGGATGCTGACTACGGTGATGGAACAAACTATCAGTACAACTACAGTCACGGTAATACGGCAAGTACGATCATGTTCTGTGGACCGGAATCCATTAATAATACATTCCGTTACAATATCAGCCAGAATGAAGATATGGGACCGCTGGATCCTGCTGGAAATACAGGAAATTGTCAGGTTTACAATAATACCTTCTATATTAAAGCGGGACTGAATACAATCTGGCATAGAACTCATGGAAATGGTGGACCGGTTACAGCAGAAAATAATATTTTCTATTTTGCAGGAAGTACACCGGCAACAGTTTCAAACTGGAATCCGAGCAACAATAAAGTATTCGACAACAACCTGTACTACAATGTATCCAATTATCCAACTGATGCAAATGCAGTAAAGGTATCCGCAGGAACAGCAGTACTTGTTGATGCAGGTTCAGGTCCGGTTGCAGCAGCAGAGGACAAGCAGGCAAGACTGCATGAAGATCCGACAGCTACTACAGTATTTGATGGATACAAACTGGCAGCAAACTCACCGGCTATCAATGCTGGTAAAGTAATTGTTGACAGAAATGGTTATTCTATCGATCATGACTTCTTCGGACATGCAATCACAGCAGTACCGGAAATCGGAGCAGCAGAAAGTGATGCAGTTACAGCACTTGTACTTCGTTCCAATACATACACAATTTCAGGAACAAATGTAAGTGATCTTCCGAAGAATACAACAGTAGAGCAGTTCCGCAACAACATCATCGTTGATACAGGTGTTACAGTTACTGTAAAAAATGGTGATAAAGTTCTTGGTGATGCAGATATCGTGAAAGGTGGAGCAACCGTCGTTCTTTCTTATGAAGGAATGGAGGATGTAACTTATACAGTAGTTGCAAGTTCTGATAAAGAACTGAAAGATGCTTATTATGAAGTAAAAGGAACAACCATGAGCGTTCCTTATACAGCTAAAAATCCGACAACAGTGAGCGAGATGAGAAAGAATATCACTGTAGCTGATACAGCAACAGTTTCTGTATTAAATGGCGGAACTGAGCTGGCAAATACAGATGCAGTAGCAGAAGGTATGACACTTCGTATCACAGCTGAAGACGGAACAACAAATGATTATACAATCGCCCAGAAGAACACATACAACTGGACTCTTGACTTTGTTAAAGGACAGCAGGGAAATGTATGGTTTGGACAGCAGAAGAACGGAACCGGTGACTGGACAAATATGACAGAATCTGACAGAGACGGATGGCCGAACTGGTGTGTGAATACATATTATGGTCCTGGTATTGATGCTTCACAGGGTACAACTTCAACAACAGATACAAACGTTCACGGACTGCTTTCCGCACCGCCGAACAGTGATATCTCAACAGCAATGGCATTCAGAGCACCGAAGAGCGGTACAGTATCTTTCAATGTAAAAGATGATGAGCCATACCTTCGTCAGAATGGAAATTCAGGCGGAACAGTTACATTAAGCCTTCTTGTTAATGATACAGTAAAGCAGAGTGTAACACTTCAGACCAGCCGTGAGAAAGCAACAGACTGGGCAAACTTTGATGCAATCGAAGTAAATGCGGGAGATGTGATCCGTGTAGTAACAAAGAGCAACAGCAATCCAAGCAAGCCGTCTGTTCATGTTACTCCGATTATCACCTACCTCGATACAGCGGTAGCTGATACAGAAGCACCGGATGCTCCGACAGCAGTAAGAACAGCAGATGTTACAGAGACAACAGCAAAAGTTGCATGGGCAGAAGCAAGCGATAATGTCGGTGTAGTTGGATACAATGTATATGTAAATGATACAAAAGTAAATGCAGAACTTGTAACAGCCACAGAGTATGACCTGACAGGTCTTACAGCAGCTACAGAGTACAGTGTAGAGATTGAAGCAGTAGATGCAGCAGGAAATGTATCTGAGAAATCAGAGGCAGCTACATTTACAACAGCAAAGGCAGTCGATACAGAGGCTCCGAGTGTTCCGACAGATGTAAAAGCATCAGATGTCAAAAAGACAGGTGCAACTGTTACATGGACAGCTTCTACAGATAATGAAGAAGTTGCCGGATACAATGTATATGTAAATGATACAAAGGTAAATGATGCACTCGTAGCTACAACAGAATATGTTCTGACAGGCCTTACAGCAGGTACAGAATATACAGTAAAGGTTGAAGCAGTTGATACAAATAATAATGTATCAGAGAAAGCAGCAGTTACATTTACAACAGAAAAAGATGCTGTAAATCCTGACCCGACAGTTGTTGATAAGACAGAACTCAAGGCAACTACAGCAAAGGCAGATACAGCACTTGCAGCAACAGACAAGTACACAGCAGAATCACTGAAAGCCCTGCAGGCAGTTTACGATCAGTACGCATCCGTTCTGAATGACGAAAATGCAACTCAGGTTCAGGTTGACGAAGCAAATAAAGCCATCGCAAAAGCCCTCAATGCTCTTGTAGAAAAGAAGACAGATGACGGCAAGAAAGATGACAGCAATAAGGGTGACAATAAGAAGGATGATACAAAGGTTGATAACAACAAGAACAATTCTTCTACCCCATCCAAGTCTGACAATAAGACTACAACAAAGGTAGACAATACTAAGAAAGCAGCTAAGACAGGCGATACGACAAACGTAGCAGTTTGGGCATTTGCACTGGCAGCATCCGCAGCGGCAGCAGGCGTTGTAGTAAAGCGTAAAAAAGAGAACTAAAAACTTTGCAGTTTTGTAAATGTGAAATTTAGAAACAAGCGGGGGAGGTTATGAAAAATGCTGATCTCCTTCGCTTTGATAACATAATGGGAGGAAAGACATGAGAAAAAAAGCCTTATCAATGCTTATGGGCTTGGTTCTTGGGGTTACGACGATTTTCAGTTCTGTTGGAACAATGGGAGTAACGGTATATGCCGCTGAAAATGGCGTAACAGATGCGGAATGTACAGATAAAGATACTGCAGCACCAACACCGGACGATACAGTACCTGATGCAAACCAGTATAAATATCAGAAAGATGAACTTGCAGCATTCTGTCATTTTGGTCCAAACACATTCAATGAACTTGAGTGGGGATTTGACCAGTCAACGCAGAAAAAGCTCTATGCAGGAAGAACTCCGGATCAGATTTTTACGCTGGAAAGTGATTTCGACGCAGAAACATTAGTAACCACACTGAAAAATGCAGGATTTAAAAAGCTGATTGTAACAGCAAAGCATCATGATGGATTCTGTATCTGGAACAGTGCGTATACAGATTATGACATTGCAAGTACAAGTTATAAAAATGGAGAAGGAGACATCCTTGCAGAAATTTCAGCAGCGTGTACAGCAGCCAATATGGACATGGGATTATATCTTTCACCATGGGATGTAGCAGAGTCAACCTTTGGTTCAGATGGTGGATCGATCAATAATGCCTACAACGAATATTATAATAACCAGCTTGAAGAAATCCTGAGCAATCCGAAATACGGAAATAAAGGGCATTTCGTGGAAGTATGGATGGATGGAGCGAACGGTTACAATAATGTACCACAGACATACAATTTTGAAAAATGGTTCGCGACGATCCAGAAGTATGAAGGAAAAGAAGCAGGTTACAAAGCAGATTGTATGCTGTTCGGAGCAGGAACTCATACAACAGTTCGCTGGATCGGAAATGAAAATGGATTTGCAGATGATACCACATGGGCAAAATCAAGAATCAGTAATGGTCAGATTTACAATGATGAAAGCCAGCGTGCCGGAGATTACAAAGGAGATCCGACAGACGGATATTCCAATGGATATGAAGATGGTAATCACTGGACAGTACCGGAGGCTGATGCAAGAATTACATCCGGATGGTTCTGGGGAACACAGAAAAATACTCCAAGAACTCTGACAAACCTTGCAGAGATGTATTTTAGATCAGTTGGTCATAACGCAACCTTACTTTTGAATGTGCCTCCGAATAATGAGGGAAAAGTAGACCAGGCGATTCTGGATCGTGTTGTGGAATTTGGTCAGAATGTTCAGGATACATTCAGAACCAATCTTGCAAAAGCAAATGGAACAACAATTACAGCAAGCAATGTCCGCGGCAATGATATTGACTTCAAGCCGGGAAATGCAGTGGATGATGATGATGCTACATACTGGACAACAGATGATGGTACAACAAGTGGAAGCCTGACGATCAAGTGGGATTCTGCAAAGAGATTTGATGTTGTATCAATCGAAGAGGCAATCCAGAATGGACAGCATATCAATAGCTATGAAGTTGAATACAAAGAAAATGACAATGCAAGCTGGCAGACCATGGAAAGAGGTGTGACGGTTGGATCAAAACGACTGATCAGAACATCACCAATATCTGCAACTCAGATAAGAATTACTGTCGGAACATCAACAGGAAAAGTTCCGCAGCTTAGCGAAGTTGGAGTTTATAAAGCCAGCAAAGGCTTCCAGTTGAGTGGTGCTGCTCCTGATGGAATGGATTCAACAAGTGTAAATGATACAACGAAGTTTAAATTTAGTCCTTCAGGATGGAATCCACAGAAGGGACCTACTTATATTAATGGACAGAATACCTGGTCAAATAAAGCGGATGCAAGCTTTACCTATGAGTTTGACGGAACAAAAGTATATCTGATGGGAACAAAAGATCCAAATCATGGTCAGGCAGATGTCTATATTGATAATATGGATACTCCGGTTGCAACGATTGATACTCATGATACCGTAAGATCAACAGGAGCAAAGATTTTTGAGTCGGCGGATTTGGAAAACGGACATCATACACTGAAGCTGGTAGCAAAGACGACAGCAGCAATCGGTGTCGAGGCAGCCTATGTCATTAACAATGGCGGAAAAGGTATGCTCGAAATTGAAAATGAAACCTATACGATGAACGAAAACAGTGATCTTGCTGTCAAGATCAAGCGTGTTGGTGGAACAACAGGTGAAATCACAGCGAAACTTGAGCCAAACCCAGGAAGTGCGATTCAGAAGCATTTCAATACAGAGTTGATTTCTACCGTTCAGTTTGCAAATGGCGAGTCAGAAAAAGTAATCAGTCCTGCAGCACATGCAAACCGTGTGCCGACAACGGACGGGGATGTATATTTTACACTGGAGCTTTCAAGCAGCAGCCCGGTAATCGGACTTGCAAGCTCAGCCAAAGTAACAATTCTTGATGCTGATGCAATTACAAGAGATTCACTTAATACATTGATCACAGAATCTGAAGGATTAAAAGAACATCTTTATTCAGAAGGATGGGACGCATTTGCTAAAGCACTGAAGACAGCTCAGGAAGTAGTGGCAAATGAGAATGCAACAGATGCAACAATCAGAAGCGCATACACAGAATTAGATAAAGCAAAAGCTGCACTTAAGGTTCGTGAAAAGTATACAGAGAATGATCGTTTCAATTTCCCATGGAGAGCAGAAACAAGTGCTAAGCTGGAAGCGGAATTTGCGACAGAAATGACGGATGATACAGAAGCAAATAATGGATATCCAATACAGATTAATGATCATGCCCAGGCAAGTAATAGAAAATATGTTAATGCCATGGGGCCAAAGGATACATTGAAATACGCATATCATGCAGATAAAGCGGGTACGTATCATGTAGTTATGAGATACCTTAGTGGTTCTGATCCAAGTACAAAGAATAGTATCAAGATTACAGAAGCAGGAGGAAAGATCGCAGAGCAAGAAGTTATAGTTGATCCTAAGAAAGAAAGTAATAAACCTGTTTTTGCGGACGCAGAATTTGATATTGAAGTAGTAACACCTGGAGATGGTATGATTGTTATTACACCACCAAAAAAGAAAAGTGGACTCGATGGTAACGGTCCTGGAATCGACTACTTCATCATCAGCCCGGAGAATGTTGTATTAGACAAATTTGCCATCACAGCTACAGCAGGTAAAGGTGGAACTATCACAACAAAAGACCTTACAGATGGTAAAATAACAGAAGGTGAAAACGCAACATTTACAATCACTCCGAATTCAGGATATGAAATCGCAGATGTAAAAGTTGATGGACAATCCATAGGAAAGAAAACTTCTTACACATTTAGTGATGTGGATAAAGCACATAAAATTGAGGCAACATTTGCATTTGCAAATTATACAGCAGAAAATCCATTTAAATTCCCAGAAACAAAGGGCGTAACAAGCACACTGGAAGCAGAACATGCTACAGAATTGATCAATAGCAATGATTCAGATTCTGATCCGAACTGGCCGCTTACAATTACTTCTGAGGGCTGGGCAAGTAATGGAAAATTCCTGAACTGTATGGCATACAAAGATTATGCTAAGTACGCTTATACAGCAAACGTTCCTGGAATTTATAAAGTAACAGGTACTTATCGTGCAGGAGCACTGAATAAACTTGCATTTTCTGAGGAAGGAAGTAAGATTGAGGCAGCGCAGGTAGATTGTCCGTCAACAAAAGAAGGTAACAACTTAACTGTGAAGACATTCGAACTTAACATTGAAGTAAAAACTGCAGGAGCAGGAACTTTGGTTCTTACAGCACCGGACACAAACAAAGCTCCACAGCTTGATAAACTGGATATTCAATTGATAAGAACTGCAAGTGAAGCAGACCTTACAGACCTTAAAGCAACGATTGCTGAGGCAGAAGAAATTCTTAACGCAGAAGACAAAGATAAATATTCAGCAACAGCTCTTGTAGAACTTCAGGAGATGGTAAACGCTGGAAAGGCATTCACAGAAAACACATCTCAGGCAGATGTAGATGAAAAGAAAGCCGAAATCAAAGCAAAGATTGCTGATATCCAGACACAGTTTACAATCACAGCAACAGCAGGTGAAGGCGGAAAGATTGCACCGGAAGCCACAACAACAGTTTATAAGGGAACATCCAAAGTATTCACGATCACTCCGGACAAGGGATACCATATTGAAAGTATTACAGTGGACGGAGAAAATGTAGAAACTATTGCAACAGAGTATGCTTTCGAAGATATTGTTGCAAATCATACAATTGAAGTAACATTTGCAAAAGATGAGCTTACAATTGCGAAAGAAAATCTGTTAGCAACAATTAATACAGCAAACAAAAAACTTGCAGAGACAGAGCAATACACACCGTCATCTTTGAAAGATCTTGAAGATGCAGTCAAAGCTGCACAGGCTATTTACGACGATCCAAATGCTGATCAGGATAAAGTAGATAAAGCAAAGGCAAATGTAGAGGCTAAGCTTGCAGCTCTGAAAGCGAAAGCAAAGAAAGATGCTCTGAACCTTGCAATTATAGCAGCAGAAGGCGATGCCGCATTAGTTGACAAATACACAGAAGAGTCTATCGAGAAGCTTCAGAAAGAAATCAAAGCAGCGAAAGAAGTATTAGCTGATGAGAATGCATCACAGGAAGAAGTAGACGCAGCAGAGAAAGCAGTCCAGGCAGCACAGAAAGCTCTTGTTGAGAAAGAGACACCGAAGCCGGAAGCACCTGTTAAGAAGGATGAACTGAAAGCTGCTGTAGAAGATGCAACAAAGGTTGTAGGAGATACAGAGCAGTATACAGAAGAGTCCCTTGCAGCCCTTCAGTCAGCAATTGATGCAGCCAATGCAGTTCTTCAGAATCCAGAAGCAACACAGGCTGAGATCGATGCAGCAGTGAAGGCAGTAAAAGAAGCAAAAGAAGCTCTGAAAGTAAAAGAAGACAAGAAAGACGACAACAATAAGGGCGACGACAAGAAGGATGATGACAAGAAAGATGACAATAAAAAGGATGACAGCAACAGCGGAACATCCAACAATGGTTCATCTAATGGCGGATCAAACAATAACGGATCATCCAACAAGAATACTACAAGCACTGCAAATAAGACATCAAATGCAGTAAAAACAGGTGATGCAGCAAATGTAGCAGGTGTAGCAGGAGTTGCAATCCTCTGTCTGGCAACAGGAAGTGTTGTTGTACTGATTAAAAGAAAGAGAATAAGATAAAATGATTGTAGTTATAAGTCTTATCATGATTCTATCATTTCTGCTAAGTGCAGTAGTTATTATGTGTTTATGTAAAGAATCGATAAACTGGCGTAATGAACAGTGCGGTTATGATTTAGAAGAAAGCATAGAACTGTAAAAAAAGAAAATTGGTATAAAAGAAATAACTAATCAGAGAAACCCAGGAGTAAAATTCTGGGTTTCTGATTAGTTATTTTATTAAAAACGTTTTCCTGTATTGAGAAGGTGTTGC
>ERZ772816.2541-NODE-2541-length-12001-cov-3.350996_pt1 | contig 12001 bp, 13 predicted proteins | sample MGYA00511359_ERZ772816 | MGnify/ENA primary metagenome ERZ772816 (study PRJEB29015, sample SAMEA2737710) | human gut metagenome | biome: human gut; feature: human-associated habitat; material: faeces | place: China | collected 2012 ...
CACCCTCGGAATTATACAATCTACACAATGGACGAGACGTCCTGGAAAGAAAAATTTATCGAAAATGAGGAGGAAGAACAATGAACATGAAGAAACCTCTTGCGCTCCTGCTCGCCGCCGGTATGACTCTGGGGCTGGCCGCCTGCGGCAACGGCTCCCAGGGTAACAGTGAATCCCCCGCGCCCGGCGGCGAGACCGGCGGCCATTTCGAGCGACTTGCGGATCTGCGGGGCTTGGGCGCGCTCTTCGGGCGTCAGGTAAACATTGCGGGAGCTGAGGGCCAGCCCGTCGGCTTCACGCACGATGGGCCGCCCGACGACTTCCACAGGCACATTCAGATCGGAAACCATTTTCTTGATGATGGCGAGCTGCTGCCAATCCTTCTCGCCGAATACGGCAAGGCTGGGCTGGGCCAGCATGAACAGTTTCAAGACCACCGTGCACACGCCCCGGAAGTGGATGGGGCGGCTGAGGCCGCACAAGGTGTTGGCAAGTGCGGGCACTTCCACCCATGTGGCGTGATCGGGCGCGTACATGTTTTCCGGCTCGGGGGCATAGAGTACGTCCCCGCCCAGCTCGCGGACCAGCGCGGAGTCTTTCTCAAAATCGCGCGGGTACGCTTCCAGATCCTCGTTGGGGCCGAACTGCGTCGGATTGACGAAAAGGCTGACGATCACCTTGTCGGCCACCGAGCGGGCATAGGAAATCAGGCTGGCGTGCCCGGCGTGGTAATACCCCATCGTGGGCACAAGGGCCGTTTTCAGCCCCTGACGCCGCCACTCGGCACACACGGAATGCAACGCTTCCGGAGAATGAATGATCTGCATCGTCTTTTCCATCTCCATAACAGGGAGAAAACTGTTACTCGGTTTCGCGCAGCCGATCTTCCAACCGGGCGCGCTCTTCCTCATCCATACTGAAGCTGTGAGCCGGAGTGGGGAACGCCCCGCTGCGGACCTCTTCGGCATAATCCCGCACGGCCTGCTCCATCAGGGTACCCAGTTCCGCATACCGCTTGACGAAACGCGGCGTAAACTCGCTGTACAGCCCGAGCATGTCATGCAGGACGAGCACCTGACCGTCGCAGTCAGCCCCCGCCCCTATGCCGATGGTGGGAACGGAAACCCGGGCCGTAATCGCCGCCGCGAGAGGCGCGGGAATGGCCTCAAGCACAATGGCGAAACACCCGGCGTCTTCGAGCGCCGCCGCCTCATCAAGCAACTGCCGTGCTGCTTCGGCGCGCTTGCCCTGCACCTTGAAGCCGCCAAGCTGCGCGGACCGCTGAGGCGTCAGGCCGATATGCCCCATGACGGGTATGCCCGCGCCCACCAGCGCGCGGATCTGAGGCAGGAAAGCGCCTTCGAGCTTTACGGCCCTGACGCCGCTTTCCCGGACAAGGCGCGCCGCGTTGGAAAGAGCTGTATCAGACCCGGGTTCATACGTCATAAACGGCATGTCCGCAACGACGAGGGCGTGATGTATTCCCTGCACAACCGCGCGGCAATGATGGATCATTTCGTCCAAGGTGACCGACAGGGTGTCTTTGCGCCCGAGCATGACCATACCGAGGGAATCGCCCACCAGCACCATATCGACCCCGGCCCGATCCACAATACGGGCCGACGGCGTATCGTACGCGGTGACCATAGCCAGCTTCCGCCGGTTTTGGCATCCCGTACATCCAAGATGGAAAGCGGTTTCTCGTCAGTGGAAAAAGTTTGATACGTACTCACAGCCGTCCTCATAGAGTGGGCAAAAAGGAAATGAAACCTCTCAAAAGAAACCATGAACGTAGGAAGCCTATCACGGAGTGCCCTGAAAGACAAAATACCGGCGGAGGACCATACTTTACAGTGGAGGGCGGCGCGGCTACACTTCCGGCTTCAGGGGAGTCATGCCCCGAACCCTTTTCTTTGGAGCCATTGATGTCCAACTACACCGAACTTCTTCAGCGGATCGAACAAGAACCGAGCACATGGCTCGTCACCGGCGTGGCGGGCTTCATAGGTTCCAACCTGTTGCAGACGTTGCTGTCACACGGGCAGCGCGTCGTGGGCCTCGACAACTTCCTCACCGGGTATCAGCACAATCTGGACATGGTACGAGAACTGGTCACCCCGGAGCAATGGGAGCGGTTCCGTTTCATAGAAGGAGACATCCGCGACGTCGAAACCTGCCTTCAGGCCTGCCAGGGCGTCGAGCACGTCCTGCACGAAGCGGCGCTCGGCTCTGTGCCCCGCTCCATCGAAAACCCGATCATGACCAACGGCTGCAACATTGACGGGTTCCTCAACATGCTCGTCGCGGCCCGCGATTGCGGGGTGAAGAGTTTCGTCTATGCGGCTTCGAGCTCCACCTACGGCGACGAGCCCAACCTGCCCAAACAGGAAGACCGCATCGGCAAGCCCCTCTCGCCCTACGCCGTGACCAAGTACGTGAACGAGCTCTACGCCGAGGTTTTCGCGCGCAGCTATGGCTTCAAGACCATCGGCCTGCGCTACTTCAACGTGTTCGGCCAGCGTCAGGACCCGTACGGCGCGTATGCGGCGGTAATACCTCAATGGTTCGCCGCCCTGACGAAGGGGGATACCGTATACGTCAACGGGGACGGCGAAACGTCCCGTGATTTCTGCTATATCGACAATGTGGTGCAGGCGAACCTGCTGGCATCCTATGCTGCGGAAGACGCCCGGGACCTCGTCTACAATGTGGCCTTCGGCCAGCGGACCACGCTCAACGAGCTTTTCGGGCTTATCCGTGACGAGGTCGTCCGCCACAAGCCCGAAGCGGCGGAAGCCAAACCGGCCTACCGTGATTTCCGGGCGGGAGACGTACGCCATTCTCTGGCGGACATCACCCGTGCGCGCACACTGCTGGGCTATGAGCCCGAATACGATGTCCGTCAGGGCTTGCGCCTTGCGGGTGACTGGTACGACGCCCACCTGTAGGAACAGAGGCGATACTGCGGGACAATCCCAGGTTGCCGAAATGAATGCCAAAACATCACTGCGTACAAAAAAGATCGTTTTTCCCGCGAAAATTTGTTGACAGCGGGGCATGAGAAAGGTATCTCCATCTGCGTGCCGGGATGTAGCGCAGTCTGGGAGCGCACTTGAATGGGGTTCAAGGGGTCGAAGGTTCAAATCCTTTCATCCCGACCAGCACATAAAAGAGAATTACCCCAAGGGAACCTACGAAAGTAGGTTCCCTTTTCTCATTGTATCCCCCCAAAAAACGCCTTTGCCAGCGTATCTCCAACGCCGCTCTCCACGCCCCCTCAGATCCTTTTCCACTCGTGCTCCTCAAGCCACGTATCGGGATTTTCCAACGCTTTCTCCATCGCGCCGACAATGTTCCCGCTGGAATCCCCAATCCCTTTGCAAGCCCAATAAGGGTTTCCACCCGGATCCCGGACTTTCCCTGTTCGAAACGCCGCAGCCACGAATAGTCAACGCCCGCCTCTTGAGCCAAAGCATAGCGGCTCATGCCAAGCCCTTCGCGAAGCGACGCTACAATCAGTCCCATGATGACTTTTGTTTTATCGTTGTCCATTGCCGTATGAAATCTATTCCGCATTCACATTACACGATGTAACATACTGTTATTTAATATTTTTACTGTTTTCATGTGTTCAAAAACACTTGCTGCCTCCACACCAAGAGCTTGAGAGAGCTTTACGATATTCAACAGGCTTACATTTCTGCGTCCTTGTTCCACTCCTCCAACATACGTTCTATGTAGACCTGCCTTTTCCGCCAACGTCTCTTGAGAGATGCCCAGTCCATCCCTTCCCGCCTTCACCGCCGCACCAAACTGCTTCAAAATATTACCGTCTTCCTTGCTGTATCCCGGCATGTCTTCCTCCCTAATGTAATCACGGAATAGATACTCACGGACACCGGGCCGGGCCTCATGCCGTTATAGCCCAAGCCGTCATGAAACCACCGGCGAAACGTCAAAGAACCCTTTCGGCATCTTCCACCATTTCATCGACCATTTTGCCCGCTTTCACCTCCAATGTCTGAGCAATCTTCACAAGCAGATTCAAACTCGGCGCTCGATAACCAAGCTCCAAAGAGGATATGTAGCTTTTAGAAATGCCAACCCGATCTGCAAGTTCCTGCTGAGAGAGCCCCGCCGCATCACGGTAGCGCCGGATCACTGCGGGCATAAACGTCTTAGCCAGCTTGTCCTCATCATATTTCTTTTTCATTCCTCCCAGATACAATGCCCCTTTACGAAATCGACCTACTATTGTAGTTCTTTTGACTATCAATAGTAGGTCGCACCCATAAACGGCCATCGAGAGGCTCGAATGGAAAACCAAATTTTCGACGCTCAAATGGAACGGCTTAAACTCGTTATCCGTAAGCATACGGCTACCGATCTGGCCGACTTTTTCGGCGTCCCGCAGTCGGCGGTTTCCGCTGCCGTCCGGCGCGGGAAGATGCCCTCCAGCTGGCTGGTCATTTTGATGCGCGTAAAAAATGTGCATCCGGAGTGGATACTCACGGGCAAGGGGCCATGCCTTATGACGCTGCGGCCCGAGCCAAGCCGCTACGAAACCGATGTTGAAGTGACGACACGCAAAGCCGATGAAGAAGCGCTCAGGCGGTTGCCGTCACATATGCTGGCCGAGGAGTTGGTCAGGCGCATCGCCGTATCGCAGGGGCACGCTTTCTGTTCAGAGTGCCTCGGCAACCAGCCTTAGCGCATTGCCCTTTATCGAATCCGATGCCCCAACAAAAAAGGCCGGCAGTCTCCCACCGGCCTTTTCCCCATAAACGGGACACACTAGAACGAATACTTCAGTCCAATGCTCACGCGATAGGAATCCTTATCCACTTCATTGACGATCTTCTTTCCCCACGTTCCCTCATCCAGGTTGAGGCGCACATACGCGGCCTCGACGGCGAGTTCCAGATTTTCATAAATCTTGTAGCGGGTGTCCGCGTTCAATTCCCACGCGTCGTCGGACGTGGTGAGATAGGCGAACGGGCCATCGATGCGGGAAGGATACGAGGTCATGTTCGCGGCCTTGGGCATCGCGGAGTTGTTGGTGCCGTGGTAGTATCCGGCGCGCAGGGTGTGCTTCAGAGCTTCCATGAGCGAGATGTCCTTGAGATGCAGGACCACGCCCCAAAGGCCGCCGGGGTTGTGCCCGAGCACCTTCCATGTGGCGATATCGGTCCAGCCGCCGCCGAAGCCGAGCGCGCTCACCGCCCACGGCGTGTTGTACTGAGGCAGGCGCTCGGAACCGTTGTACGGATTGCCGTCGTCGCCGCTGCCGTACCACGCGATGATGCCGGGAGTGGCCCAATCAAGGGCGTAATCCGCGCGTACGGCGGCATACCAGCCCGCACGATCCAGCTTGAACGTGCCGGGGCCGTCGGCAAAGCCCTCATACCCCGGGATTTCCCCCATCTTCACACTGCCATAGGCGAAATCCCCGGCGACGGTGAGCGGCGAAAAACAATTCGTTTCGGCGGTGATGCCGACCCACCACGCGTTTTCGTGGGTTTCCGTATTCCGGCGGAAGGGGAACGTCTCAAACGTGTAGCCGCTGCCGAGAATGGGATACAGACCGGCCCGGGGAGCCCATGTCGCCGGATCGCCGCCCTTGATGTTCCCCATGAGGCTCTTGGTGCCCATAAAGCCGAACATGCCCCAAGGCGAAACCTTCATCACGTCCGTTTTGATGGGCACGATCAGGCTGAGCAGGTCCATGGCGTCGCCGGGGGTATCCCGCGGCGTCCCGTTGGCCTGCGAGCCGTTGCCGTTCCAGCCGCCGAAGTTGCCGTTGAAAGGCCGGGCCCAGAAGAACGTCGTCCCGACCTCGTCGGACCACTTCTGCGACAACATGATGCCGGCCACGTCATGACCGAATACCGGGCTGAATCCCGACGCCACGAATCCGGGGAGGATGATCGGCTGGAGGCCCATGCGGACGCGCAGATCCGTGTTCGGAACCTGCCAGTCGACGTACGAATAGCGGACTTCGATGTTCTTGGCGTCGGTCCCCAGCGCGCCGCCCTCGGAAGCCTTGCCCCAGTTGGTGTCCCCAATTTCAAAGAACACGACGCCCTTGAGGGCATTCGAAGAAATGATTTCCACCTGCGTACGCAGGCGCTGCAAGGTGGCGAACCGATCATTCGGCCCGTTCAGCGGAGCGACGTTGCTCCATTCGGACAAAATCTCCCATGTGCCTTTGGCCTTGATCTCGACGGCTCCGGCGGTCGCCGCCGCCCCACAGAGCATCCCCAACGTCAAACAAAGTGAGCACAGCCTCTTCATGCGTTTCCCTCGCTTCCTCAAATAGCAGGGCTCCATCCCCCAAACGGACGGAAAGATCCCCCCGCCGAAGACGGGGGCGTACCAAAAAGGCGGCCCGGATTGGAAAAATGCCTTTCTCAACCAGAACCGCCCTCAACCATCCTTAGTAATGCGCTTATTCTTCGATGTCGGCAGCCACGCACATGGCGGACAGGCCGAAGTACCCCTTGGCTTCCTTGATCTTTACGGCGCTCTTCACGCCCGGGGCGGCGGCGCCGGGCACGCGGAACGTGGATACGTCGAGGCGTTCGATGGGCGATTCGGCGGGCTTTTCAAGCTGCGGCACCCATTCGTAGGGCAGACGGTAGGAACGGTACACCATGTTCATGGGCAGGGCCGTCCCCCAGTAGGGGCACACGTATTCCCACACCAGCTCGTGTTCGGGGGTCACCTCGAAGATGCGGCCGTGGGAACCTTCGGTGATCATGGTGTTGCCGTTGGGCAGCCGCTGCATACCGCTGATGAACGGGCTATAGAAACGGTTGGCGTCAAGCGGCATCAGGTATCCGGCTTCTTTCGGCGTCATCTGCCACACGATTTCCAGCGTGACGGGATCGATTTCCAGCACGCGGGAGTAGTCGCGCAAGGCGCCGCGGATGCCGGTGGGGGAACCCGGGTTCGGGGCGTAATAGCCGGCCCAGCCGCCGTTGTCGTAAATAAGGATGTTGCCTTCGCCGGGCAGGCCGCGCGGGATCATGTGGGCGTGGTGCTGGCCGATGATCCAGCCGAGCTTGCGCAGTTCGGGGGTCTGATCGAAATACGGGCCGATCTTCCATACGATGTTGCCGGTGGCCTTTTCGATGATCAGGATGATGTTGGCGTCGCGGCAGTCGATGATGATGTTGTCGGGGTGGAAGCGCTTGTCGCCAGCGTCGTACCATTTGTTCGGGCCGAGCACGGACATGGAGTTGGTGTGCACCCAGTCGCCCGCGATGTGGCTGTTCCCGAACCCGGTGTAATAGTTGGGGTCGCGGTACATGAGGTTGCGGGCGATGGCGTCGAAGCCCAGCTCCTCAAAATGATCCGATACCTTCCATTCCCACACGATGTCGCCGTCCCAATCCACTTCGTAGATCACGTCGTCAAGCAGCATCTTGTCGGAAATGGCGGGCACGTGGACGTTCTTGTGCGCGAGGATCAGCGTGTTGCCGCTGTTGGTTTTGGGATCGGAACCGGGCACATAGTAGCCCACGGTGTTGCCTTCGCGCTGGTAGTCATGGTGCTGGCGGGCCATCCATTGGGGGTCCTCGCCCGGATCTTCGATGTATTCAGCCTTGTCGAACTTCCACACGATATTGCCGTCCCAGTCCACCTGCACAAGGTCGGTCTGGTCCTGAAGGCCATACTTGGGATTGCGTTCACCAAGGCTCCCCATCACGTAACCGCCGGGCAGCATTTTGTTCGGAAAGCCCTGCAAGCCTTCCCACATGCGGACTTCATTGCCGTTCATGTCGATAAGGAGGGCGCCGCGTTCGGCGGCCTGAAAGATGGTATAACCACTCCAGCATTTTTCGGGATTGTAGATAGTAACGCCAGTGGGGAAAATCGTCGCGCTCATCGGATGCTCCTGCCCTATGTATGGATTGCGCCCGGACGCCGGTGCTTGCGCCCCAGGCAGAACAAAATGAAATGAAACTTCGGAGATACGTCAAGGCTGTCCTCATTCCCGAACAGACTTGAACGATTGACGCCTTTCGTCTATGGGCTTTCACAGAGGGGTTCCTTTATCCGCAAAAGCACCTTATGACGGATGAGAAAACAGAAATGTAACCTGTGCAACAATTCACATAAAAAGTATAAGAACATTTCCGCCCATCCATCATTGAGAAAGAGGTGATTCTATGACCGCAGAAATCCAAATGCCGCAACAGCACATTGCTATCATCTCCCACAGCGGTCTGCATGAGCCTTGGCGGGAAATTGTGCACATGGGGACGCATCTCGTTTTTCCGCGTTCCCACTACAATCATCAGGCCACCACCGATTGCTTCTATTTTATAGATAAGGGACGCGTGCGGCTCACCTACACCAACGCGGCAGGGGAAGATCATGTCGTCATGTTTTTCGGCAAGGGCTGCATCTTCAACGAGACGAGCGTGATCACCGGGGACGAGGCGACGATGGCTTGTTTCCGGGTGCTGGAGAGGACCGAAGCGTACCGTTTCCCCAGCTCGCTGATCCATGACGCCGAATTCGCCCGCCAATACCCCCATCTCATCCTGAACATGCTCCGGGGTACGGCCACCAAATTTTCCAACCTGTTCAGCGTAAGTTCCCTGATCAAGCACGGCACGCCGCTGGCCCGCGTCTGCCGCTTTTTGCGCCAGCTCTCCCGCAGCCATAACAACGCCAAGGCCTTTCCTCTGGACATGACCCAGCTCGAACTGGCTTCAGTGCTGGACATCCACCGCGTTTCCCTGTTCCGCTGCCTGCAGCAGCTGCGCGAGCTCGGGATTCTGGTGCGGTTCTCACGCCATGAAATCGAACTGAGCGAGCTCGATCAGCTTGAAAAACTGCTGGAAGAACAAGAAGAGGCGGAGTGGGGCTGATTTCCTCCCCGGAGCCGATTTTTTCAAACTTTTTGCGAAAAAAGTAACAACGGTAACAATTTTCTGTCCCGGATCCGGGTATAGGTAGAGGCAGAAATCCAGAGGAACCCCGTTCCGATGGATTCCGCCTCTTTTTTCGTCCATACCCGGCGGCAAACCGCCGTTTGCAAAGCAACCCTTTCTGCCGGCTTTCCGGCATCACAGGAGCGCACAGATGAGCATCACCCTGTATACCGCACCCGACTGCCTGCGGTGCAAAATCGTCAAAGGCTTTCTCGCCGAACATCAGATCGCTTACGAAACCGTGGATTTCAAGGCTGATGCCCAGACATTCAACACCTTCTACCGCGCCAACCGCAAGGCCATCTACCGCAACCCCGAAGGCGTGGAGTTCCCGCTGTTCGACGACGGCACGGTCATCAAGCAGGGCTCCGGGGAAGTCATCGCCTACCTGCTGTCCGGGCACGCCCTCGAAGGCGCGGTCACGCGCAGCGACCTGCTGCACGGCTGGATTTCCGGCCTCTACCTTTCCCAGTGCCCGGCGGCGGAGGAAGATCACTTCGTCGAACTGGTGCAACAGCTCGCCAAGGGCGGCCTCACGGTCTGCATACAGACGGACGGACGGAATCCCGCCCTGCTCGAACGCCTCATCGGCCTGAACGCGCTGGCCAAAGTACAGCTCAACATCCCCGGCCCAGCATCCGTCTACGAAGCCCTTTACGGTTCCGCGCCCACCAAGGACGAACTCGCCAAGACCATCGAACTGGTGAAAGCGTTCCCCGACCACGAAATCCGTTTCCTCGCCACCCCGCTCTCCGGTCCCGAGGGCGCCCGTTGGCCGAACCGCGACGAGGCCGGTGAAGCGGCCCGCATGGTCTTTGAAGCCTGCGGCGATCATCAGCTTCCCTACGCCATCGCCGCCGTAACCCCCGAAATGCCGCAGGGTATGCAGGGGCTCGAACCCGTGGCCGATCCCATGATGCTCAAGTACCGTTCCGCCTCCCGCGAATTCTTGTTCAAGGCCGACATAGCGAAGTAGGCAAACCGGGGAGGGAAGGAACCTAAGAGGCCCCTCCCCCTTTCCGCTCCCCTTCCCTCCGCAGAGATTGGCTGGCGGGGAAGGTACGAGACGGTTCGCAAGCGGCATAGGCAGACGGACATTCTGGATTTTTTTGACAGGAAGAGATTTTTAAGCACTTCCTTCCGGGCTGTCCCATCCCCTCTCCGACTGTTTCGGAAGGAGGATGGGGACCCGGGAAAAGGGGAAAACAAAAGCGGCCTCGCGGAGGCCACGCCCGGCAGCGGCCTTTCAAGGCACACGGACGGCGGCGGGGCGGGCGCTCCGCTCGAGAAAATTTCTTCCCTCTTTCTCGGCATACGCAAAACGAGGCAACCCATGCATTACGACGTAATCATCATCGGCGGAGGCCCCGGCGGGACCACGGCGGCGAAAGAACTGGCGGCAGGCGGCAAAAAAGTCGCCATCATCGAAGACAAACACTGGGGCGGCACGTGCCTGAACTGCGGCTGCATCCCCACCAAGATGCTCCTCGGCGCAACGGCCCCCCTCGGGCTCCTCAAGGCTCAGGAACGCCTGCGCACCATGAAGGGCTCCATCGACATCGACTACAAGGCGCTGCAAACCCGCGTGGGCCGCTTCCTCAAGGGCTCCAGCCAGACCCTCGCCAAAAGCCTCGCGGCGGCGGGGATCACCCTGTACGAAGGACGCGGCGTGTGCGCCGGAAAAGGGCAGGCCATCGTCCGCTCCGAATCCGGCGAAGAAATGTTAACGACTGACAACATTATCCTTTCCTGCGGCTCGTCGAGCGCGTCCTTCCCCGGCCTCGCTCCCGACGGCGACGCCGTGCTCGACAGCACCGGCGTCCTCAACCTTCCCGAAGTCCCGGAAAGCCTCATCATCGTGGGCGCTGGGGCCATCGGCCTTGAGCTTGGCGACTTCTTCGGCATGATGGGCTCCAAAATCACCATCGTCGAGGCCGCCCCGCACATCGCCCCTACTGAAGACGCCGACATCGCCAAAGAAATGGACCGCGTCCAGAGCAAGGCGGGCCGGACCTGCATCACGGGCGTCATGGCGAAGTCGCTCGTCACGAAGGACGGGCAGGCCGAGCTGACCCTTGGTGATGGGCGCGTGCTGACCGCCTCCAAGGCGCTGGTCGCCGTGGGCCGTACTCCGAATACAGCCGAGCTTGATTGCGAAAAGGCGGGCTGCACGCTGAAACGCCGCGGCTTCGTCGACGTGAACGACCATCTTGAAGCCGCCGAAGGCGTCTATGCCATCGGCGACGTGAACGGCCTTACGTTGCTGGCCCATGCCGCCGACCATCAGGGCGCGTATGTCGCCCGCCGCATCCTCGGACACGAAAAAGGCGTATACGTGCCCGGCCCGGTCCCGTCCTGCATTTACGGCAGCACCGAGATCATGCGCGTCGGCCAGACCGCCAAAGGGCTCCTTGCCGCCGGGAAGTCCGTAAGCGTATCGCAGGTCCCCCTGACCCTGAATCCCATCGCGCAGGCAGCCGGGGCTTCCGGCGGATTCGTGAAGGTCGTATGGGCCGGTGACGCCATCGCGGGCATCGCGGCCATCGGCCACGGCGTATCCCACCTCGTCACCGTGGCCCAGCTGCTCATGGTCGGCGGCTATACGCCCGAAAGGCTGCATGAAGTCATGATCGGCCACCCCACGCTGGACGAAATCGTCCCCGCCGCCATCCGTGCTCCCCGCGTAGCTGTGACCGAATAGCAACATCGCTCAACCCGAAGGAGATCGCATTATGAGCCTCACCTATCCCGAAGACCGTTCCTACCACTCCGAACACCTCTGGGCCAAAGCGGAGCCCGACGGCACCATGCTCGTCGGCATCACGGACTATGCACAGGATCAGCTCGGCGGGGTCATTTTCGTCGACCTCCCCACCGTGGGCGAACACTTCAAGCAGGGCGTTTCCTGCGCTTCCATCGAGTCCGTCAAAATCACTTCCGACGCGATCATTCCGGTTTCCGGTGAAATCGTCGCCGTCAACGAAGCACTGGCGGACGCCCCCGAACTGCTCAACGACAGCCCTTACGACAAGGGTTGGCTCGTCCGCGTCAAACCC
>ERZ772816.2543-NODE-2543-length-11996-cov-3.193116_pt1 | contig 11996 bp, 9 predicted proteins | sample MGYA00511359_ERZ772816 | MGnify/ENA primary metagenome ERZ772816 (study PRJEB29015, sample SAMEA2737710) | human gut metagenome | biome: human gut; feature: human-associated habitat; material: faeces | place: China | collected 2012 ...
CCCGCAGATATCCGCACATATCCCGCGGACTTTCAAACCACATACCTGACACAGGGCATGTTCCGTGGCTGGCGGTGCAGTGAAGGATGGCTGGAAATTACGACCCCGTTCTGCGAGCGTGCGGCCGATTACAGCGTGCAGGAGATGTCTCTGATTCAGAGAAGCGCAAGTCTGGACGCAGCCCAGCGGGAGCTTCTGATTTTCTACGCCCCCGAAGGTGTGCAGCCGGAGACGTTCTGCGAGGATATGCACGGCGGACTCCTGTTCGTGGAAAACAACTTCGATGCATGGCTGGGCCGCGCAGCAGCGCTTGGCGCCTGCGGCATTATCACGTGTTCCATTCCGGAGATCGCACCTGTCCGCGTTGATCTGGCGAACGACCCGCAGCTTAAGGATGCACACGGAAATCTGAGCTTCCATGCTTTCTCTGAGACACAGGAAACTGCGCTTGCAGGCTTTGCCATCACTCCTGCCTGTGCACGGCGCCTGAGAGAGGCCTGTATCGCACTGGCGCAGACGCACGAGCGTCCAACGGCGAGAGCGTGTGTCAAATCGGAGTTTTACGATTCTACGGTCGAAAATGTCATGACCTTCCTTCCCGGACAGACTGAGGAGGAGGTGCTCATCACCGCACATCTGTGCCATCCTCGTTCGAGCGTTAATGACAATGTATCCGGTGTGGCCTGCGCTATGGAGGCGATGCGTGTGCTGCATGAGCAGATCACGGGGGGGATGCTTCCCACACCGCGGCGCGGCATTCGTTTGCTGCTGATCCCGGAGTTCACCGGAACTTACGCGTATCTTGCCTCTGAGCCGGAGCGGGCGGCCCGTACTATCGCGGCCATCAATGCCGACATGGTCGGTGCGCGGCAGGACGGACGCACGGGCCCGGTGGTCATGGTCGATACGCCGGACGCGGCACATGCTTTCCTGGGCGATTTGATGGAATGCGTAATGGATGGCATTGCACAGGAGTGCCGATTTGGAAGCGGCTTTGTTCCGCTGCACCTGCAAAAACGCGTTCCGTTTACACCGGGCAGCGACCATGAGATTTTTTCCGATCCGTCGGTCGGAATCCCGTCCATCGCAATGACGCAGTGGCCTGACCGCACTTATCACACCAGTGCGGACGATGCTGCACATTTGGATCCGGCGATTTTGCGGCGTGTCGCCGCGATGATCGCCTCCGGCGCTTACACCGCCGCCAGCTTCTGCCGCCAGGATGCGGAACAGATTCTTCCCTATACGGCACGCAGATTTTTTGCGAGAGCGGATGCGCTTCGCCGCAGTTCAGCAGAAAACAGTCGCACGGCCATGTATTTCCTGTTGGAGACATGGCGCAAGACGTTGGAGGACATGCATCGCACGCTTCCTCAGCAGGAGCAGGAGAATGCCAAGCTGCTCTTTGCGCCGGAATATGCCCTTGCCGCGCAGCTTCTGCAAAGCGCTGAAACGCCGCTTGCACCAAAGACAGAGTCTCTGCGGCGTGTCCCGCAGCGTCTGTTCCGCGCGCCGCTGGCTATGCGCCCCTTTGAAAACGGACTTTCGGACGCACTTCGGGAAGAGCTTTCCTCTATTCGCAAGTCCTTCCCAGGTCTGATGGGGCTTACGAACCGGATTCTCTACGCCGTGGACGGAAGCCGCAGCATCGGATTGATCGCTTCGTTTGTGGAAGCGGAGACAGGTGTTTCCTGCGAGCGTTTTTGCGAGTCTTGGCTGGAATTTCTGGCACAGGCCGGTCTCGTGCAATTTTAAGAGTAATTTAAGAGTAAGAGGTATCAACAATGATTACGGACAAGATGATTCCTGCGTTTCAGCAGACACAGGGCGGTCTTTTCTCAAAGGTAGAAAAGGCGGATGTCGGTGACATCGCCGAAAAGCTGTCCAGCGGCATCGCTTTTTTATCATGGGCGGACCCCTTCTATCCCAATGCCTCCACACCTGCACATGTCGCTCAGGCCATGATCGATTCCATCAATGACGGTTCAGCAGGCCATTATACCATGCCAATTGGCAATCCGGAGCTCAAGCGTGAGCTGGCAAAAAAACTCAAGCGGTTCAATGGCCTGGATGTCGTCCCTGAGCGCAACATCCTTGTTACCCCCGGTTCGGACTCCGCACTTTTCTATGCGATGCTGCCGTTTATCCACGATGGCGACGAGGTCATGATCATTGACCCCAGTTATCCGAATAACTTCCAGAACACCGAGATCCTCGGCGGCAAGGTTGTCCGTATTCCGGTTTATGAGGAAGATGGCTATCAGTTCAACATTGAAGCCTTTGAATCCAGACTGACGCCGAAGACGAAAATGGTTGTTCTTACGAACCCCAACAATCCCACCACCGTCAGCTATCGGCGCCGTAACATGGAGCAGCTTGCGGAGTTCATCGTCCGTAACGATTTGGTGCTGGTTGTCGATCAGGCATTTGAGGAACCGGTGTTCGACGGCGTGGAGATGGTAACCGCTGCGGCACTGCCCGGTATGTGGGAACGGACGGTCAGTGTATTTTCCATCTCCAAGGTGCTGGGACTCAGCGGCCTCCGTGTAGGCTACATCGTGGCAGATGACCACATTATCGATAAACTCTACGGTGCGGCTGTGACCGTGCTTGGCGCAACCAACACCGCAGCACAGCTCGGCGCTGTTGCCGCCCTTCAGGATCCGGCATTTTCTGAGGATTTCTACAAGCATTTTGATAAGCGCCGTCATCTTGTCTATGACTATCTGCACGATATTCCCGGCGTTTCGATGCGTCTCTCTGAGTCCGGTTTCCTGTCATGGCTCGATGTGTCTGAGCTCGGCACAGAACAGGAGGTTTCCGACTATCTTCTGAAGAATGCGAAGGTCGCACTCAACATCGGAACCCCCTATGGCCACGAAGGCCGTGGTCATCTGCGCATTGTTCAGGGTGCCATCGGCAGCGACGAGGAAATCGAAAATGTCCTTGCCCGTATGCGCGGCGCACTTCTGGAACTCTCAAAATCACGCGGCCTTTGCTGAGTCGCTGATGCAACAGAATTAAAGAGGAGGAATTATCTTGTATAAGTACATCTTGAAGCGTCTTCTGATGATGATTCCGGTTCTGCTTGGCGTTATGATCGCAGTTTTTACGATCACATATTTCACGCCCGGCGACCCGGCGCGTCTTCTGCTGGGCGACGGCGCAACCAAAGAAGCCGTTGAGCAGGTACACGAAGAGCTAGGTATTGACGATCCGTATATTGAGCAGCTTGGCCGCTATATCGGAAAAATCGTCTTCCACTTTGACTTCGGCACATCCTATATCAGCAAAAGCCCGTCACGCAGGAAATCCTTCAGCGTTTCCCCACCACGCTGAAGCTGGCATCGTACAGTGTCGCCATTTCTGTCATTGTGGGGGTACTCATGGGTATTGTCTCCGCCACGAGGCAGTATTCGATTTTTGACCGTCTGGCAACGTCGTTTGCGCTTATCGGCGTCTCTATGCCGACCTTCTGGGCGGGCCTGATGGCAATCATCGTCTTCTCGGTCACTCTGGGATGGCTGCCGCCATCCGGCTCCTACGGTCCGAAGTATTGGATCATGCCGGCGGCGATCCTGGGTCTCCACGGTGCGGCGACGATCATGCGTATGACCCGTTCGAGTATGCTGGAAGTCATCCGTCAGGACTACATCCGCACGGCGCGGGCCAAGGGCCAGAGTGAGCGGATCGTCATTATGTACCACGCGCTGAAAAACGCCATGATCCCCATTGTTACGGTCATTGGTATGCAGTTCGGCGTCCTGCTGGGCGGCTCGGTTCTGGTAGAATCCGTTTTCGCCCTGCCCGGCCTCGGCAAGTACATTATCGACAGCATCAACATGCGTGATAACCCGGTGGTTCAGGGCAGCGTCCTGTTCCTGGCGCTTTCGTTCAGCTTCGTCAATCTGGCGGTGGATATCCTCTACGGCTTCCTTGATCCCAGAATCAAGTCTCAGTACAAGCAGTCCATTAAGGTAAAGGCGGTGAAGAAACATGCAGAAACAGAAGAATAATGCCACGAAAGAGACACGCATCAAGTCCAGCTTCTGGGGCGATGCCTGGCGGCGTCTGAAGCAGGATCGCGCGGCGGTGGTGGCGCTGTGTGTGCTCGTGCTGCTGATTCTCTGCGGCATCTTCGCCCCCTATATCGCGCCCGATCCCTATGACCTGCAGGATACGACCGCAACATTCCAGCTTCCCAATGCGCAGCACCTGCTGGGTACGGATAACTTCGGCCGTGACATTTTGAGCCGTATCATCTATGGCAGCCGGGTATCCTTGATCGTTGGCTTCTCCTCAATCATCGTGGCTATCATTGTCGGCGGTCTGCTGGGTGCTATCTCCGGCTACTACGGCGGTAAGGTCGATAACATCCTGATGCGCCTGATGGATATTCTCATGGCCATTCCGGGCATGCTGCTGGCCATCTCGCTGGCGGCGGTGCTGAAGCCGGGCCTTATGAATCTGGTCATCGCCATCGCCATCGCGGAAGTCCCGGGCTACGCCCGCGTGGTCCGAGCTTCCGTTCTGACGATCAAGGATCAGGAATATATCGAGGCAGCCACCTGTATCGGCGCCTCTGATCGGCGGATCATCCTGCGCCACATCATCCCCAACTGTATGGCGCCTATCATCGTTCAGGCAACGCTGGGTGTTGCCGGCGCAATCCTGTCCGCAGCGTCCCTGAGCTTTCTCGGCCTCGGCATCCAGCCGCCCACGCCGGAGTGGGGCTCCATGCTCTCCTCGGCCCGTCAGTTCATCCGTCAGTACTGGCATATGACGACCTTCCCGGGCCTTGCCATCATGATCACAATTTTCGCCCTGAACGTCCTCGGCGACGGCCTGCGCGATGCATTGGATCCGCGTATGAAGAATTGAGGTAGACAAAATGGAACAAACGAAACCGATTCTCGAGATTAAGGATCTTTCCATTGAATACTGTGCAAACAAACGTGTCGTCAAGGCGGTCAACCATCTTGACCTGTGCATTGAGAAGGGTGAGAGCGTCGGCCTCGTCGGTGAAACCGGCGCAGGCAAGACGACTACGGCGCTGGGCGTCATGGGCCTGATCCCAAACCCTCCCGGTGTTATCCGCAGTGGTGAGATTCTCTTTGAAGGCGAGGACCTGCTGAAGCTGAGTGCAAAGAAAATGCGCCAGATTCGCAGCAAGAAGATCGCCATGATCTTCCAGGACCCCATGACGAGCCTGAACCCGGTGATGACCGTCGGCGATCAGATCGCGGAGAGCTATCGTATTCATGATAAGCTCAGCCGTGCCGAAGCCGCTGTCAAGGCCAAGGATATGCTCGAGCTCGTCGGTATCCCCGCCGAACGCTACGGCGAATATCCCCACCAGTTCTCCGGCGGCATGAAGCAGCGTGTTGTCATTGCTATCGCTCTTTCCTGCAACCCTGAACTTCTTCTGGCGGATGAGCCTACCACCGCCCTGGATGTTACCATCCAGGCGCAGGTGCTGGACTTGATTGTCAAGCTCAAAAAAGAGCGTAATACATCCATGGTGCTGATTACCCACGATTTGGGCGTCGTGGCGGAGGTTTGCGATAAGGTTGCCATCATGTATGCCGGCGAAGTTGTGGAGTTCGGCACACTGGACCAGATCTATAACCACACCATGCACCCGTATACCGAGGGACTGTTCGGCTCCATCCCGGATCTGGATTCCAAGGCCAAGCGCCTCAAGCCCATTCCCGGCTTGATGCCCGATCCTGCAAATCTCCCTGAGGGATGCAGTTTCTGCCCTCGCTGCCCCTATGCGACCGAGCAGTGCAAGACACAGAATCCCAATATCACGGAAGTTGAGCCCGGCCATCTGGTCCGCTGCTTCCACCACATTGGAAAGGAGGAGACAAACCGTGGCTGATTATTTGCGTATCGAAAACCTGAAAAAGTATTTCAAAACGGCAAAGGGCACTGTCCACGCAGTCGATGACGTTTCGTTTTCTATCGAGCGCGGCAAGACTCTGGGCGTTGTCGGTGAGTCCGGCTGCGGCAAATCAACGCTTGGCCGCTGCATCATTCATCTGTTGGAGCCGACCAGCGGCAAGATATTCTTTGACGGTGCGGATATCACCAAGCCCACCCCGGAGGAGCAGAAGGCTCTGCGTCAGAGAATGCAGATGATCTTCCAGGACCCCTTCTCCTCGCTGAACCCCAGAATGACCGTTGCCGACAGCATCCTTGAGCCGATGGAGATTCACCATATGTATGACGGCGACAAGGACCGTCAGCGTGAGGAAGTTGCCCGGATCATGGACACCGTGGGCCTGGCCCGCCGTTTGGCGGATTCCTACCCTCACGAGCTTGACGGCGGCCGCCGTCAGCGTGTCGGCATTGCCCGCGCACTGGCACTGCAGCCGGATTTCATCGTCTGTGACGAACCGGTTTCAGCTCTGGATGTGTCCATTCAGGCACAGATCCTGAACCTCATGCAGGACCTTCAGGAGCAGAGCGGACTGACCTACATTTTCATTACCCACGACCTTTCCGTCGTTAAGCACATCTCCGACGAGATCTGCGTCATGTACCTTGGAAACCTCGTGGAAAAGTGTCCGTCCGACAAGCTGTTTGAAAAGCAGCTGCATCCCTATTCTCAGGCGCTTCTGTCCGCGATCCCTGTGGCAAAGACAGACGCTGTCCGCAACCGCATCATCCTCAAGGGTGAAATTTCTTCCCCAATCGATCCTGCCCCCGGCTGCCGCTTTGCTTCCAGATGCCTGTATGCAAAGCCGGAATGCTTCAAGACACAGCCGGAATTCAAAGAGGTGGAGCCCGAGCACTTCGTGGCCTGCCACCTGTTTGACTGACCATCTTCCCTTGGTTCGCAGAGCATCTGCTCTTCGAAATAAAAAACAAAGAAAGGCTGACCTACAATGAAAAAGCTAATTGCATTGCTCCTTAGCCTCTGCACGATGCTGACCGTTGTTGGCTGCTCGAACAAAGCAGACACTGCGGATAACGGAGCAAAGGACACCCTTGTCGTAGCACAGGGGGCCGACCCCACCTCCCTCGACCCCTATGGCACTACTGACTCCCCGGCCATCCGTGTCGCACACTGTGTCTTTGAGACGCTCGTTACCCGCGATGACGAAGGCAACATCGCTCCGATGCTGGCAGAGTCCTGGGATATCGAGGACGACTGCACCTACATCTTCCACCTCCGCAAGGGCGTGAAGTTCCACAACGGCGAAGAGCTGAAGGCCAGCGATGTTGCGTTTTCCTTCTCCAAGATCGCCGAGTCTCCGCACGCCAGTTCTATCCGTGCTACCATCGACTTTGAGAACAGCAAGGCACTGGATGATTATACCTTCGAGATGAAGCTGACCGAGCCCTTTGGCCCGATTCTGAACCACCTCAGTCACGCTGTCATGGCGATCGTCAACGAAAAGGCCTACACTGAAGCCGGCGATCAGGTTAACGAAAAGCCCTGCGGCACCGGCCCGTACAAGTTCGTTGCCTGGTATCCCGCTGACCGCATCGAGATGGTCGCGTTTGACGACTACTGGGGTGAAAAAGCCGCCATCACCAACCTGACCTGGCGTACCATCCCCGAGATCGCCAGCCGCTCCATCGAGGTCGAGGCCGGTACGGTTGACGTTGCCATCGACATTCAGGCTTCTGAGCTTGCTCGCCTGGAGAAGGTTGAGAAGGTTACCACCTTCAAGGAGGAGCGTTCTTCTATCAACTTCATCTGCCTGAACAACCTGATTGCTCCCTTTGATAATGTCAAGGTCCGTCAGGCCATCAATATGGCCATCGATGTGGACGCCATCTGCAATGTTGTCTATCAGGGCACCGGCGCTGTTGCCCAGGCTCCGATGAGCAAGTCTGTCTGGGCTTACAACGATAATCTTCCCCCGCATGAGCGCAACGTTGAGAAGGCCAAGGAACTTCTGGCTGAGGCCGGTTATCCCGACGGATTTACCTGCACGATGACCTGTGACCAGAACCAGCAGCGTCTGGATACGGCTGAGATGGTGCAGATGCAGCTGGCTGAGATCGGCATTACCATGAAGATCGCCAGCATGGAGCGCGGCACATTCATCGACAACGTTATCTCCGGCAACCTTGAAATGTTCGGCCTTGGCTGGACCGCGGATACCGGGGACCCGGACTACGCTCTGTTTGCCAGCTTCCATTCCTCCATGCACGGCGAGGGCGGCAACATGTCCTTCTATACGAACCCCGAGGTTGACAGACTGCTCGATCTCGGCCGTTCTTCCACCGATCCTGAGGTCCGCAAGGATGCTTATTACAAGGTGCAGGAGATCGTCTGGAACGAAGTGCCCTGCGTCTTCCTGCAGTGCCCTGAGGATCTGTACGCCTACAATTCCAATCTCAAGAACTTCGCAACCAACGCTGATGGCAGCATCAAGTTTGCCCAGCTGTCCTGGAACTGATCCACATGTCTATCTGCCGGCGGGGAAAACCCCGCCGGCAGACTGAGAGAAGGACACGATTATGCAGACAACATATTCCCGCGTCGCACGGCTCCAGGCTTACCTTAAGCAGGAATCGCTCGACGCTGCTTTTGTTTTTGACTCCGACAACCGGCGTTATCTCTCCGGCTTCCGCGGAAGTACCGGTTATGTCGTTGTCACTCAGAAAAACGCACTGTTTTTCACAGATTTCCGCTATACACAGCAGGCGGGGGAGCAGTGCCCCGGACTGGAGATTGTGTCCATCCGCTCAGAAGCGGATGTGATCTCCTATCTCGCTTCCCACACACTGCGGAGACTGGGCCTTGTCGAGGCTGAGACTTCCGTGCGCCTTTATAAGGCGTTGAAAACCGGTATTGAGCACCTCGAAACAGCCGCCATAGACAGCGAACTTCTTCGCCTGCGCATGGTAAAGGACGCACAGGAGTGTGCATCCATCCGCAGAGCCTGTGAAATCACGGATCTGGCCTTTTCGGCTATGTGCAAGATGATCCGCGCCGGTATGACCGAGGCGGAGGTCGACCGCTTTCTGCAAGATTATATGCGTGGATTCCCCGAAGTTGAGCGTATGGCGGAGCGGTTTATCGTTGCGTCTGGTCCAAGAGGCAGCATGCCGCACGGGCTTGCCTCCGACCGTACCATCTGCGACCATGAGTTCGTGACGGTCGATTTCGGCTGCAACTGCGGCGGCTATTGGTCGGACGTTACGAGAACGGTCTGCGTTGGCGAGCCAAATGCAAAACAGCGCGAGATCTATGAGACAGTACTTGCTGCTCAGAATGCTGCTATTTTGCTGGCTGCACCCGGAAAAACGGGACGGGAGCTTGATCATGCGGCACGGACACTCATCGCTGATGCCGGTTACGGCGAGTATTTCGGCCATAATCTCGGCCACAGTTTTGGCCTCAATATCCATGAGGCACCTCAGTGTGCCCGCAATCAGAACGGCGACATTCCGCTGCAGCCCGGCATGATCGTTACGATCGAACCCGGCATTTATATCCCGCAGTTCGGCGGCGTTCGGATCGAGGACGATATTCTTATCACAGAAAACGGCTGTGAAAATCTGACGCGGGCCGATAAGCAGCTCATCATATTGTAAAGGACAAAGACTATGACGTATGAAGAATTGATCCTCAAGCTGAAAGATCGCCTCGCAGCCGATGGCGCATATCCCATTCAGGCTCAGGCGATGCTCAGTACGCAGATCCTCAAGGACAAACTGGAGCTTGTTCTCCCGTGGGCAATGGAGGCCTCCGGCTTTGATTTCTGGCTTGTCCTTTCCAGAGAGAATAACGACGATCCCATCCACAGCACGCTTGTTACTTGGGATATGCTGGAAGCGCGCCGTGTGAGCATTCTGGCTTTCCATCGTGACAGCAAGACGGGCGCGGTACGCAGAATGTGCGTCGGCTCTCAGTCTCCGGAGATGGACGGCCTGTATGAAAATGTCCAGCAGCGCGGTGAGAGCGTCTGGGAGGCGACCGCACGCATTTTGCGGGAGTGCGACCCGTCCCGCATTGCCGTCAACCGCAGCCTTAATTCCGGCTACTGTGACGGCCTGACTGCCACGCTCTTTGAACAGCTCAAGGATGCCATCAATCCATGCTACCGCGAACGTATCGAGGACGGTGAGGCACTGAGCGTGCGCTGGCTCGAGCGCGTGACACCGCTGGAGAAGAAGATCATGGAGTGCTTCTGCGCGGTTACGCATGCCATCATCGACTATACTTTCAGTACCGATTTCATCATCCCCGGCAAGACGACGACCACGGACATTGAATGGTGTATGCGCCGCATTATCAACGAGCTTGGCTATAACTACTGGTTCGGTCCGGATGTCGATCTTCAGCGCCGCGGCAGCAGTGTTTCAAGAATGTTCAATGAGACCATTCAGCCCGGCGATCTGCTTCACTGTGATATTGGCATTAACGGCCAGTATGTACACCTGCATACCGATATGCAGTGGGTAGCCTATATCCTGCGCGAGGGCGAGACTGAGGCACCGCAGGAACTGCAAGCGCTGCTCGACACCGGCAACCGTTTCCGCCAGATCGTTATGGACAGCATGGTTATCGGCAAGGACGGCAATGCTGTTTTCGACGAGGCCATGCGCCTTGCGAAGCTGGAGGGAATCCAGCCGATGCTCTATACACATCCTGTCGGAACCTTCGGCCACGGCGCGGGTCCCGCTATCGGTATGTACACCAATCAGGGGTTTGTTGCCGGAACCGGCGAGCGCGTGATCGACGAGGACACTTGCTTTGCACTGGAACTGAACGTCTACGACAATCTCGCCTGCTGGGGTGGCCAGCGCGTGTTTATGTATCTGGAAGAGGATATTTGCCGCGCCGCTGAGTGCGACTATATCGACGGGCATCAGACAAAGCTCATGCTGCTCTGAGCACACAGACGCAGAATCAATGCCCTAAAAACGGAGCTTGTTTGAAATGCCTGTTTTGAATATGCAAAACGCGGTTTCAATTGCCGGCTTCAAACAGACGGTAAAATAAAGACCACCTCATCGGTTTTGAACCGCATCCCGTCAAGAGGACAGAGAAAAAATATAAAGTTTTTCCGGTCAGCAGCCATGTGCTGCTGACCGCTTTTTATGCGGCGAGACCGAGTTCGTGCTTTTCCATCGGCGTCAACACGCCCAGTTTACGCTGAACCCGTCTGGTGTTGTAATAATGGATATAGGTCTCAATCATCTGCACAAGTTCCCGCTTGCAGGTAAACCGTCTGCCGTAATAGCGTTCCCGCTTCAGGATGCCCCAGAAGCCCTCCATGGGGCCGTTGTCAATGCACTTTCCCACCCGGGACATACTCTGTGTAATGCCAGCTGCAGCCAGCTTGTCATGGAAGATCTGAGTGGTATAGGCGCTGCCCCGGTCGCTGTGGAGCAGAGGGCGGGCTCCGGGATTGCCCTCCAATGCCTGAGCCAGAGTGCGATGGACCAAGGCAGCGTCGTTGGTGTCCCGGATGACAAAGGAAACGATGCGCCGGTCACACAGATCCAGGATGGCGCTCAGGTAGAGCTTGCGCATGTTGGTGCCCGTATAGTAGTGAAACTCCGTCACATCGGTGAGCCACTTTTCGTTGGGGCGGTCGGCGTAAAATTGGCGGTCCAACACATTCTCCGCCAGCTGTCGGGGGGATGATGCCGCCCGAGTGCAGCCATGTGGGGCATGTTTTACCACAGACTGAATCCCAAGGCCACGGCAGATGCGCAGTGTCCGCTTATCGTTGACCGGCGTATGGTAATACTTGTCCAAATCGTCCCGAATGCGGCGGTATCCCTTGTCTGGGCTCTCCCGGTGGATCTCCTGCACCAACTGGGCGATGCGCTGATTCTCGGCGACGCGGCCCCCGGCTGTCCCGGAGCGCCACTGGTAATAGCTGGCCCGGGAGATATGCAGTGCACGGCAGGCTGGCCCCACAGGAAATCCCTCGTTTTCCGTACCGTAGCGCACCGCTTCATACTGCTGTTCCTGCCGAAACTGCCTCAGCGATCCCCCCTTTCCAGCTCTTGCACTT
>ERZ772816.2545-NODE-2545-length-11989-cov-7.385202_pt1 | contig 11989 bp, 10 predicted proteins | sample MGYA00511359_ERZ772816 | MGnify/ENA primary metagenome ERZ772816 (study PRJEB29015, sample SAMEA2737710) | human gut metagenome | biome: human gut; feature: human-associated habitat; material: faeces | place: China | collected 2012 ...
CGTAATCCGCTCATTTTTCTTCAAAAAATGGCTTCTTACTCATGTTTTTGGCGGGTCCCAAGGTCAAAAATCCTCCTGCAAGCAAGCTTGCATCGGATTTATGACCTTTTGACCTTTGTATCTTCATAAATAAACTGCCGTCAGCCACAAAGGAGAGCTTCTATGACATTACAGCAAATGCGATATTTTATTGGTGCTGCTGAATCTGGTTCGATCAGTGAAGCCGCTAAACGGTCTTTTACTGCCCAGTCCAGCATTTCCGGCGCTATAAAAGAAGTGGAAAATACCTATGGGATCACTGCTTTTGTAAGAGACAGCAAAGGTGTCCGCCTTACCAGAAGCGGAGAAGAGCTTCTTATCGAATTTAAAGGAATATTAAACCGTCTGGACTACCTGGACGAAAAATTCAATGGTTCCAAAGACCGTCCTTTAGGTTTATCTGTTTCCTCCCAGCATCATATCTGCGGTATGAATTCTTTTGTATCGATCATCAACAGCCTGAATACAGGTGCCGGACCTTATCACTGCGGTTTTCACGAATGCCGCACATCTGAAGTTATGGACCGGGTAGAACGCGGTCTGGATGATCTTGGCATCGTTTTTGTTACAGAATACAGCAAGGGCCAGATGATGCAGGAGTTAAGGAACAGAAGCATCATTTTCAATCACATTACCTATCAGACTGCCCATGTATACATATGCTGCAACCACCCTCTTGCTGGCAGCCGTGAAATCGACATGGAAGATCTGATCCAGTATCCTTTTATCACCTATGACCGGTCTTCAGATACGAATCCCGCTTATACTGACCTGATCGTTCCTTATCATCAGTTAAACAGGGTGATCCAGGTTTCTGACCGGGCTGCTTCTTATTCTGTTATGCGTTACTGTCAGGGATTTGCTGTAGGAAGCGGCTACCGGCCATTTGATGATAACTACAGCGATATCGTTTCCATTCCTATTAAAAACGGGCTGCGTCTTGAAATAGGTTGGATCGTACGCCAAAAATATACTCTTTCTGATACAGCCAGCCGTTTTGTGGATCTTTTAATGCAGGTCGAATCAGTTGTTCTGTGATTTTAAAGACGGTTTTCGTAAAAAGCGATGGAAATCCATCGCTTTTTGACGTATTCGCAGAAAACACTTCCTGTGTTATGTTTAAATCACAAAAATAATTTCTGCACAGACAGAAGAAAGGGGTATCTTGTATGGAAAAGTTAAAAGCTGTTATTAACAAGTACTGGAAGGTTTATGTTGCAGCCCTGATCATTGCTGCGGTCTGCGATCTGATCGGTACACTTAAGTTCAATATTGGAATTGGTACACTTACCTTATTTCCAATGGTATTTGCCACGATCTTTGGAGGACTTTTAGGACCGGATGCCTTTAAGCTTTTCAAAACAGAAGAATCAAAGCTTGGAGGAAGCCTTGTTTTAGTAGCCCTTGCACCTTTTATGGCAAAAATGGGAATCTCAGCAGGCGGAAATCTTGCAAAACTGGTTGCTGTAGGACCTGCGCTTCTGCTGCAGGAATTTGGTAATCTGGGAACTATCCTTCTTTCACTTCCACTTGCCCTGCTGCTTGGCCTGAAAAAAGAGGCTATCGGTGCCTGCTATTCCATCAACCGCGACTCCAACCTTGGATTAACCACTGATATCTTTGGACCGGATGCCCCGGAAACCCGCGGAACCTTTGCTGTATATATTGTGGGTTCTGTTATTGGCACCGTTTTTATCAGTGTCCTGGCCAGTATCGTAGCTTCCTGGAATATTTTTGATCCTATTGCCCTTGGCATGGCCTGTGGTGTAGGAAGCGGATCAATGATGACTGCCGCTGCCGGAACATTAGGTGAGATCTACCCGCAGCAGGCTGAAAATATTATGATCATGGGCGGCGCCAGCGATATGCTTACTGGTATCACCGGAATTTATATGGGAACATTCGTAGGTCTTCCTCTTACTAAAAAACTGTATGCAATACTGGAACCTAAAATCGGTCACAAAAACAGTAAGGAGGCTAAATAATGGTCAGAAAATACTTTTTACAGCAGCTTGGACTGCTTCTCATGGTTTCTGTTATCATGGTACTCACAAATATACTGGGCTACAAAATGCCGGTAGGTGATTCCATTGCCGGGATCCTGGTATTATGCGCCATTGCTCTTTTTGGACTTACAGTAAGTAAATTTATGAGCCAGTTTATAAAGCTTCCGTCTATGATGTATGTATCTCTTACCGGACTGCTTCTTGCATGCCCTATTTCACCGGTAAAGGACTTTGTGATCGGTGTTACATCCCAGGTCGCATTTATGGCTCCTGCCACTGCATTAGGCGCATTTGCCGGAATCTCACTTGGAAAAGACCTGAAGGATTTTGCTAAAATGGGATGGAAACTGGTGATCATCACCTTATTTGTAATCACCGGAACATTTATTTTCTCTGCCTTAGTAGCAGATGTTATCTTAAAACTTACAGGTGCCATTTAACATGAGCGAGGTAAATTTATATGGAAAAATATGATATTTTAATTAAGAACTGTCAGGTTTTAAACCCTGATATGACGGTTTCATCTACCTGTTCTGTAGGAATTAAAGACAGCTGGATCAAAAAGATCGGTCCTACAGATGAATTGATGGCTGACAGCTCTGCCAGTGAAATAATTGACGGCAAAGGAAAACTTGTCATGCCCGGCATGGTAGATGGCCATACACATACCTGCCAGCAGCTTTTAAGAGGACGTGTTGCCGATGAATATCCTATGGTATGGACCCGTTTCCTGGTTCCTTTTGAAAGCAATCTCCAGCCAGAAGATTCTTATATCAGCGGCCTTCTGGCATGTCTGGAAATGATCAAAAGCGGAACAACTGCTTTTGCTGATTCCGGCGGTGTACACATGGACCGGGTTGCAGATGCAGTTATTGAATCCGGCATGAGGGCTGCCATTGCAAAATCAACCATGGATATGGGAAATGCCATTACCGGTGCAATGAAAGAGACAGCTAATGAAGCTATCGAAAATACAAAGAAACTGTATCAGAAGTATCAGGGGGCAGGTGACGGCCGTGTTGATATCTGGTTTGCTATCCGTCAGGTAATGACCTGTTCCCGGGAACTGATCGCCATGGTAGGTGAATCTGCTAAAGAATTCCATACCGGCATTCATGCCCATCTGTGTGAGCATAAAGACGAAGTCAGCTTCTGCCTGCAGAATTACAAAAAGCGCCCTGCAGAATTTCTGGAAGAAATGGGTATTCTTGGCCCCAATCTTCTTACTGCCCACAATGTAATGCTGTCAGACCACGATATTGCACTGATGGCAGAACGTGGTGTGAAAATGATCCATTGCCCAAGAGCCAACCTGTCAAACCACGGTTTTCCAAAAGCTCCCCAGATCCTGGAAGCCGGTGCAAGCCTTGGCTTAGGCTGCGATGGCGCTGCACCTTCCAACCTGGATATTTTTGACGAAATGAAGGTTCTTCGCTATGCCATGATGGCTTACTGGGGACTTCCATCTTTTAATCCTGTAGTCATGACCTGTCCTACACTTTTAAAAATGGCCTCCCAGGGCGGTGCAAATGCTCTTGGACACGGTGATATCCTTGGATCCGTTGAAGAAGGCAAGAAAGCTGACCTGATCCTGTTAAATATTGATCAGCCTCATATCACTCCAAGCCAGAATCTGGTAAATACCATCGTAGATGCTGCAAACGGACATGATGTGACCGATTCTATCATCAACGGAAAGATCGTAATGAAAAACCGTGAAGTCCTTACTCTGGATGAGGAGCGGATCCGCTTTGAAGCTGAAAAGCATATGAATGATATTATTAAACGGGCATACTAAGATATAAAAAAATGGCGGCGCTGTTTCCTGTTTTGGAAACGGGCCGTCATTTTTACAGCATTTTCTGATCATATATAAAGCTGCTTTACATTTTTCTTTTTTTATTACCGGTTCACTACATTCACCGGATTTCCAGCTAAAAACTGTTTAAGATTTTCCACAGACATGTCCATGATCCTCTGCCTTGCTTCCTTTGGCGCCCAGGAAATATGAGGGGTAATGATGCAGTTTTTAGCTTTCAGAAGAGGATTGTCACCCTTAACAGGCTCTGTACTTACCACATCCAGTCCTGCTGCGTATACTTTTCCACTGTTTAATGCATCTGCCAGATCTTTTTCCACAATCAGCTGTCCACGGGAGTTATTAATGATGATAACTCCATCTTTCATCCTGGCAATATTATCTTTATTGATAATGCCTTCTGTAGACGGGAACAATGGGCAATGAAGCGAGATCACATCTGATTTTGCAAATATCTCATCCAGTTCCACATACTCAGCAATATCACGTCCTTTATCATTTGGATGGGAATCATAAGCCAGTACATTCATACCCATTGCCTTTGCTATTGTTCCTGTTTTCTGTCCAATACGGCCAAAACCGATGATCCCCAGTGTTTTTCCTGCCAGTTCGATCAGCGGATAGTCCCAGAAGCACCAGTCCGGAGCATTCTCCCATCTGCCCTCTTTTACAGCTTTATCATGATGTCCGATGCGATGGCAGATCTCTAAAAGAAGAGCAATGGCAAACTGTCCTACACAGTCCGTTCCATAAGTAGGAATATTGCTGACAACGATCCCTTTTTCTTTTGCATAATTAACATCGATCACATTGTAGCCTGTTGCAAGGACACTGATAAACTTAAGATCCGGGCATGCGTCCATGGTTTCTTTTGTGATCGGAGTCTTATTAGTAAAAACGACCTCTGCATTGCCAATACGATTTACCACTTCCTCTGCCGGTGTCCTGTCATAAACCGTCAATTCTCCGTATTTTTTCATCTCATCCCAGGAAAGATCTCCCGGATTTTCTGTATATCCATCAAGTACAACTATTTTCATCTGTATGTCTCCTTTGTATGTAATGTACTTACAAACCCCTTTTATTATATAGTCTTAATTCTTGAACTTTAAAGTGTAATGTGTCTTTTTTATTATACTTAAAGGAATATGCTATTGCAATGATCTCCCAATGAAATAAAACGTTTATAAAAAACAGGCTGCACATTTTTATATGACGTGCAGCCTGTTTTTTATAAACGTTTTATTTAGCTGATCTTATCTTCCACTGGATAAGAATATCTGTATCCTCTGCTTAAAAATCCCATTTCCTCTAATACGCCTACCATTCTGTAAACAGTCGCCAAGCCGATAGTTGGATCCTTTTTGGAGGCCATGTAGTAGATTTCCTTACAGCTGGACCATTTCCCTTCTAATATAACATCCAGAAGGATTTTTCTCTGTCCTGTGATCCTTTTTCCTTTTCTCTGAAGTTCTCCTATGATCTGCGCTTTCTGATCTGACATAAGTCTCCTCCTTCTTTTAAGCATCACGGATATCCTGTTTTGATGCCTTTTATCCATATTTTTGACTTTCTCTTCTCATATTATCCACGAGAGACAATTATTTTATGTATAGTGTCACTCTGCAAGGTTAGTCTAGACTAATATATCTAACTGAAAACAAGATTAGCACTAACTAACTTAATTGTCAATCGTTTTTTGAGAAAAATTATAACTTTCAGATCAAAAGCAAGACGTCTGCTAAACATAAATAAAGACCACCGTCCAGCAATCATATCTGCCAAACGGTGATCCGTATTTTTATAAATCTATCTTCTCCACAACGGACGATATTTTACTTCATCATCCTTATGGAACAGGCCAACACCTGCAAAATTATGGATCATTGAAATGATCGGGCATAACATTGGAAGGAATGTGTATGGTATAAATTCATTTACAGTAATACCGCCAAGCACTACACCATAACCGATCACCCACGCATTCCATGGAATAAGTGCTGCTATCATTACTCCTACATCTCCCAGTGTACGTGATAATACTGCACGGTTGATATCCATTTCATCGCATACATCTTTAAATGCTACTGCCGGGATCGTAACTGCAACATACTGACCGCCGATCACACAGATGATAAGGCTTGACAGCCATACGCCTGCCAAGATCGTACCAGGAGTATTCAGCTTTTTAGAAAGCTTATTTACCAATACCGTCAATACATGTGATTCTGAAAACAGACCGCTTAACATTCCAAGTATCAGCATGATTCCAACTAATGAAAGCATACTGGAAAATCCCCCTCGGTTTAACAATCCATCCAGAGATTCCATACCACTTTCAATAGAAAAACCATTCATAATATAGTCAAGATTTTCCATAAATCCACGTCCCTGGAAGATCATTGACCAGACAATACCGCTGCCAATGCCTGTACCAAATGCAAGAAGTGTAGGTGCCTGTCTGACAGATAAGATCAATACCAGTGCCACAGGAATAATATGTAATGGGCTGATGTGAAAATTAGCTGTTAATCCATTGGAAAGTTCATTCACTGCAGCTACATCAATGTTGCCGGAAGCCTTAAGCCCCAGAACTGTATAAAGTACCAGACAGATCAGAGTTCCTGGAAGAGTCGTATACCACATGGAAGCAATATGCTTAAATAACGGAACTTCACAGGCTGACGCAGTCAGTAGTGTTGTATCTGATAAAGGACTTGTTTTATCACCAAAGAATGCTCCAGAAATAACAGCGCCAGCTGCCATACCTACCGGAATTCCCAGTCCTGCTGCCATACCGCATAAAACTACGCCGATCGTACTGATGGAACCCCAGCTGGTTCCTGTACATATAGCCATAAATGCAGGAACAATAAAACAAATTGGCAAAAACAGTTTTGGGGTAATGATCTTCATGCCATAATAAAGCAATGTTGGGATCGTGCCGCTGGATATCCAGGCAGCCACCATACAGCCTACTAACAGCATGATCATAGCTGCTGTTGCAACCTGGCGTACCCCCTCTGCCATTGCCGCATCCAGACGTTCCCACTTAAATCCCATAAACATACAGAATCTGATCATTACAAACAACGCTGCTAAAGAAGCGATCGTCATTTCTGCTCCAAGAACGATCAGCACGATCATTACCAGAATTGGCATCAGGAAACCTGCCAATGCACAACCGGTCGTCATTTCTCTTAACCCCTTAGAACCTTTTTCACTCATCTTACATCGTCCTTTCAACACATTTTAAGAAACACTGCTTATCTATTTATTTTCTTTTAATGCAACACGGATACGCTCCAATGCCTCTTTTAATACCTCATTGGTCACTGCAAAATTGATCCGGATAAATCCTGCACCTTCATTTCCAAAATTTTCCTTCCCATCATCCAGGTGGATATGTGCCTTTTCCATGAAAAACCGGTCTAAACGCTCTGTCCCAATTCCGGCTTGTCTGCAATCCAGCCACAGCAGAAAGCTTCCCTCAGGTACATAAGGCACCAACGGCAGTTTATATTTATGTATAAATTCCAGCGTCTCCTCCAGATTTTTATGCAGATAAGCAGTCAGTTCTTCCAGCCATTCATCTGCCTCACCATTCATGATGGAGGTCACAGCAGCAATCGAAAAACTGTTTACTGCATAACCAAATCCATATGCCTGGATCTGACGCATCCATGCTGCACGCATCCCAGGTTCCGCTACTGTAATAATGGCATGAGGCAGACTCATAATATTAAAACCTTTGCTAAGGCTTACGATCTGAACACTGATCTCCTGAGCTTTCCTGCTGACAGCCAGAATAGGAATATGTTTATTCTCCCCGTAAAGAACCAGACAATGTACCTCATCTGATATAATGCGCACACCATTTTCATAGCATATATCCACCAGTCGCTCTAATTCCTCACGGGTGAATACCCGCCCTGTAGGATTATGGGGATTTATCAACAGAAAAATAGATGGATGATACTTATGGATCTTTTCCTCAAAGTCTTCAAAATCTATTTCATAATGGCCATCCACTGGTTTCAGCGGATTTTCGATCAGCTGTTGATCTGCCCCTTCAACCGCATTCTTGATCGGTCCAAATAATGGTGTCTGGGCAATCACTGTATCTCCTGGCTTTGCGAAGATGCTAAGTGCCATTCTGATCGCTCCCACGGTACTTGGAACATTGCTCAGCCATTCCCGTTCAACTGTCAAACCATAATTTCGTTTATACCAGCCTGTGACTGCATCATAATATGCATCTGTATGCTGCCGGTAATTGTAGCAGTTTTCCTCCGCAATGGGCAAAAGTGTCTCTCTTATACAAGGTGCGCAGTAATAATCCAGATCTGCTGTCCCCATTCCAATTACATCTGACGGCATATCCGCCATGCCCCAGCGAAAAGATGCATTTGTCTTGTGATCTGGTGTTGTGTCAAAATTATACTTCATATAGTTTGTTCTCCTCCCTGTTTTCGCCCCTAAACGAAAACCATAACTTTTTAATGTTTACAATGACGCTTGCAAAACGCGATCAGACGTTTTGTTCCTTCCTGCAGATTTTCCTGGGAAGTTGCCAGGTTAAAACGGATAAAACCTGCACCGCCTTTTCCCAAACGAAATCCATTTTCCACTACGATCTGCGTCTCCTGTTCAAGCAGATAGGTAAGCTGCGCCGGCCGTATATCCAATGCCCGAAGATCGATCCATGCAAAATACGTGGCTTCTGCCTGCAGGACTTTACATTCCGGCATATTTTTTTCAAAAGCCGCCTTCAAAAAGCGATGATTTGCGGCAATCTGTTCCATCAACCGTATGCGCCATGGTTCACATTCCCTGAATGCTGCGATGGTTGCCTCCAGCCCCATTAAATTCTGGCCATAACTTACTCCCATTGATGTAAGTAGCTCACTATACCGCTTCGTAAGCTCAGGATTTTCTGATACCATAAAAGCATGGCGCAATGCTGTTGTATTATAGGTCTTGCTTGTAGAATAAAAAGTGATCGTGTGATAAGAGATCTCCTGTGAAAGCGATGCGATCGGCGTATATGGTTTACCGGCATACGTCAGTCCGCAATAAACATCATCCGATAATATCGTTACCTGATATCGCAGACACAGATCTGCAATCTTTTTTAATTCTTCCCTGGTCCAGGCCCGTCCTACCGGATTATGTGGATTACACAGCCACAGTACCTTAGCACCACTGGCCAGACAACCTTCTAAAAACGAAAAATCAATCTCATAAAAACCGTTTTTCAGCATTAAAGGACATTCTAATGTTTTCCTGTTGTTTAAAGTCAGTAATTCTTTAAAAACGGAATGTACCGGTGTCAGTATTACTACTGCATCTCCAGGCTTTGTCAGAAGCTGCAGCGCTCCCCATGCCAATACATAAACACCGGAATTTTGCAGCACACAGCATCGGGTATCTACATTCCAGCCTGCAATATGCAAAAGCCAGTTATGTATTGTCTCATAATACAGATCCGGTATCTTTGGATACCCCAAATGCCCTCGCTCCAAAACAGATTTTAATGATGCAAGAACCGGTTCCGGGCTGCGATAATCCATATCCGCCGTACCAAAGCAAAGCAGATCTGGACAGGATGCACGTTCTCTTTCTTCCTCCCATTTCAACCGCAGCAAACCATCACTTTTTACAATCTCAGGATCTGGATAGCTCATCTGTTGTCCTCCTTACGTTTTATGATATTATTATATAGACTAAACTTTTGTAATGTCAATATGAAATAATTTAGTCTAAATCATCCTGTTATTTCATTGAAAATTCATTTTATGGATGATAAAATACTGATAATAAATACACTTAGGAGGAGTATATGAATCTCACAAAAATAGATCGTCAAATCCTGGACTCCTATGCCTCAATGATCGAGGGGCTTTCCATGTATCTCGGTTCCGTTTACGAAATCAGCCTCCACAGTTTAGAGGATTATGATCATTCTGTTGTTAAGATCATGAATGGATATCACTCTGGACGGACAGTGGGAGCACCTTTAACCGATCTGGCTCTCAATATGTTAAAAAGAATTAAAGACCAGGGAATTTCCTCCGGTAAGGATTTTACCTCCTATACAGCTATCAATGCCCTTGGAGAATCCCTAAAATCCTCTACCATTCCCATTTTAGGGCAAAATAACCGTGTGATCGGTGTTCTCTGCATAAATTTGTATCTGGATTCTCCATTGTCAGAAGTACTGGAATCCATTACAGGGCCAAAAGATGTTCACACAGAACAGGAAAATTTTGCAAACGATATGACCGATGCTTTCACCGCATCCATCAACAACGCCCGCAACCAGGTAATGTCAAACAATAATATTGCTGCTGTTAATAAAAACAAAGAATTGATCCGTATCCTGCATGAGAAGGGATTTTTCTATATGAAAAATTCAGTTCCCAAGGTTGCAGCTGCTCTTGGAATTTCAAAAAATACCGTCTATCTTCATTTGAGAAGCATTGAAAATAAAGAGCAAAAAGAGGTGTAAATTTCAGTGCAGCCCAAAATCGTATTTTTAGGTCAATTAAAAACAGCCTGAAAAATTGATATACTTCCGTCAATTTTCCAGACTGTTTTATTTTTATGTCATTCTAAAAAATGCTTTTTTTCTTAATTATTTTAACATTAAAAGGGGATATAAGAAGCCGATCCATACTACCATCAGCGCACCGCCGATACGGGTGGAAATGGAGGAGAATGCTAACAGGCTCATTCTGTCACCTGCTGTCAGCACTGCAAGGTCACCGGAACCACCGATGTTGCAGCAGCAAAGACCTGCTGTAATACCGGCTTCATAACCCCACAGACCAAAAAGTTGTCCAAAGATGATGGCTCCAATGTATGCACCAAGAACTGCTAAAACAATGATAACTAAAGCTGCTGGTGTAAAATAGCTGATCATAGTTTCAATACTAATAGAGTTAATGCCGATACCTGCGATGATCGCTGGCAGCAGTCCCTTTAACATAAAGTTCATGCCATTTACTGTGTAGTTGGTGATCTTTTCATCCATAATACCGGTGCATTTGACCACAACAGCAATGATGATCGCCCATGCAAGACCAGCGATCACTTTGGTTCCGGGAAGCTTGCCTAAAATAGTTCCTAATAAATAGATGCCAAGGCAGATAAAGATACCGCCGCAGACTTTGGCAGGATCCGCACTGAGGGCTGGAAGCTGCTCAGTGCTTTCCGTCTGCATAGTTCCTGCTTTGCGAAGGATAGCCGGATTTTCATCTGGAGATACCATCCCCAGCTTCTTTAAAATTGGTTTGGAAAGGGCACACATTAAAACAGCTACTACGTTAGAAAGTGAAACGTAGCATAAAAACATACCGGACATGCTCATCCAGTCTGTACCAGAAAGATCCGTATACAGAGTAGGAATAGTTACAAGAGCACCGCCGGAGCCGCCGGACATAGTAGGCGCACCAATGTCAAAGATAGCATTTAATGGGCCATATCCTGTGATAAGACCACCTAAAAAGCAGAATCCCAGTGCAAATACCTGAGAGCCTAAAATTGCAGGCAGATAACGTGAAATAGCACCTAATAAGATCTTACGGTCCATATACAGGACAGATCCGCAAAGAAGGGCTGCAATGTATACGTCCTGAAAGCCGTATTTCATAAGGATAGATACGCCTTTTACAGTTGTTTCAGGAAGCAGTCCGAAATAATTTAACAATGCCGGTCCAAACATACAGAAAAGAACAGAGCCGCCTAAGTAGCTGTTTACAATGGGGATACTGTTGCCCAACCAGAAAAACAGGCCGCCTACACTCATTAAGAAGGCCAGTGTTCCCACCATTCCAACACCGGTAGTCTCACCGATCTTTACAGTTGGCATAAAGCCGCCGTAAGTACAGATGATCACTACTAAAAACAGTGGTACGAAGTACTTTGCTGTAAGTCCGCAGACTTTAAATTCCACTTTTTTACCCATTTTGATTTCCTCACTTGTATTATATAATTTTGCAGATACCAGGATCAAAAGGTCTAAAATCCGATGCAAGCTTGCTTGCAGGAGGATTTTTGAACTTGGGGCCCGCCAAAAACATGAGTAAGAAGCCATTTTTTGAAGAAAAATGAGCGGATTACG
>ERZ772816.2555-NODE-2555-length-11941-cov-8.921757_pt1 | contig 11941 bp, 9 predicted proteins | sample MGYA00511359_ERZ772816 | MGnify/ENA primary metagenome ERZ772816 (study PRJEB29015, sample SAMEA2737710) | human gut metagenome | biome: human gut; feature: human-associated habitat; material: faeces | place: China | collected 2012 ...
ATTTAGATTGATCTTATTATTGAAGCATGAAGAAATTAGTTAACTATTGTTCGATTATTTTTCTTTTACTAGTGGCCACGTCGCAGGTAAAAGCGCAAAGTGTAGATGTAGTGATTCGTGAAAATGGAACTGAACGCAAAGAAAGCATCGACCTGCCTAAAAGTATGACTTATCCACTTGACAGTCTATTGAATGACTGGAAAGCTAAAAATTATATTGATTTAGGCAAGGATTGCAGTACGGCTGAAATCAATCCTTTATTCAGTGACTCTGTCTATATCGACCGCTTGTCACGCATCCCGGCCATCATGGAAATGCCTTATAATGATATTATCCGCAAATTCATCGATATGTATGCAGGACGCTTGCGCAATCAGGTTTCTTTCATGCTAAGTGCCTGCAACTTCTATATGCCGATCTTTGAAGAAGCACTGGATGCATACGGACTTCCACTGGAACTAAGATATCTGCCGATTATCGAATCTGCGTTGAACCCATCAGCCGTATCACGTGCAGGTGCTTCCGGTCTGTGGCAATTTATGATTGGTACAGGTAAGATCTATGGTTTGGAATCAAACAGCCTGGTAGATGAACGCCGTGACCCGATTAAAGCGACTTGGGCTGCCGCACGTTACCTCAAAGAAATGTATGATATCTATGGAGACTGGAATCTTGTGATTGCTGCTTATAACTGTGGGCCCGGTACTATCAACAAGGCAATCCGCCGTGCCAATGGCGAAACGGATTACTGGAAAATTTATAATTACCTGCCTAAAGAGACACGTGGTTACGTACCTGCCTTTATCGCCGCTAATTATGTGATGACTTACTATTGTGACCATAATATTTGTCCGATGGAAACAAATATCCCGGCAAGTACCGACACAGTACAAGTGAACAAGAATCTGCACTTCGAACAGATTGCTGATCTTTGCAACGTACCTTTGGATCAAATCAAGAGTTTGAATCCGCAATATAAGAAGCAAATGATTCCGGGTGACAGCAAGCCTTATACTTTAAGACTTCCTATCGATGCTATCAGTACCTTTATAGATAAGCAAGACACAATCTATGCACATCGCGCCGACGAATTGTTCCGCAACCGGAAAACCGTTGCTATTAAGGAAATCACCCCCTCAACCCGCAAAACGACAACAGCCGTTGCCGGTAAAGGCAAACTGACCTACTACACAATAAAAAGTGGAGACACTTTGTCAACCATCGCCGGAAAGTATGGCGTCACAATTAAGGATATACAAAGGTGGAATGGAATGTCCAACACCAAAATTGCTGCAGGAAAACGATTGAAAATATACAAATAAACAGCTTCCTGCTTGCATCGTTCGGAAATTTGCTTATTTTTGCAGAACTAAGCAAGTGAAAGGATAACAATTATGGATAATCTGCCCCCTAAAGAAATAAGTGATGAAGAGATGATCAATCAGGCGTTCCACGAACTACTGAATGATTATCTCAACACTAAACATCGCAAAAAGGTTGAAATCATTACGAAGGCTTTCAACTTCGCCAATCAGGCGCATAAAGGTATCAAACGTCGTTCGGGCGAACCATATATTATGCACCCGATTGCCGTTGCCAGCATTGTATGCAATGAAATAGGTCTCGGTTCCACTTCTATATGTGCAGCCTTGCTGCATGATGTGGTAGAGGACACTGATTACACAGTGGAAGACATCGAGAATATCTTTGGTCCGAAGATCGCCCAGATTGTGGACGGACTGACTAAAATATCCGGTGGAATCTTCGGTGACCGCGCTTCGGCACAGGCAGAGAACTTCAAGAAGTTGCTGCTCACCATGTCGAACGACATCCGGGTCATTCTTATCAAGATAGCAGACCGCTTGCACAACATGCGTACCCTTGGTTCCATGTTACCCAACAAGCAATATAAGATTGCAGGCGAAACGCTTTACATCTATGCTCCACTTGCCAACCGCTTGGGGCTTTATAAGATAAAAACGGAGCTTGAGAATCTAAGCTTCAAATATGAACATCCCGAAGAATATGCGGAAATAGAAGAGAAGTTGAATGCTACTGCCGCTGAACGTGACAAGGTTTTCAACGACTTCACGGCCCCGATTCGTACCCAACTGGATAAGATGGGATTGAAATACCGGATACTTGCCCGTGTAAAATCAATCTATTCCATCTGGAACAAGATGCAGACCAAACATGTTCCTTTCGAAGAAATATACGATTTACTGGCTGTTCGAATCATCTTCGAACCACGTAATGAAGAAGAAGAGCTCAATGACTGTTTCGATATCTACGTTTCTATCTCCAAGATATACAAACCCCACCCGGACCGTTTGCGCGATTGGGTTAGCCATCCTAAAGCTAATGGTTATCAGGCATTGCACGTCACTCTGATGGGTAACAACGGACAATGGATTGAAGTCCAGATTCGTAGTGAACGGATGAATGACGTTGCCGAACAAGGTTTCGCAGCCCACTGGAAATACAAAGAAGGAGGAGGCAGCGAGGATGAAGGTGAATTGGAAAAATGGTTAAGAACGATTAAGGAGATATTAGATGATCCGCAACCGGATGCCATTGACTTTCTGGATACCATTAAGCTAAATTTATTTGCTTCTGAAATATTCGTGTTCACTCCTAAAGGCGAACTGAAGACTATGCCGCAGAACTCTACGGCTCTTGACTTTGCATTTTCCCTGCACACGGATATTGGTAGCCATTGTATTGGCGCCAAAGTCAATCATAAATTAGTGCCGTTGAGCCACAAATTGCAAAGTGGTGACCAAGTTGAAATCCTTACTTCAAAATCGCAACGCGTACAACCGCAATGGGAAGTTTTTGCAACCACTGCCCGTGCCCGCGCCAAGATAGCAGCCATTCTCCGCAAAGAGCGTAAAGCAAATCAGAAGATAGGAGAAGAAATCCTTAGTGAGTTTCTGAAAAAGGAGGAAGTCCGTCCGGAAGAAGCTGTTATCGAAAAGCTACGCAAACTGCATAATGCCAAGAATGAGGAAGAACTGCTGGCTGCCATTGGCAGCAAAGCAATCGTTTTGGGAGAAGCGGACAAGAATGAACTGAAAGAAAAGCAAACCAGTAACTGGAAGAAATATCTGACTTTCTCTTTCGGCAACAATAAAGAGAAGCAAGAAGAGAAAGAGCCGCAAGAAAAAGAAAAAATCAATCCGAAGCAAGTACTCAAACTGACGGAAGAAAGCTTGCAGAAGAAATATATCATGGCCGAATGCTGCCATCCTATTCCCGGTGATGACGTATTGGGATATGTGGATGAAAACGACCGGATCATTATCCACAAACGCCAATGCCCTGTTGCCGCCAAACTGAAGAGCAGTTATGGCAACCGTATATTAGCAACAGAATGGGATACACACAAAGAATTATCTTTCCTGGTATATATATATATAAAAGGTATAGACAATATGGGACTTTTGAATGAAGTCACCCAGGTTATCTCCAGGCAGCTCAATGTAAATATCCGTAAGCTAACCATCGAAACCGAAGATGGTATCTTTGAAGGAAAAATTCAGTTATGGGTACATGATGTGGATGATGTAAAAACCATCTGCAACAATCTGAAGAAAATACAGAATATCAAACAGGTGAGCCGTGTAGAAGAATAGCTTTCAAACGGTAAATAAGAAAACGATGAACGGTGAATAAGTTGCAGTATCATGCAAATTGTTCACCGTTCATCGTTTACCGTTTATCGTTTATCGTTTACTACTGGCCTACTGTTTATGAAGTTTCTTGTTAATCACATTCGTTATCGATCAACGTTATTCTACTCCCGTCCATCCAATTCGCGTTTAATAGCCAAAAGCTCTTCTTTTATCGCTTTCAGCTTATTTACAATCTCATAATTACGAACCGTAGCTTCTTTATTATCCTTCAAACGTTGCCGGGCACCGGGAAGTGTCATGCCCTTTTCTTTTACCAAATGATAGATAAGACCGATCGTTTCTACGTCTTCTTTGCGGTACTGACGTATTCCTCTTCCCGCTGTCTTAGGAGAGATTTGCGGAAATTCCTTTTCCCAAAAACGGAGCAATGACGGATTGACTCCGAACATGTCGGCAACCTCCCCTATTGAATAATATAGCTTCAATTCTTTGTCTGTATTAAGCATAACACTCCTGTTTTAAGATTTTAATCGAATACTTTACCATGATTGGCTGCCAACTGAATCATCTTTTCATAATCTTCGGCACTCAAATCCATGAAATAATAATTGACCGGATTCACTACCTGCCCTTTCACGTGCACTTCATAATGCAGATGCGGACCGGTACTTTTTCCTGTACTACCCACTTTTCCGATAATCTCACCACGCACCACTTTCTTTCCGACTTTCGTATTAAATCCCTGCAAGTGAGCATACCGAGTAAGATACCCGAAACCATGATCTATCTCAATAGTATTACCGTATCCGGTTTCCCATCCCACTTTCACCACTGTTCCGTTTCCGGTAGCATAAACATCCGTTCCCGGATGAGCAGAGAAGTCCATGCCTGCATGGAACTTTGTCGTACCATAAATAGGGTCAATACGTGTACCATAACCGGATGCTGTCTGACGAAGATCTTTATTCGAAATAGGCTGTATGGCCGGAATACATTTCAGCATCTCATCATGGTTCTTACACATATCAATCACATCATCGAAAGATTTCGACTGGATATAAAGCCTTTTGGAAAGCACATCCAACTTTTGAGTCGTGTTCACCACCAACTTGGCATTCGCCAAATCCATCAGTTCTTCGTAACGGTTCGTCCCACCATAACCTGCCTGGCGAATAGCCGGAGAAACAGGATCTGCCTGTAAAATCACCCGATACAGATTATCGTCACGTTGCTGAATATCCTGAAGCACCCCCATAGCGTCGTCCAAACGCCGGGAAAGCACATTGTACTGCGCCAAAAGACGGCTGTTTTCAATTCTTAATTCCTTCTCCGACGGAGAACCAAAAATCAAAAGCAATACAATAAAGCAACCTGCTCCCAACCCCATTCCATAGAAAAGCCGACGCAAGATACTAAGCGCACGCTGCCGTACGGTAGGGTAAATTCGATCATAAGTCTGGGTCTGTGGATTATAGATGTAGTATACTTTGCGCATCTTTTTGGAAATATTTCGCTTGTTAATACGGCAAAAGTAATAAAAACAAGCTATCTTTATTACCTATATTGATTATCAAGCAATTACGTAATCGGTTATTAAATTCTGTGACAACATCTCATTTCAACCACTACAAAAATACATCTTCTAGCCATAACAACCAATTATTTAAGAAAAGAAAGCAATTAAAATAAAACATTTATCCTATCAGAATATTCTATACGACATTCTTCCAACACAACAGTGACTAGTTGGTTCACGATATAATTTCTTGGCATCACTTGTAATAGAGATAAAAAAGCCAGCTATCATCTCGATAACTGGCTTTTAATTTTTCAATCATTTATTTGCTTAGTATATCTTCATAATACTCGGCAAAGTTCTCTGCATAGTTCTTAGCTTCTGGACTTCCTTTAGGTTTAGGATAATTTACATGCCAGACATCTTTATTCATTGCTTCGATTATGATAACCATTTGTTCTATGGTCGGATTCTTGTCCTTGAAGAATTGTTTTAGTCCTTTTGCCAACCTACCATTATTGAATGTCTTTTCACTCATCTTACTGGCTTTAAATGCCTGTAAAAGTTTATCTCCCATTGATTGGGTGTCCTCACTCAATCTCAGGTTTTTTGGAAGTTTGTCAATGCCCACCTTCAAATCTTTTACTACATTAGCTTTTAACTCTGGTTGTCCCATTGTATAAAGTCCATAAACAAACTCTGGCTTCAAGTCGTAATCACCTATTATCCTTTCAATGTAATCAATCTGTGCATTACCAGTACTTAGCCCAGACCCATTAAAATCTTTGTAGTTCCAAGGTTTGCCATTGTTGATTGATGCTGTAAAGAGTGGCAGACTCATCTTTTCTGGGAGTTTAACAATTTCCACCATAGATGATTCGTCAAAAGTAAACTTGCCCTCTGATTCCAAAATCCCCATAGCAATTAACCGGTGCTGTCCATCGACAGGAGATTTTGCTTTTTTCCTTTCTTCCTCATTTGTAACCTCTTCTGTTTCTACCATAAAGTTAGTTATAGATAAAGGCTTGTCATTGCGTTTGGGTATTACAGAAACTTTATACAGTTTCTCACCTTTGAGGTCATCACCCTCAACCATCTTGATTTTACCCATTGAAGGTTGAAAGCCATACTTGCTAATCATAGAATAGCATTTAACAACATTTTCAGTAACAATATCTCTGTTACTTTCATAAAAATAATATTCGAACATTTTTGTCTTGCAGTTTTTAGGCTGGTGCGCTCCAGTTTTAAATTATACTGCAAAGGTGAGGATTTTAGAAAGAAGTAAAAGGGAGAAGAATTAGTCCTATTTCTCCTCCCCCTTAAAATAGAAGCCACATTATAATGCGATTAAAGATAGAAGTTGTTTACAGTTCTAATTTCCTTATTTTTGTATTGTTTGATAAGTTTCTTCAAAGTATCATCATCTCCTAAATATCCATCTGTTTTGGATAATTGGGTAAAGTAAATTAGATTAGATATAAGTAACAGTTTACTGAAATTCATCCCACTACCTTTTGGGGCTCTTTGATTGTTAAATTCAGGATTGGTTTCAAAAAAATAAAGTATCATCTTCGCAAATAGATAAATACGTGCTGTATATAATTCTTTTGTTTTATATAGTGATACAATTTCTCTACTCATTCTACTGTCTTGTTCAATATTTTCAAGACCATCTTCCAGCAGACAGGCTATATAGAAAATTGTATTGGGATTGGTTATGACTAAAGGATGCTTTCCTCCTTTTAGAGTCAAAGTTAGAGATTTATTAAAAGAAATACCTGATATTTTATTAACACCTTTATCTTCTTTACAAGTATTGGCAACTATATTAATAAATTTTTCTAATTCTTCTTTGGGAGAATCATACAATTTCATCCCTTCTAAACAGCTTCCATTACTATAATCAAAAACAAATAAGACTAAATACCAGAATTTGTTAATATCAAGACCTATCCCCTGCAATGCTTTTTGTATGCTATCCTCTTTCTTATAATCAGCATAGCTGAATTTATTCTCAATAAACTTTCGATTATATCTATTCTTGAAAATATCAAGAGCTTGTGTCTCTAAAATATATGTGCCTTCATATACATCTGGGCAAAATTCCATAGCAACTTGCTTTACATATTCTAGTAAATCATCTTCTTCTTTTACATATTTGTCTAATGTAAACTTATCTATTGGCTTTATATCTTCCATATCTCTAATCTTAAATTATGCCTTAAAGATAGAAAGAATTAGATAAAAAAATAAGGCAGTAAATGAAATTTCACTTACCACCTTATCAATGACTTAGTTTCATCATATCTCACAGGCACAAAAAATAAAATCATAAATATCTGCCATGAATCAGTTCAAGAATTGTTTTACTTGCTACCTCAAATCGCATCCTTTTAAAGATATACGTACATATACTCCAATAATCCAGAATGTATATCTTATATTAGATTTACCTGATTCTTATCAGTACCTTTGCTATAGATAAATCAATTACCAACTTATTTATTTTCATACAAATATGCAAGTAACACCAAAGAAGAATATCACAATTCATTATTTACCACAAGAGATTAGAGAGACTAGATTAACAGAGGTCACATATTTACCTATCACAAGGGAAATGTTAGAAATGCTTTTCTCAAATTCAGCTAAGAAGGATAAGCATAAATTAGTTAAGAAGAGAAGAAGATGAATTAAAAAGGCGACACTTGATAGATAGTTCAAATGCCGCCTTATTATACTTTGCTATTTTCCTATTGCATAATCATTCTCTATAGAAGTCTAAAATTGGTGCAAATATCCAGATTAATTGGTTATATATTACATATTTTATTTATCAAATCCGCTAATCTATTCTGAACATCTTTAAATGAGCAATTTATGAATTTCCCACTTCAATAGAGGTAGTATTTGGGAATGGTTCTAATTTCTACAATATGCATCCGTTTGCTTGTCAAACAACTATTCTCGTTTACAGAATAGAATAAATAATTGAACTATCAATAATTTCCTAGTCATTTTATGATTTGTTTTCAAAATAATAGTCTTGTACTATTCAATTACCATGCATTATAGTTCAAATAATCATCTGGTTTTTCATTGAATTTTTGATGACAAGTTGGACAGCCACGGAAATAGTTGCCATGTTCATCTTGAACCATTTCAATGTGCGTTCCGCAATTTGGACAGAAATAGTCACCTTTATCATTATGCCCATGCCCTAGCATCTTCTTAATTCTATCAGGAATGGGACGATTTGACAAAATGTATCGTTGTGCCTGTCTTTCATATTGAGCATCATCACAACAAGCCAAACATGTAGGACAAGGACAAATATACCATCCATTCGGACATCGCTTTGTATCACGAGAATCGATGAGCCCTTTCTTGCATTTATAACAATAGCTGAGATACACAGGCTTCCATGCTTCTGAGCATGTAGGATTGATACAAGAGTAATAGTTGTATCTGTTGAATCCACTGCTTTTGTCTGTAAACATTAGATGACCACATGCACGGCATTTCAACCTACGGAACTTCTGCATGGCTTTGTTTGTTACTGCAATGAAGCTCCAAACTACCGGGTCTGGCTCATTGCCTGCTATGGTTGCATGAAGTTTTGGATACCCAATAATCTCTATCAAATGATATAAAGAATAAGCATGCCAGTCATTTGTTTCTGAGAGAGTTTGCTTTTCAAGATTATTATGAAAGCACTCTTTACCTCTACACCAAAAATAAGGTAGGTCAATAGCTTGATTATTTACTTCGCTTAGTTGAGGTGCACAGTAAGGTTTAAAATTTCCCTTTACATCAGATGGAATCAAAAACTCATGTTTTGAAATGTCTTCACCATCTTTAAACGATTCCTTAAAATAATACTTGTTTAAGACCTTGACAAGAACATCTCTCTTGTATGGTAGCTCAAAGTATGAGCCGTTATAATCTTGTATGCCAAGTTCTTTCTTTAATGACTCTACGGTTCGTTTGTTTACTTCCTCTGCCTCCTTAGCCAAACAGAGGTTATAGGCAGCTTTGTATTCTGGAGAGTGGTTGTTTTTCAACTGCTCTGGAGATAATGTTCTTATTTGTCCTTTCCAATAGCCAAACACATCAAAACTTATTCCAACAACGGCTCCATTCTGAGGCAATATTCTCATTCTAAGAATTTCAGAAAATTGTTCAATAAGCATAAGCATAAACGTCCTATCTTTACTCTTGTATGAATGAACAAGAAACTCTTCGTCACCAACTTTTTCAAATTTGGCTGGTAACGAAAGTATATAATTACGGAATACATCTATCGAAATCATACTAAAATCAATAGAAAGATTACTATTGCTTTCTTCTATACTTTCTGCAAGGAATGTATTCAAGACAATAACATTTGTTGCATTGCTATATACAAACCATCTATCGTCATAATTTTTGTAGGTATAACAATCTAATTTAATATTATGGGGATATTTTTTTGAGGTTAAAACCTTAGAACAATTAGCAAATTGGCAGGCTTCAATTTTTGAGCCATCTCCAAATCTACAAACTGGATATTGCTGCCTTTCCCCATATCTATCAAGAATTTGACGAATGCAATCAAGTAAAGATGAATCAGTCAAAGATACTTGATTCAGTTTACGAATAAATTGATAATCAATAAATCCCTTAAAGTCGTTGTTATATACAGCTCCATGTTCACAAGTTGGAATGAATCTGTCCATTTTAAAGTTTATGCTAGGATTGGCTTTATCACAATGTGTTATTGCAAAATCCAATATTCCATCAAAAGTTTGGAAAGATTTTCCTTTTGAATTATAGAGAGTCAAAATGTTGTCACAAAGCAAAGATACAGTCAACACTATTCCCTCGGTTGGTGTTTCAGTTGCGTATCTATACCTAATAAATTCATCGAAATGATTATCCTTAAATTGCATAACCAAATCTGCATCAAAGGTTGTATTTCCAAGTCTAATGTCATGGAAATATCGCTTTATAATTTCTAATCTGATTGGTTCTGCAACCATTGAGAATAAAAGTTTTAGAATATTATAGTCTTTCAGTCCATCATCAAAATAAAGCCAACTTTTTAATTGCAATAACAGATTACTGCTTGATAATTCATCTTCGGAAGAATCGTTTGCAGATTCATACCCAACGATTTCATCTATAAGTTGGAAAAGGTTGATATTCTCCTTACTGATAGAAGGTTTGCATAATTGAAACGCTTCTATGACAAAGGCAGGCATATAAACTTCATATCTCTCTCCAAATAAGTCAAATAACGATTTGATTTCATTTTGTTTTTTCAATGATAGGCATCTACAGATATGTCTAAAAATGTCTAAAATAAATGGTATAGTTTGGACATCATACTTCCTTATAACACATGACAAGACATTTATATTAACATCTCGCTTATCTAGAAACCAGAGTAGCTTAACAAATGCATACTTGTCCTCTTTGTCATTACTTCGAAAGATGCAATCGTTTAGAGCGATTAGGCAATCAGTTTCACTTGATGCTGATGCGTCATGGAAAAACATCTTAACCCAACCTTCTTTTGGATTTCCTTTTGAATCATAACTTTGTTCTGCTTTTTCTATAATACACAAGCAATAACCAAGGTCTTGTTGTCCAAATGTATCATCCGAGAAACTTATTTCCAAGTTGCGGTCAACAGACTCCCACTCAGATTTATAATGCTTTTTTCCATTAACATCATAGAATATGTATTCATATAACTTTACAAAGAAAAGAGGTTGTTTTCTCATTTCTTCATAATGAGCTGCGCTTATCTCGACTGTTCTTTGCATTGTTTATTATTTGCAAATAAATATATCTTATATTGATTATTCCCCAATATCATTGTATATATTTGATAGCGATTAACTAATTCATATTGCGAAATAAATATATTTAACTAAATTGGTCTACACTACTAGTATCATTCAACTGTTTTAGTTTATAAATTCCACTCTGTAAACATAACATAATCGCTATCATTGGCAATATTCTTCAAAGTGCAAAATTTCTTTCAAGAGAAATTCTGTAATAGTTAGAGAAAAGCTGCTTTTACAACGATATTTTGTACATTCTATTTTTTTACATACAAATATACTAAAAACTGTTTAATTTGCAAGAACTATTGTTTATTAAAAGTTGAGAGCTGTCTCTACTCAATAATTCAAGGTTGGTATGAAACTAGCCAAATCCCCATATAAGTAGAAATTCTGAACTTTCATACCAACCCAATTATCAAAAGCTAAGACAATCATAGGTATTTAATAATTCTTCTTGTCTCAATCCCAAGTATCTTTTAGTGATTGATACACTGGAATGATTGAATAGCTCCATGAGCTTAACAAGTGCAAGCTCTGAATTATCACTGTTCATATTATAGACCTGTCTGCCAAAGGTCTTTCTAAGAGAATGGCAACTGAAATTGCCTATTTGTAGCCTGTATTTTTTCTTAATCTCCTTCAACATGACATTGATTCTCTGAACTGTGTACACTGTCCCCTTCTGACTTATCAATACAGGCGCATTTATGCCAACTGGATTTATATGCTCATAACAATCTCTGATATGTTGCTGTAGCTGCATATTAATCCTAATTGTCCTTTGCTTTCCTGTTTTAATCTCTATAATTGTAAATTCTTCTGCATCTAGTATCTGATTCCACCTCAAAGCAAGAATATCAGAAATTCTTAGACCTGTGAAGCAACCCAAAGCGATAAGAAGTGACATCTTATAATTACTATCCCTTGCCAACTTTCTTATTAAGTTCATT
>ERZ772816.2560-NODE-2560-length-11921-cov-3.083010_pt1 | contig 11921 bp, 10 predicted proteins | sample MGYA00511359_ERZ772816 | MGnify/ENA primary metagenome ERZ772816 (study PRJEB29015, sample SAMEA2737710) | human gut metagenome | biome: human gut; feature: human-associated habitat; material: faeces | place: China | collected 2012 ...
CTGTCCGGCCCCAAAATAACCAACTTCTACTACTTCTGCCTTAGCTCCTGTCGCCATCATAAGGATCGGTGTTCCTTTTTTTACAGTTCCTTCTTTGATTCTGCAAAATACGATAACACCTTTATACGCATCATATAAAGAATCAAAGATCAACGCCTGAAGCGGTGCTTTCGGATCTCCGGTTGGTGCCGGTATCTTTGCCACGATTTCTTCCAGCACCTGATCTACATTCAGTCCGGTCTTTGCAGAAATCTGCGGCGCATCCTCTGCCTCTATTCCGATCACATCCTCAATCTCTTCAATCACACGTTCCGGATCGGCACTTGGAAGATCGATCTTATTTAATACCGGTACTACATCCAGATCATGATCCAGCGCAAGGTATACATTGGCAAGCGTCTGTGCTTCTACCCCCTGTGCGGCATCCACTACCAGAATTGCCCCGTCACAAGCTGCAAGGCTTCGGGATACTTCATAGTTAAAGTCTACATGCCCCGGCGTATCGATCAGGTTAAAGATATACTCTTCTCCATCCTTTGCCTTATATACCGTTCTGACTGTCTGGGCTTTGATCGTGATTCCTCGTTCTCTTTCCAGCTCCATATTGTCTAACACCTGGGACTGCATCTCACGACTGGTAAGAAGTCCCGTCATCTCAATGATACGATCCGCCAGTGTTGATTTACCATGGTCAATATGTGCTATAATACAAAAATTTCGAATTTTACTCTGATCTATTCCTGACACTAATATCTTCTCCTTAATTAAATGTTTATCTTATCAATTCTATCATGCAGCACTGTATTTTACAATGAAAAGTTCCACACTCATCACATCATTCAGGCGTCCCGTCTTTACCATCTCTTCGGTATCTACAGCCTCTTCCAGAATGTTCCTTAACTCTTTCTTTTCAAATGTGCGGCATTGCTGCATATATTTTCCCGCCACAAACGGATGAAGTCCGACTGTCTTTGCGATTGATGATTTATCGTAGCGTTTTCCCACCAGATCTTTCACTTCCAAAAGCAGCTTAAACTGTCTCGTCAGAAGGTATAAGATACGCATCGGCGGTTCTTTTAATGCCAGAAGATCATAATAGTAATCAAGCGCCTTTTTCTGGTTCTTCATTGCAACCGCTTCTACCATATCAAAAATCTTATTTGTAATCTGTGTTGTACAGATTGCTTCTATATCTGATATCTCAATCTCTTCTTTTCCCATACAGTAACAGAAGAGTTTTTCCAGTTCTTTTTCCAGATTCTCCATATCCGTTCCTGTTGTTGACAGAAGATATCTGGCCGTCTGTTCCTTGATCTTGTAGCCTTCTTTTTTTACATTACCTGCAACCCAGTATAATAACGTCTTCTCATCCTGACGCGCCATCTCAACTACGCGTCCTTTACTCTTCACCGCTTTATACATCTTTCCTCGTTTGTCCGCCTCATTTTCCACGAACAAAAAGCATGCCGTATCCGGCATCGTCTTGATATAATCGGCCAGATCCGGTGTTGCATTTTTAAAAAATCCCGAATTTTCTACCACTATCAGACGACGCTTTGCAAAAAACGGCATTGTCTCGGCAAGATCTATGAGTTCACCCGGATTTATCCCTTTGCCTTCATAATATGCATAATTTACCGTATCCCCATCCGGAAATATTGCCTTGGTTATCCGGTCTCTGTATTGCTTTTTCAGATAAGCCTCTTCCCCATACAGGAGATATACCGGCTTAAAATTTCCTGTTTTTACATCTTCATTTAAACTTTTCATCGGTGTTCTCCTATCTTTTTCACCTCTTAAAAGTATACTGAATTCTCCTTTTAAGTTCAACCGTTTCTCCCATGAATCCGCATACTTTTTTTATTTACAGTTATTCCAAACGCACCGTTTTCCTGTGTAGAATATATTTTCGCGCCACTGTTTTCAAGTCTTTCCAAAGTATCTTTATGTGGATGTCCGTAACGATTCTTCCTTCCTGCCGAAATCCATGCATATCTTGGTTTTACATTTTCCAGAAATGCTTCCGTTGTAGAATTCTTTGATCCATGATGTGCAGTCTTTAATACCTCCCATGAAATCTTCTTTTCCTGTAGATAAGAGAGCGTATCTGTCAGACTTTCTTCTCCTTCTTTTTCCACGTCTCCTGTAAAAAGCATGTCAAATCCCTCGTATTCCAGATGTAGGATCATGGATGCTTCATTTCCGGGATTTATATTCTTTTCTTTCGGCCCCAGACAGGTGAATCTCAACTTTCCTTCTCTGATCTGCGTCCCGTTTTCCATTTCCCAGACCGTCGTTCCATTATCTTCTGCTACACTTATAAGCTCTTCTAACTTTTCATCCCGGTACGCTTCTCCTGTCACAACAAGATTCCGTATTTTTATCCCGACCTGCTGCCTTTTCAGCATTTCTTCAATTCCATTCATATGATCTATGTCTCCATGAGATACGAACACATAATCAATACTTCCTATTCCTCTGTACTTTAAAAACGGTTCTATCCGATATTTCCCGACATTTTTTATATCACTGCTGCCTCCATCGATCAGATAAGTCTTATGCTCCGGTCCCTCCACACAGATACAGTCTCCCTGTCCTACATCCAGCATCGTAACCTCTGCTCCGGTTCTTACCCAGGGGCCCGATATCAATATCAGAAATCCAACCGTATAAAGCGTTATACTTATGATATATTTTTTCCCGTTTCTTTTAAATTTTAATATCAAAATCACTGTCATAAGCACCAGATAATAGATAAAGATTCTTCTCTTATCCGGCCTTCCCGCCACCCATCTTGCCATCGGAAGCTTTATTGTAAAAACGCAGCATTTATCATACACCCATAAGATACATCTGCAGATCCACAAAATCCATTTTCCGGGTATCCACCCGGTCATCTTTATAAATGACCCGATCATTCCACAGGTTAAAACTACCGACATCAGCGGAAGTATTATAAGATTCAGCAGTATACTATACACCGGAATCTCAAAAAAATTATATAAGATCACCGGCCACAATAAAACATTGATTCCCAGGCCTGCGCACAGGCTCTTACACCGCATCTCATTTTCAAGCACCGGTATCACCGTACAAACTGCAAAAACAGCTCCAAACGACAACCAAAAGCCACCATCGTACAGATAAAGCGGATGGATCCCGACCGTTAGCACAGCTGAAGCCGCAAGTGCCGTCGGCATATCATAATGTCTACCGGTAATATCCGCACCTATCCGAAATACGAACATCACCCACGCCCGGATCACCGACACGGTCATTCCGATCATCATCACATACAGACACAACAGAATCCCTCCCGTGATTCCACCTGCCTTGTATGAACCTGTCATTCTCCTTGCTATCCGGTATACTCCAAGTCCCGCAAACGATAGATGAAGTCCGGAAATCGCCAGGATATGTCCAATCCCGTTTACCTGATATAATTCTTTCATTTCCTGATCCATACCGCTTTTTTCACCAAGGAGTATCGCTGCAAGTGCTGAACCATCCCGTTCTCCCATCTCGCGTTGTAGCATTTTCTGCCAGTTCATCCGGAATTTTTCAAGTCTGTCTTTTAATTTGTTTCGTTTGTAATCCGTAATCTGTATATCATCCGATCGGACTTTCCCATGGATTCCCTGTTTTTGAAAATTTCTGATCAAAATTTCCCGGATTTCTGGCCTCTTCATAAAATGATACCTTTCCACACACTTTAATCTGGTTTCCTATATGTAATTTTGGGCTGGAATTTGTATAAATGATAATTTTCGATTCTTGAAATTTTTTTGAGTTTGAATAAATAGAATTTTCTTTCAGATAGATCATCCGGCAGTTCTCTTTTTGCTCTTGCCTGTATACTTTGCCGCAAATGGTAATACTATCACCTTCTGCGGCATATCGTTCAATCGGGGAAGGGCGAAGTTCTTTTATGAACCGCTCTCTTCCCCACACAACCATAGAAGCAATGATGCATAGAACCATCAGACACACACTAAGAAGCGGTCTGTTTTTCACATGCTACTCTCCTTCCACAATATTGGGATTTCTGGAAAGAGGTTTTTCCAAATTTATCTTTCCCATATAAGTAATATCTGTTTTTCCGTCAATCAGGATCTGTACTCTGCTGATCGCACTTCCATCTACAATAGAATTCACAATTGCATATACCGGAACTTCCGGATTCATTACATTCGTCGTATCAAGGAATCCGGCGTCCAGATTCACGTAACAGATATGATCTTTTACCGATACACTAAGTACTTTTGTTCCTTCTGGGAGCACTGCTGATTCATTATCCGAATCCGGTCCCTTGATCAGCTGTTCGACCAGTGCTTTTTCTCTGGACACACTGCTACTGTATCTGACATTTACCTTTTCTTTTACAAGACGGGTGCCCTTTTTATTTCCATAATATAAAAGAAATGTCTCATTCTGATAAGCATGCAGACTGGATCCCGTATTCTGTACAAAATCCGATGGCTGCATATATCCTATCTCCTGGCCGTTCTGATCCTCCAGCGGCTCTCCTTCTATCGTAAACAATACAGTATCTACTCCATCTATCTGTCCAAGCGACTGTACCACCGATGCCCGCAGTACAATTTCTTCCGTTACACTCAGTTTTTGATATGCACGATTAAAATCCACTGTCAGATTTTTGGAATGAAGCGACCAGTTCTTTATCTTTACACCTTTCACAAAGGCACTGCGATAATTAATATTATCTGTATTTTTCTGGACTTTCCCTAACACATAATTAATCTGCGCTTTTTTTGTCTTTCCTTTGATTCTTGTGCCCTTCTCAACCAGTGAAACTCCCTCTGAGTCTGTATAGTAAATCCTGGTGCCGCTAACCTTGTCCTCTTTTTTACATCCTGATACTGCTATGATGCAAACAGCTATAAGCAGCAGGATCTTGTAAATTTTTTTCATTTTCATCTTAATCTCCTTCTGCCTAAGATACATAGTTTAACGGAATTCTTACCGTAAAAGTAGTTCCTTCCGATGGCTGACTGAATACTTTGATCGCCCCTCTGTGCATAACCACTGCACTTCTTGCAATTGCCAGACCAAGTCCTGTTCCGCCAATTTCTCTTGAATGGGACTTGTCCACCCGGTAGAATCTCTCAAATATATGTTCCTGTGCTTCAGCAGGTATACCGATTCCCGAATCCGCCACCTCAATATAGCAGTTTTTGTGATCCGCATTTAAAGATACATGCACCCATCCATTTTCCTTATTATACTTGATGGCATTCTCCACCAGATTCGATATTGCCAGAGAGATCTTCATCTCATCTACCTCTGTCGTCACCGGACGAAAACTTTCATAGACCAGTTCGATATTTCTTGTAGCCGCAATCGGACGCAGTCTCTTTAATATCTTTTCTATCAGTTCGTTCATATTTTCTGACTTTATATTCATTGTATTCGCGGTCTTGTCCATCTTGACCAGCGAAAGCAGGTCATTAATAATCTTATTTTCTCTCTCGATTTCTTCCGACATGTCCCCCATAAATTCTTTATAGAGTTCTACCGGTGCATCTTCCTGCAAAAGCAGCGAATCCGCCAGTACTTTCATGGATGTCAGCGGTGTCTTTAACTCATGTGACACATTCGATACGAATTCATTTCTCGAGTCATCCAGAGTTTTCATGCGTCCCGACATCTTATTGAACGCTTCCGATAATTCCATTGTCTCTGTGTATGTATTCTCATGAAGGTAATCATCGTCATAGCCTTCTGTAACCGCAGAAATGGATTCTGTAATGCGTTTAAAAGGTTTTAACATAGCCATTCCCGAAAGCACAGCAATCATAAGGATAACCAGGATCGATGCAAGTGCTGCCACATCTGCTTTGTTTCTTAAAATCTCCAGACTGTCCAGGACAGAATCTGTCGGTGCACTGACAAGCAATACTCCTACAATCGAATCATCTTTTCCTAAAATCGGCGCTGTCACTTCTATATATCTGTTTTTCTTATTATACTCGCTGGTTCCTTTTTCTTTGAAACATCGGATCACATTACCCGATACGATAGTTTTTCCTTCATCCATTTCATATGTATCTTCCTGGATCTTAAAATTACCATCGATTACCATTACCCGGCCGCTGTAGATATTAGATAGCTGAACCAGTTCTGTTCTGATCGTCTCTGACGTATCTCCCGTAAGATAGCCCGAACTGCTCAGCTGATTACTGAGAATGGTACATTGATTCTGTATTTCAGCAGTTCGTACCTCCACTGCTCTTTTCTCATAGCTGGTCAGGAACACCCCTCTCATAATCAATACCGGAACAATCCCTGCCAGTGCCACCAGCAGGATGATCCGGAATTTCATGCTCCTGAATATATTCTTTTTAAAATATTTTTTAACCCCTGAAATAATAACCCACTCCCCATTTCGTATAGACATATTTTGGATCGCTTGGATTCGTTTCAATCTTTTCACGAAGTCTCCGGATATGTACATCCACAGTTCTTGCATCTCCCGGATACTCATATCCCCATACGATATTCAAAAGATTCTCTCTGCTGTAGACTTTACCCGGATTCATGGCAAGCAGTTCCAGAAGATCGAATTCTTTTGCTGTAAGATTGATTTCCTTTTCTCCGATGATCACGCGTCTGCTTTCGCAGTCAATCTTCATCTCGCCTTTTACGATCACTTTTTCATTTTCCTGATTTTTATCGCGCTTGCTGACACGGCGCATAATGGCTTTGATCCTTGCCTTCACTTCCAGAATATTGAATGGCTTTGTTATGTAATCATCTGCTCCATAATCCAGTCCCAAGATCTTATCCATATCGTCGCCTTTTGCTGTAAGCATAATGATCGGAACATCCGAATATTCCCGGATCTGCTGACACACTTCAAAACCGTCATATTTCGGAAGCATGACATCCAGAAGAATGATATCATATGCATTCTCCTTTGCCAGTTTCAGTGCCTCTTCTCCGTCATAAGCACAGTCCACATCATATCCATCCTGCTCCAGACTAAACCGGATTCCTTTTACTATCAGTTTTTCATCATCCACAACCAATACTCGTCTGCTCATGTTCCTACTCCCTTGTCAGATCTTAATTTGATCTTTTACTTTCTGAAATACACCGTCTTTAATACCTTCCACTTCCATCAGATCTTCTATCTTCTGAAACTTTCCATGCTCATCTCTGTAACGAATGATCGCGTCAGCCTTCGCCTCTCCGATTCCGGATAGTGTCATCAATTCGTCCTTCCCGGCCGTATTAATATCCACCTTGCCATCTGCCGTACTTCCGGCATCTGTGCTTTTTGTTGCATCTGTCTTTTCATTATCCGCATTCTGTACGAAAGTACCGTTGTTCTCTGTTCCGGCTTTTGCCTCTTCTTTCGTCGGAACATATATTCTGGAACCATCTTCAATCTTTTCTGCCTGATTCAGAGCCTCACCTGCTGCCTCATCCGTAAATCCTCCAGCCATCTGAATAGCTTCATACAAACGACTGTCCGATGTCAGTTCATACACTCCCGGAGACTTCACTGCCCCGCATACATGTACATAACAGATCTGTAGTTTTTCCTGCTTAAGGCCATCTTTTTCTGTCATGTTATCATCCGTTCCCGCTTCTGATCCTTCAGCCTCTTTTTCAGTATTTCCATCTGCTTTTTCCACATCCGGTTCACGCCCGTCCAACGAAATAAGTTCCGTCTGTTCCTGTGATTTTCGGTCTCTGCATCCGGTCAGATTCACGACACATATCATACTCAGTATTATGGTAAAGATCAGCAATATACGGCATATTTCCTTCTGTATTTTTCTCTGTTCTGTTATTCTGTTCTGTCTTTTTTCCCTATGCATAACTTCTCCTTTACAGCCTGTCGAAAACTGTAAATCCCCGCATATGCCTAGTGAAATAATTGTACTATTTCCACTGAAAAATTGCAACACCAATCAGGGCAATGGACATTCCAATAATTTTACGGATTTCCAGTGGTTCTTTGTCTACTCCGAACAATCCGAGAAGTTCTATTACGTACGCTACGATCAACTGCGAGATTACAATCAGAAGTGCTGCCTTCGCCGGTCCCAGTGCCTCCATACTCTTGATCACGGTCCATGTGATCCCTGCACCGATCACTCCTCCGAGGAGTACATATTTGGGCTCTACCTTCCACAAATTCCCGATAGAATCCCGCCCGGCGATCAGCCATGCCGCTGCACACAGCAGAAATGCACTAAACTGCACCCATCCATTACTCACCCACATCCCCGTTGTCTTCGTCACCTGCGTATTAAATACTCCCTGTACACTCATAAGCGCTCCCGACAAAAGCGCAATCAAAAAACCAGTCATCTCCATACCTCCTGCTTATGCAGATAATATGTCCCATGACTGGTTTTTTATGCTGTTAATTTCAAAAAATATTACAGTACCTTCTTTAAAATCCGGATCATCTCATCCACATGCTCTTTTTCAATAATAAGAGGTGGTACAAAACGGATCACATCGTTTCCGGCTCCGATGATCAGAAGTCCTTCTTTTAAGGCCTCTTTCGTAATCTCGGATAATGGCTTTGTCACCTGTATTCCCTGCATCAGTCCTTTTCCTTTAACGGCCTTTACGCAGTCACATTCTGACTTCAGTTCTTCTAGTTTTTCTGTCAGATATGCACCGAGTTCCTGCACATGTGCCACAAGATTCTTTTTTTCAAAAATCTCGATCGTCTTACTTACAGCTGTACATGCCAGAGGATTTCCGCCGTAAGTAGTTCCGTGATCACCTGGCTCCAGTGAATACTTCGCGATCTCTTCTGTCATTGCAAACGCTCCTACCGGAATTCCGTTTCCGATTGCTTTTGCCATAGACATAATATCAGGTCTGATACCATAAGACTGCCATGTGAACATGGAACCGGTTCTTCCCATACCACACTGCACTTCGTCACAAATCATCAGAATTCCTTCTTCATCGCAAAGTTTGCGGATCCCTTTCATAAATTCCTCTGTAGCCAGATTGATGCCGCCTTCTCCTTGAAGCGGCTCCAGGATAATCGCACATGTTTTGTCTGTTACCAGTGCTTTTACACTGTCCAGATCATTATATTCTGCAAATGACACTCCCGGTACAAGTGGCTCAAACGGTGCACGATATGGATCATGACCTGTTACCGATAACGCTCCGAAGCTTCTTCCATGAAAAGATTCCTTCATAGCAATGAATTCATAACGGCCGGTTCCTTTTTTGTATGCATATTTTCTTGCCGCTTTTAAAGTTCCTTCTACCGCTTCTCCGCCACTGTTGGTAAAGAAAATCCGATCCATTCCGGTAATACGTTTCAGATCTTCTGCTGCTTTTCCACATACAGTATTGTAATACAAATTAGATGTGTGAAAAAGCTTGTCAATCTGTGCTTTTAATGCTTCATTCAACTCCTGATTGCCGTATCCCAACGAAGACACCGCATATCCGGCTGCAAAATCCAGATATTTCTTTCCTTCTGTATCATACAGATATGCACCTTCACCGTGATCTAACACAACCGGAAACTGGTTATAAGTATGTAACAAAGCTTCGTTTGTTTCTTTCATATATTCATTCATAGCTTATTCTCCGTGATAATATCTTTCTTCTACATCATTTTTGATTGCTGTTCCGATTCCCTTATTCGTAAAGATTTCAAGAAGCAGGCAGTGTGGAATTCTTCCATCCAGAATATGTACTCTGGATACACCGTTTTCGATTGCATCAATACAGTTCTGGATCTTCGGAAGCATACCTCCACCGATATATCCTTCCTCCATCAGTTTCTTCCCTTCGGAAACATTTAACTCTGAAATCAATGTAGACGGGTCATTCGGATCTTTGTATACACCTTCAATATCTGTTAAGAATGCAAGTTTCTCTGCATTGATCGCTTTCGCGATTGCACATGCCGCATCATCCGCATTAATGTTATAAGTATTGTATTCATCATCCAGACCGATCGGTGCAATAATCGGAAGGAAATCTTTTTCCAGAAGATCATAGATGATATCCGCATTCACTTCTTTGACATCGCCGACAAATCCGATATCTTCACCGTCTGCCAGTTTCTTATCCACTTTCAGAAGGCCGCCGTCTTTTCCACTGATACCAATGGCTCTTACACCGAGCTGTTCCACTAACTGAACAAGACTTTTGTTAACTTTACCAAGAACCATCTCTGCGAGTTCCATCGTCTCTGCATCCGTCACACGAAGTCCATTGATAAAATGTGGTTCCATGCCGACTTTTCCAACCCATTTGCTGATCTCCTTGCCACCGCCATGAACGATGATCGGTTTGAATCCAACTAATTTGAGAAGGGTTACATCCTGAATGACTCTTGCTTTTAACTCTTCGTCTACCATGGCACTTCCACCATATTTTACTACAATAACCTTACGGTTAAATCTCTGGATATATGGAAGGGCTTCAATCAGTACTTCTGCTTTGTCCAGGTATTTCTGCATTGCTTTTTCCATCTTTTGATCTCCTGTCTTTTCATTTCTGTCTGTTTGCTGCATCTGTATACTTTAATCTTTGCATTCTGAATTAGCTTCTGTAATCTGCATTAATCTCAATATATCCGTGAGTCAGGTCACATCCCCATGCTGTTGCTGTCTTATCTCCCATCTTCACATCTGCAATTGCTGTAACTTCCGGCTCAGACAGAATTTTAGTTGCCTCTGCTTCGCTGTAATCTACAGCCGTACCATTTTCAATGATCTGGATTTTTCCGGCTTTACTCTCAAAGAACAGGTCAACTTTTTCAGGATCGAACTGTGCTCCGGAATATCCCATTGCGCAGAGAATTCTTCCCCAGTTTGCATCATGTCCTGCAATCGCTGTCTTTGTAAGATTAGAGCATACGATAGATTTTGCAAGTGTCTTTGCCTGTTCTACGCTCTCACAGCCAACTGCCTTGACTTCGAATAATGCGGTTGCACCCTCTCCGTCTCCTGCAATCTTCTTTGCAAGATATTCGTTGATCGTATGTAATGCTTCTGCAAAATTTTTATAATCTTCTGTTCCATATGTGATCTCCGGGTTCTCTGCCAGACCATTTGCCAGCAATACAACGGAATCATTCGTAGAAGTATCTCCGTCTACAGAAATCATGTTGTAGGTATCTCCGACATCTTCGCTTAATGCTTTCTGAAGTGCATCCTTTGTGATCACTGCATCTGTTGTAATAAATGCAAGCATCGTACACATATTCGGATGGATCATTCCGGATCCTTTTGCCATACCTCCGATAGTTACTGTCTTGCCGCCGACTTCGATTGTAACAGCCAGTTCCTTCGGAAATGTATCGGTTGTCATAATTGCTTTAGCTGCTTCTGTTCCATTTTCAAGTGTATCATTCTTCTTTCCTGCCAGCGCTTCGATTCCAGCTGTCAGTTTGTCGATCGGAATCTGTTTTCCGATAACTCCGGTAGAACCGATGAGAACACCGTCTGCGGAAATGTTCAGTGCTTTCGCTGCTGCATCTGCTGTATCTTTACAGTATCCAAATCCTTCTGCTCCGGTGCAGGCATTGGCGATTCCTGAGTTTACAACGACTGCCTGTGCTTTTGCCCCGCTTTTTACAACCTGCTGATCCCATTTGACCGGTGCTGCTTTTACAACATTTGTTGTAAATGTTCCTGCTGCCACGCATGGAACCTGGCTGTATACCAGTGCCATATCCGTTCTGTCTTTATACTTAATTCCTGCTGCTGTACTTGCTGCTTCAAATCCTTTTGCTGCGGTAACTCCACCTTTGATTTTCTCCATGTTCTTTCCCTTTCTTATTATCTGTTCGTTTATACGCCCTGATTAAATGCGGTAATATTCTCTGCATTCAGTGTAAAATCATAGTAATTCAGATCCAGTCTTCTGGTCCAGCCAATCGTATTCCAAAATGCATT
>ERZ772816.2572-NODE-2572-length-11863-cov-3.373391_pt1 | contig 11863 bp, 7 predicted proteins | sample MGYA00511359_ERZ772816 | MGnify/ENA primary metagenome ERZ772816 (study PRJEB29015, sample SAMEA2737710) | human gut metagenome | biome: human gut; feature: human-associated habitat; material: faeces | place: China | collected 2012 ...
TCGCTCCGTTCTGGGCGGCTCCACGCCGGCGGCGGCACCGGCGGCTTTGCACTTCAAGAAGTAAGCCATATTCCGCGCCAGTACCCGCATCACCTGCAGACCCTCCAGGTCCTTCATTACATCCTCCGGGGTAAAGCCGTGAACCATATTCCAGTATCGGGAGGAGATCACCGGCATTTGGGCAATGGTAAAGTACTTGTTCAGTTGGTCCAGGGTGGCGGTGGTGCCTGCCCGGCGTGCGCTGGCTACTGCTGCTGCGGGTTTTAAGTAAAAGGCTCTGCCTTTGCCGCAACCGTCGGAATAGAACACCCGGTCCATAAAGGCAGTCAGATTGCCGGTGGCCGCTGCGTAGTGTACCGGCGAGCCAAAGATGAAGCCGTCCGCTTCCTTGGCCTTGGCTGTAAAGGCGTTCACCGGGTCGTCGTCAAAGGCACATTTGCCCAGCTTGATGCAGCCATGACAGCCGATGCAGCCACCAATGGGCTTGTTTCCGATCCAAAAGATCTCGCTGTCAATGCCTTCTTCTTGCAGTGTATGGGCAATCTCCGCCAGGGCTGTGTAGGTGCAGCCGTGCTGGTGGGGAGATCCGTTGACCAATAAGACTTTCATCCCTGTGCCTCCTTATCGAATTCGGTCAATGACCGTTTGCGCGTTCTTGTAAATTTCATCTGTATCTGTGTTTAAGAACCGGCCGTTTTCGTAGAGAATTCGTCCGTCTACCATAGTTAGGCGTACATTGGTTTTGGCACCGCTGTACACCAGGTTTTTGGTGATGTTGTTGATGGGCTGCATATTGGGCCGATGCAGGTCAATCACTGTTAGGTCCGCCAGTTTACCGGGGGCGATGCAGTCCGTCTCCGGCAGTCCCATACACCGGGCGGAGCCTGCGGTGGCTGCTTTTAATATGGCGTTGGCGTCTGCCGCTGCGGCGTTCTTCTCCCGCAGCTTTTGCAGTACGCAGATTAGGTACATTTCCCGGAACATATCCAGTGCGTTGTTGCTGGAGGGACCGTCTGTGCCAACTGCCAGGGGAATGCCCATTTGCAACATTTTTTCCACCGGGGCAATGCCGCTGGCCAGCTTGGCGTTGGAGCCGGCATTCAGCACTGCGTAAACGCCGTGTTTTTTGTAAATGTTCAGGTCCTCATTGCTGACCCACACACTGTGAAATGCACCGCCCCCGTAATTCCACAGCCCCAGCTGCTCAAACAGCGCCGTAGGGGTCATGCCGTAGCGGCCGATGCAGTCCTGCACCTCGCTCTCCGTCTCACTGGCGTGCATATACACCGGCGCCTTGTACTTCTCTGCCAGCGCCGCAATGGCCTCCATAATGGAGCGGTTGGTGGTGTACTCGGCGTGGAACCCCAGTTGGTAGGACACCAGCGGGTGATGGTTGTTGTAGGTGTTGTAGTATTCTTCCAGTAGTGCCGGGCTTTCCTTAAAATTATTGACCGCACCGCACATTACCGTGCGGAACCCGGCGTCCACCGCCGCTTTTGCCATGGCTTCCGGAAAGTAGTACATATCAAAGCAGGCGGAAATGCCGCTCTCCAAATACTCCAGAAATGCCAGTCGTGACAGATGATAAATATCCTCTGCGGTTAGCTTGGCTTCCAAGGGGAAGATTTTGTCATACAGCCAGCTTTGTAGGGGCAGATCGTCGCTAAAGGAGCGGCCAAATGTCATGGCCGAGTGGGTGTGGGCATTCTTAAAGGCCGGCATCAGCAGATCACCGTTCAGGTCGATCTCCCGGTCCGCTTTTGCCCCCGGGTTCGCCCCCAGGCACACAATACGGTTGCCGTTTACCCATACCTCTTGGTGCGTAATATTCATTTGGTCCTTTTGCAGTGTCAGTACAGGGCCGTTATAGAATCGTATCATACTTCCTCCTGAAACAGGGCGCGCAGGCTCTCGGTGTACGGCGGGCGCAAAATGCCTTTGTCCGTAATAATGGCAGTGATCAGGTCATGGTCCGTAACATCAAAGGCAGGGTTGTAACATTTCGTTTGGGGTAGCGCCGTGGGGTGATCAAAGTACAGTTTCTTGATCTCGTCCCCGGGGCGCTCCTCAATCTGAATATCTGCGCCGGTGGCACAGTGGGGATCCACCGTGGAGGTAGGTCCAAGCACATAAAAGGGAATACCATAGTGCTTTGCCAGAATTGCCACCCCGGAAGTGCCGATCTTGTTGGCGGCGTCACCGTTCATAGCCACCCGGTCGCAGCCTACCAGCACAGCTTGGATCCAGCCGTTTTTCATCACCTGGCTGGCCATGTTGTCACAAATCAGGGTCACATCCACGCCGGCTTTTTCCAATTCATAGCTGGTGAGCCGTGCCCCTTGCAGCAGGGGACGGGTTTCGTCGGAAAACACCTTGAAATTATAGCCCTTTTCCTTGCCCAGCAGGATCGGCCCCAGTCCAGTGCCGTAGCGGCTTGTAGCCAGCTCGCCGGCGTTGCAGTGGGTCAGCAGACCATCGCCATCCCGGAGTAGGGACAAGCCGTAAGCGCTGATTTTTCGGCACATTTCTATGTCCTCGGCCTGCACCGCCAAGGCTTCTGCCACCGGGTCGCCGCCATTTTCCATCACCTTTGCCAGCCGTGCAGTGGCCCAGCTCAGGTTCACAGCCGTGGGGCGGGCGCTGTCTAAGTAGGCCTTGCACGCCGCCGGGTCGTCCTTGCCAAACAATGCCATGGAAAATGCGGCGAAGATACCGATGGCCGGTGCGCCCCGTACTGCCAGTGTTTGTATGGCTTCAAAGGCCGCTTCCTTGCTGCCAATGGGCAGCCACTTTGCTTCATTGGGCAGCAGTCGCTGGTCGAGAATCTCCAGTTTTCCGTTTTGGTATTTCAAGTTTTCCATATTGTCACATCCGTTTCACAGTTTCAAGGATCAAGGATTGGAAATTCTCAGCCACCTTAGCGGCGGTTTCGCCCACCTCCTCGGAGGTCAGGGGACAGTCCAGCAGACCGCTGGCCAGGTTTGTAATGCAGCTGACGCCGGCCACGCGCAATCCGCAGTGCCGGGCGGCCTGCGCCTCAATGGCGGTACTCATACCCACGGCGTCCGCACCCAGAGCGGCGCACATTTTGATTTCCGCCGGGGTCTCAAATGCCGGGCCTTGCAGTTGAATATAAACGCCGCTTTTCAGCGGAATATCCAGTGCCTTTGCCGTTTGGCGAAACAGGCGCTGCAAATCCTCGTCATACACATGGCGCATATCCGGAAAGCGTACACCCAGCGAAGGGTCGTTCTCACCCCGCAGGGGAGAGGGGACCAAACTGGAAATGTGGTCCGTCAGCAGCATCAGGTCCCCGGCGTGCAGATCCCGGCGAATACCGCCGCTGGCGTTGGTGAGGATTACAGTGTCGACCCCCATTTGGCGCATCAGGCGAATGGGCATCACCACCTGCTGGGGCGTATAGCCCTCATACAGGTGCACCCGGCCGTCCATGAGCACCACTTCTTTGCCGCCAATGGTGCCAAAGACAAATCGTCCTTTGTGTCCCGGCGCCGTAGAGACCGGAAAACCGGGTATATCGCTGTAAGGCAGAGCCTCTGCCCCTTCTATTCTGTCTGCAAGGGCACCCAGGCCGCTGCCCAGCACAATACCGATTTGCGGCTTTCTGTCTCTTAGTACGCTTGCGCTCAATGTGTCCATTATTTTCACCTCTCGGAATTTTATGATTTCATTATAGTGTTTTTTCATCGCCAAATCAACAAAATCTATTGCATTGGCAGAAAGTTTTTGGTATCATTGAGGGGTAGTATTTTATTGTTGGAGGGACAATAGAGCGATGAAGAAGATCCTTTCCGTTTTGTTGTGTGTGACTCTGGTGGCAGTGGGCGTTTTTGCCTTTGCAGGGTGCACAAAAACATCAGATCTAAAGTATGATGTGGCGCTGATCACCGACGGTGGCAGTATCCACGATAAGGCCTATAACCAGTCCGCCTGGGACGGGGTGCAGACCTATGCCAATGAGAATTCCGCCAAGGCTGTCTATTACCAGCCGGCATTAGAGGAGAACCAAGAGCTGACCACCGATGTGGTGGAGCAGTATGTAAAACTGGCTGTGGACAAGGGCGCCAAGTACATTGTGCTGCCCGGCGAGACCTTTGCCGTGATCTGCTACGAGCTGGCCACCATGTATCCGGAGCTGCATTTTGTTTTGCTGGACGCTGTGCCCCATTCTGCCGGAGACAAGTCTGCGCGGCTGCTGCCCAATGTAATGAGCGCCAGCTTTGATGACCTGCAAAGCGGCTATTTGGCCGGCTTTTCTGCCGTGCTTCAGGGGAATACCAAGCTGGGTTATCTGGGCTCGGTGCAAAACGACCATTCCTCCAACTACGGTGCCGGATTTGTACAGGGCGCTGCCGCAGCGGCGGATACCCTGGGCGTACCGGTGCAGTTGGATTATGCGGATTATGACTCTCCGCTGCTGGATTATGACTACTCCGTGACTCTGACTCCGGTGTATAAGCCCATCAAAGAGGCAGACAAAACCTGCCACAAGGTGGTGGTGAAGAACGGCAACGGTAGCGGTACTTACAAAGAGGGCCAGAATGTGACCGTTTCCTGCGATCTGTTTAACGAGCAGGGGGAGAAGTTCGACCACTGGGAGGTTAAGAGCAACACCGAGGGTGTGAAGGACAAGAAAGTCAATGTGTCCAGCAAGAAAAAGACCGAGATCAACCTGATTGTGGAGAAGTGTGACTGTACGCTGACCGCCGTTTACACCAAGGCGGAGGGTAGCGTTGGCAGCGTGGCTGTGCTGAAAGCGGACAAATCCGCTACGGATAAAGTCTATGACAACACGGTCGGTGAAAAGGTGTGGGTAACCGCACCGGCAGCAGCCCAGGGTATGGTTTTTGATCACTGGGAGAGCACCGGTAATGCGGAGAATATTGAGAACGCTAAGGAACAGTCCACCAATGTAACGGTGGAGGAGAACCCGGTGGTACTGACCCCGGTGTATGTGGTATCTACCGATCCTACATTTGCCGTAACGGTAGAGAACGGAACCGGCAGCGGCTACTACCTGCCCGGCGATACGGTACATATTACCGCTAACGTACCCAAGGACGGTTACTATTTTGACCACTGGACCAACAGCGATAAGGATGACAATTCCGCCGGTCTGGCGCTGGAAAGTGAGTATTACTATGATACCACTTTTGAGATGGTGGATCGTTATGCCTCCATTGCAGAGAGTATGATTGACAAGGGCGACAAGGCGCTCTTTGCCGGCGGGTGCGATAAGTCCGCTTCTCTCTACACGGCGAAAAATGCTTTTGATCTTAGCGATGTGACTGTGATCGGCTCCGGTTTTAACGAGGAAGGTGCCGCCTATTCTGTGGTGAAGGAATACGGCACTGCAGCGGCTGCTTGCTTAAAGGACTTTAAGGGCGCTTCCATTTACAATGCCGGTTGCGCCAACAAGGCCATTACCTGCAGCCTGCCGGACAGTGAGAAAAAGGAGGAGCTGCAAAAGAAGCTGGATGCCGTGTACACCCAGTTGGGCGACGGCACCATTCAGCCCATGGCCGCAGCGCCGGGCGCCGATGTGCGCAAGACTTTTGCCTCTAACTGCCTGACTCTGCACTACTGGATCTTGCAGTCCGTGAAGGTCAGCAAGTGATTTTGGAATAACAAATAAGAAAGAGCCTGCACCCGCCGGTGCAGGTTTTCTTTGTTTACTGGGGAATTGGTAAATCCCACCGGTTCGGAATTGACAAATCCTATCGGAATGAGTATAATTAGAGCATTACTCCGTAAAATAAGAGATATAGATTGGATGGTTTGATGGAAACAAAAAAGAATCGAAGTACATTCTCCGGAAAAGTGGGATTTGTACTGGCAGCGGCAGGCTCGGCTGTGGGTTTGGGGAACCTGTGGCGCTTTCCCTATTTGGCAGCTAAGTACGGCGGCGGTATCTTCCTATTGGTGTATATTGTTTTAGCGGTGACCTTTGGCTTTACCCTGATGGTCACGGAGATCGCTATTGGTCGTAAAACCCGGCTCAGTCCTATGGAGGCCTTTGGCTCGCTGAACAAAAAGTGGAGCTGGATGGGCAAGTTGGTGACTTTGGTGCCGGTACTTATTCTGCCTTATTATTGCGTCATTGGCGGTTGGGTTACCAAGTACACCGCCACGATGATCTCCGGTGCCGTTCAGGACGCGGCCGGCGACAACTATTTTTCTTCTTTTATTTCCGGCACAGGCGAGCCGCTTTTGTGGTTTTTGCTGTTTATGACCGCTACGGCGGTGATCGTATTTTTAGGCGTAGAAAAGGGAATTGAAAAGTTCAGCCGCGTATTGATGCCGGCGCTTTTGATTTTGACGATTCTGCTGTCTATCTTTGTAGTCACCCGTCCGGGCGCCGGCGCCGGCGTGGCTTATTATTTAAAGCCGGATTTCAGCAAGCTGAGCATGATGACTGTGCTGGCTGCTTTGGGGCAGTTGTTCTTTTCCATGTCCCTGGCTATGGGCATTATGATCACTTATGGTTCTTATTTGCGTAAGCAGGATCACATTGAGCAGTCCGTGCGCCAGATTGAAGTGTTTGATACTTTGGTGGCATTCCTGGCCGGTTTGATGATCGTACCGGCGGTGTTTGTGTATTCGGGAGGGGACGAAAGCGCCTTGGGCAAAGGTCCCAGCCTGATGTTTGTAACCCTGCCTAAGGTGTTTGCCGAGATGAAAATCGGCAGCTTGATCGGCGCCGGGTTCTTTATTCTGGTGCTGTTTGCGGCGCTGACCAGCTCCGTATCTGTGATGGAGGCCATTGTGTCCGGTTTGGACGATCGCTACCACTGGGGCCGCAAAAAGGCTACGGTGATCTGTTATATATATGCCGTGGCATTGGGCATTTGCTGCTCCTTGGGCTTTGGCAAGTGGTCCTCCTTTACGATTTTCGGTTTCTCCATTTTGGATTTCCTGGACTTTGTGTCTAACAGTCTGTTGATGCCGGTTGTGGGTATGCTCACCTGCATTATGGTTGGCTTTGTGCTGAAGCCCCAGCTGATCGTCAACGAAATTGAGCTGAACGGTCCCTTTAAGATGAAGAAGTTTTATTCCGCGATGGTTAAGTGGATCGCACCGCCTTGCCTACTGGCCATTCTCATCAGTTCTATTTTAGATACGCTGGGTATCGTCAAACTGTAATTAAACATAATTTAAGCGCGTACAGATTACTGTACGCGCTTTTTGCTGTCCTTCTTAGGTTTTAATATTCAATCTCTCCCTTGTAGACGGTGTTGCAGTCGCCGGTAAGGGTAATACGGTCGTCGGTGTAGTTTACCAGCAGGTCGCCGCCACGCACCTTTACGGTAACATCAACGCCCTTTTTGCAGTAGCCGTTCTCCACCGCAGCTACAACGGCTGCGCAGGCGCCGGTGCCGCAGGCCGGGGTCTCGCCGTTGCCGCGCTCCCAAACCCGCATTTTAATGGTGCTCTCATTAACGACACGCACAAATTCCGTGTTTACCCGCTCCGGGAACAGGGGACTGTTTTCAAATTGCGGACCGATCTGTTGCAGGTCCAGCTTGTCAACATTGTCAACAAACACCACGCAGTGGGGGTTACCGGTAGCCACGCAGGTGATGTTATATTCCTTGTTGCCGATGGTTACCGGATGACAGATGATTTTGTCGCCAGGCAGGTCAACCGGGATCTTGGCCGGGTTCAACTCTGCTTTGCCCATATCTACCGTTACAGAAGATACCTTGCCGTTGCGGGTAAACAGCTGCAGGTGCCGCACGCCGGAGGCGGTGGCAATGGTCATCTCGGTTTTGGGCACCATTCCGTTATCATACAGGTACTTGCCCACACAGCGAATGGAGTTGCCGGCCATACGGCCCTCGCTGCCGTCCATATTGAAAATGCGCATTCTGGCGTCGGCAATCACGCTCTTTTCAATCAGTACAATACCGTCTCCGCCGATACCCTTGTGCCGGTCGGAGAATTCAATGGACAGACTCTCCGGACAGGTGATGATGCCGCACTGGTTGTTGAAGAAAATGTAGTCGTCGCCGCTGCCCTGCATTTTGGTGAATTTCAGCAGACCCTTTTCGCTGCGCATATGGTTAATGTCCACCAGCTCGGTGTTCATTTGATTGTAGCGAGAGGCGATAATATCTGCCAGGGCGTTGGCGGTGTCCAGGCTGGTCAGGGTGGCAATGCCCAGCTGATTGGCCCGGTTGTGCAGCTTAATATAGTCTGCAATGGACTTCTTATCGCTTTTGCCGGTGTAGACAATGTAGTCCAATTTGCCGCTCTCTACCAAGTCCATAATGGAGTTGTCCTGGCGCAGCTTGTTGACCACATGCACCTCAATACCCAGAGAGCGAATAGCTGCCGCCGTCTCCGGCGTTGCCCATAATTCTGCGCCCAGGTCGTCCAGCTTTTTCGCCAGACCCACGATCTCAAACCGGTCTTGCTTTGTTACGGTGATGAGTACCCCGTGGCGACCCTGCTTTTGGCTTTCTACCTTATACCCGGCAGATACCAGCCCCTTAAACAGTGCCTCGTTCAAGTTTTTGCCTACGCCCAGCACCTCACCGGTGGATTTCATCTCCGGCCCAAGCTGGGAGTTTACATCATTGAGTTTTTCAAAGCTGAATACCGGCACTTTTACCGCAAAGTACGGTGGTGTGCGATACAGCCCGGTGCCGTAGCCCAGGTCTTGCAGCTTTTCACCTACCATAATTTTTGTTGCCAGCTCCACCATGGGTACGCCGGTGACCTTGCTGATGTAGGGAATAGTGCGGGAGGCTCTGGGGTTCACCTCGATCACATACAGCTCGTTGCGATAAATCAGGTACTGAATGTTAACCAGTCCCTTGGTGCCCAAGGACAGCGCCAGCTTTTCGCTTACATCGCAGATCTTGTGGAGCATCACATCGTTCAGGTTGTAAGGGGGATACACGGCAATGGAGTCGCCGGAGTGCACGCCGGCCCGCTCAATATGTTCCATAATGCCGGGGATCAGCACATCTTTGCCATCGCTGATGCAGTCCACTTCCAACTCGGTGCCCATCATATACTTGTCTACCAGCACCGGGTTCTCGATCCCTTGTGCCAGAATCAACTCCATATAGCGGCGCACATCATCATCCGTGTAGGCGATGGTCATATTTTGCCCGCCGATCACATAGCTGGGGCGCAGCAGCACCGGATAGCCCAGTTCGTTAGCTGCTACCAGTGCCTGGGGCATGGTCATCACGCTGGTGCCCTTGGGACGGAAGATGCCGAATTTTTCCAGCAATGCGTCAAACCGTTCCCGGTCCTCGGCAATGTCGATGGACTCGGCGCTGGTGCCCAAAATGTTAATGCCTTTTTCATCCAGGAATTTAGTCAGCTTAATGGCGGTTTGGCCGCCAAAGGCCACCACCACCCCAATGGGCTTTTCTACCTGAATCACCTGCATCACATCTTCCGGACACAGCGGCTCAAAATACAGTCGATCGCCGGTGTCAAAGTCAGTGGATACCGTCTCCGGGTTGTTGTTAATCAGAATGACTTCATAGCCCAGCTCTTTTAGCGTCCACACACAGTGCACGGAGCTGTAATCAAACTCAATGCCCTGCCCAATGCGGATGGGGCCGGAGCCAAGTACAATGATCTTTTGCTTGCCGCTTTGGGGCAGGCTGCGGGCCTCGCAGTGGGCATCATAGGTGGAATAGAAGTAGGGGGTCTCTGCGGCAAATTCCGCACCGCAGGTGTCTACCATTTTATAGACGCAGTCCTGATGATAGGGAATGGAGCCGCCGCTGATGCGCGCCAGGGCTTCATCGGTATAGCCGTAGTGCTTGCCCTGCATATACTGCTCCCTGGATAGGGGCAACCCGTCGATTTCTTTTTCATAATCCGCCAGGTTTTTCAGCTTAGCCAGGAACCACTCGTCGATCATGGTGATTTGGTGGATTTCCTCAATACTCACGCCCTTTTTCAGCGCAGCGAATACAGAGAACAGCCGCAGATCGTCCTGATCGTGCAGCTTTTCGTGTATATCCAGTCCGTCCAGAGCCTTGTTATTCAGTGTGTCCAGCCCGATTTCTGCGCCGCGCACTGCCGCCGCGTGGTGGGCATCGAGTATGTGCCCGAGGCGATCGCCGACGCGAAAATCAATTCCGAAATCAACGGCATCGGCAATACGGTCTTTTATGCGGGCGACATGAAGCAGGTGCTCAGCGACGAATTCGTGGCTGCCAACGGCCGCCCCGACGTCATTATCCTCGACCCGCCGCGGGCGGGCGTCGACGAACCGGTCATCGGGGTGATCCTGCGTGCCGCGCCCGAGAGGATCGTCTATGTGAGCTGCAACCCGGCTACGCAGGCGCGCGACCTGGCGCTGCTCGACGCCGATTATCGCGTCGAGGCCGTGCAGCCCGTGGACATGTTCCCCCATACGCACCATGTCGAGAACGTGGTGAAGCTGGTGAGGCGGTGACACGGTGACACGAAAGTCGCTTCCGGGGCCTTTTTCGTCCGGGCGGAGAAACCGAAATGGCAATAAAAGCAGGCGTGCGGCGTTTTTATCAATGCCGCGCAGGGAGCCGCGTCCGGAAAAACAGACCGGGGCGATGCAGTATCCTGCGGTTTTGGCGTTTTATTTGTAAGACAGTTACCTAAAAAACGGAAAACATGAAAAAACTGATTTTAATTGCGGCGGTGGCGCTGATGGCACTTCCCGCGGCGGCACAGGTGCAGGAGGCATTCCCCAGCTATATTCAGGTCAACGGGCGTGCCGAGAAGGAGATCACGCCCGACGAGTTCTACCTCTCGGTCATCATCAACGAACGCGACTCGAAAGGCAAGATTTCGGTCGAGAGCCAGCAGCGCGACATGATCGCGGCGCTCAAGCGGCTCGGCGTGAACGTCGAGAAGCAGCTCAAGGTGGCAAACCTGTCGAGCGAGTTCTTCAAGAAGAACACGTCGGTGGCGACGGCCAAGTACCAGTTGCAGCTGGGGTCGGCGGCCGAGGTCTCGAAGGTGTGGCAGGCGTTGGACAACCTGGGGATTTCGAACGTCTCGATCCTGAAGGTGTCGCATTCGAAGATCGACCAGTATAAGGAACAGGTGCGTGTGGAGGCCATGCAGAATGCCAAGCAGAGCGCGCAGACGCTGGCCCAGGCCATCGGGCAGAGTGTCGGCAAATGCTTCTACATCTACGATTCGAACAACAACGTGATGCCGGTCTTCTACGACAACATGGCCGTGATGCGCAGCGCCAAGGCGGCCGGTCTGGCCGAGGATGCCGCAGCGGACGAGCCGCTCGACTTCAAGACCATCAAGTTGCAGTACAACGTCCAGGCGAAATTCGTGCTGGAATAGCCGTCCGGCAGCGTATGTCGAAGAGGGTGTCCCCGAGGGGCATCCTCTTCGTCGTCCCCGGAGATGCGCTCCGCGGCGGGAAAAACACCCCGGTTGTTGGACGATTGCGAAATTTATATTATCTTTGTTTACTTTGCCCCTAAAAACAGGAGGAGTTATGGAAAAGCAGTTCTGTTTCAATTACGAGCACTATGCGGCCCTCGCCGGGCTGTCCGATGCCGACCGCCGGCTGGTCGCGGAGGCCCAGCGGGCCACGGAGAACGCCCACGCGCCCTATTCGCACTTCCGGGTCGGGGCGGCGGCGCGCCTGCGCAGCGGGAAGATCCTCTACGGAAGCAATTTCGAGAGCGAGGTGTATCCGGCGGGGCTTTGCGCCGAACGTTCGCTGATGTTCTACGCGCAGGCCAATTATGCCGACGACCCGATCGAGACGCTGGCCATCGCTTCGAATCCCTCCGCGCGCGAGTGCTACCCCTGCGGCCAGTGTCGGCAGGTGATGGTCGATGTCGAGCGGCGGCAGGGCGTGCCC
>ERZ772816.2576-NODE-2576-length-11846-cov-7.508523_pt1 | contig 11846 bp, 9 predicted proteins | sample MGYA00511359_ERZ772816 | MGnify/ENA primary metagenome ERZ772816 (study PRJEB29015, sample SAMEA2737710) | human gut metagenome | biome: human gut; feature: human-associated habitat; material: faeces | place: China | collected 2012 ...
TAACTTATTAACCAAAATATATGTATTTATGTATCTAAAAGATATTATACGAGGAAGTAACAGCTATGAAAAACTACAGGATCACAGTTGCAGGAACGGGATATGTGGGGCTGTCGATTGCGGTATTGCTTTCACAGCATCATAAGGTGACAGCAGTGGATGTTGTGCCTGAAAAGGTTGAGATGATCAATCATCGAAAATCCCCGATCCAGGACGAGTATATTGAAGAATATCTGGCAGAAAAGGAGTTAGATCTGACTGCCACTCTGGATGCCAGAGAAGCCTACAAGGATGCGGATTTTGTAGTGATCGCAACGCCTACCAATTATGACAGCCGCACACAGCATTTTGATACATCAGCAGTGGAAGCTGTCATAAAACTGGTTTTGGAGTATAATCCAGATGCGATTATGGTGATCAAGTCTACTATTCCTGTAGGTTATACAGCTTCCATCAGGAAGAAGTTTGGCAGCAAAAACATCATTTTCAGTCCGGAATTTTTACGCGAGTCTAAAGCACTTTACGATAACCTGTATCCGTCACGTATCATTGTCGGTACAGATTTAAAAGATCCACATCTGACAGAAGTGGCCCATATTTTTGCGGGTTTGCTTCAGGAAGGAGCCATCAAAGAGGACATTTCCACCTTATTTATGGGCTTTACGGAAGCAGAGGCTGTTAAACTTTTTGCTAATACCTACCTGGCACTGCGTGTCAGTTACTTCAATGAGTTAGATACCTACGCAGAAAGCAAGGGGTTAAATACCCGCCAGATCATTGATGGTGTCTGTTTAGACCCCCGTATTGGCAGTCACTACAACAACCCGTCTTTTGGTTACGGTGGCTATTGTCTCCCTAAGGATACAAAACAACTGCTGGCTAACTATGCAGACATACCGGAAAATCTGATCGAAGCAATAGTGGAGAGCAACCGGACCCGCAAGGATTTTATTGCGGACCGTGTTCTGAAACTGGCAGGCTATTATGATTATGATGAAAAATTTGAGTTTTCAGCGGATAAAGAAAAAGAGGTAACAATAGGTGTTTATCGTCTGACCATGAAGAGCAACAGTGACAACTTCCGCCAGAGTTCGATCCAGGGAATTATGAAACGGATCAAAGCAAAAGGTGCGAAAGTAGTGATCTATGAGCCCGCATTAAAGGATGGGGAAACATTTTTTGGAAGCCGGGTCGTCAATGATCTTCAGAAATTCAAGGATATGAGCCAGGCGATCATTGCCAACCGCTATGATAAGTGTCTGGATGATGTAGCAGAAAAAGTATATACAAGAGATATTTTCCGCAGAGATTAAAAGGTTTATTGCGTTTGTTTAAAGAAGGGAGTTGATACCGTATCAGTAAATATGCTGAGATTATCCTAACCGATTTCAAACAGCCGGTCTTTTATATAATACCGGCTTTCTTGTTGAGCCTTGTATTTGTGGTATCGTTTACATTTGCATATAGGGTTTACAAAAGGGAAAAATACCCACTTCAAAGCTCCGCAATGTGGACCCTGTTTCTGTGTTACTGGCTGGTCCTGATCCAGACAGCATTTTTTTCCAGGGAGTCGGGCAGCAGGAAGCAGATCAGTCTGATATTGTTTGAAACCTGGGGACACAGTGTGCAGGCTCATGCTTATTTTATAGAGAACATTTTTATGTTTATTCCCTTTGGAATTTTGGCGCCGGTTTTATTTAAACGAATGAAGAAGATGTACTGGTGTGTACTTGCTGGCTTTTTGATGTCCTGTACAATTGAAATATCCCAGCTGCTTACACAGAGAGGATATATGCAGATTGATGATGTGCTTACCAATACAGCAGGGGCGATGGCGGGATGGCTGATCTGGAAGACCGTCACGCTTCTGACAGGCTTTTTGAAGTCCGAATTCACTTGAATAAACCCTGACTCTCGGATATACTAGTACAGAAAGCGAGACCGGAGGTTATTAAAAAAATGGATAATGATTATCTGATTAAAAAACCGCCGTTACAGGCGTTATTTTTATTTGCGCTTCCTATGATAATAGGAAACCTGTTTCAGCAGACGTATACAATGGTGGACTCTGCCATTGTAGGACGTTATGTCAGTGAGCAGGCTCTGGCAGCAGTAGGAGCGTCTTATGCTCTTACGAATATTTTTATCTGCGTTGCCATCGGCGGTGGAATTGGCGCGTCGGTGATCGTAAGCCGGTATTTTGGTGCGAAGGAATATGGACGGATGAAGACGGCTGTGTTTACAGCTCTTCTTTCTTTTCTTGGCATCAGTCTGGTCCTGGGAATAGCAGGACTGATCCTTGGAAAGCAGATCATGATATGGTTGAATACCCCGGCAGACTGTCTGGATATGGCGTCAGAGTATCTGCGGATCTATTTCCTGGGGCTGCCGTTTTTGTTTATGTATAATGTACTTTCTGCTATGTTTAATGCACTGGGAAAATCCAGGATCCCTCTGTATTTTCTGATCTTTTCTTCCATATTTAATGTGATCCTTGACATTATCATGGTAACGAAAATGGATATGGGAGTGGCCGGTGTTGCCTGGGCAACGCTGATCGCCCAGGGAATATCTGCGGTTCTTTCCTTTGGTGTTCTCCTTAAAAATCTGAAGGGACTGGAAGGAAAGCAGAAGACCTTGTTTGACAAAATGGAACTGGCGGAAATGACGCGTATTGCCATCCCGTCTATTCTTCAGCAGTCTACGGTTTCTATTGGTATGATGTTAGTACAGTCTGTAGTTAATGGTTTTGGCTCTGAAGCCCTGGCTGGATTTTCCGCAGCCATGCGTATTGAGTCAATCTGCGTTGTACCTATGTCTGCTATTGGAAATGCCGTATCTTCTTTTACGGCCCAGAACATTGGCGCAGAAAGAAAAGACCGTGTTGTTATGGGGCTTCACGCTGCAAGCAAAATGGTCATTGTCTGCTCCGTAGTGATCTGCTTCTTCCTGGAAGTGTTCAGCCATTCTATGATCATGCTGTTCCTTGGAAATGAAGGAACCCAGATCGCGCTTTTTACAGGAATTGGTTATCTTACGTTTATGGGCTGGTTTTTCTGTTTCATTGGGTTTAAAATGGCAGTGGACGGCCTGCTTAGAGGTGCCGGTGATATGAAAATGTTCACAGTTGCAAACCTGGTAAACCTGGGGATCCGTGTGATAATTGCTGTCACCTGTGCGCCAAGATTTGGCATTGCCATGGTCTGGTATGCAGTTCCTGTAGGCTGGTTTGCAAATTGGGTTATTTCCTATGCAGAGTATCGCACAGGAAAATGGAAAACACTGTAGTGAGTGCAAAAACGAAACTTTAAGAAACTGTTATACACTATATGAAAGAGGTACAATATGGAACGTTACCTGAAATTCAGAGAAGAATATTCCCGTTTCTTTTACAGAGGTTATGATGTAGAAGAAACATTAAATGAATTAAAGATCACATATACATTTGAAATAGAAGGTCTTTCTGCTTTTACACCTACCTGGACATTTCCAAAAAATGGAAATCCAGAAGCAAAATGGATGGAAGATCCTCTTATGGAAAAAATGATCTTTTCCCTGGGAATGGTAGAGTTGGTCAGCTACTGGAAGATCACCTGCTCTCCACAGGTGGTGATCGAGGCAGGAAGTTTATCAGAAGAGCAGATCCTCTGGTGGAAAGATCTGTATTTTAATGGTCTTGGCGAATTTTTCTATGTAAATAAGATCACAGAGGCAGATCCGGAAGGATTTATGGAGATCGTCTGCCCATTAAGTGAAGAAGAGTCTGCGGCAAACAGTTACGAAAAGAAGCAGGACACAGCAGGCGCCGAACAGGGCGTTCTTGTTCCTGTAGGAGGCGGAAAAGACTCCGCAGTTACGTTAGAGTTATTAAAAGGTGCAGATGTACCGGTATTTGCCTACATTATCAATCCAAGAGGGGCAACCATCCATACCACAGAGTCTGCGAAACTGACAGCAGACCATGTGATCAGTGTACACCGTACACTGGATAAGAGAATGCTTCAGTTAAATAAGGAAGGTTTCTTAAATGGTCATACTCCATTTTCGGCGTTAGTTGCATTTTCCAGTGTGATCGCTGCAAGAATGGCAGGTCTTTCTTATATTGCCCTGTCAAATGAGTCCAGCGCCAATGAGAGTACGGTTCAGGGAAGTACTGTAAACCATCAGTATTCCAAGAGTTTTAAGTTTGAGGAAGATTTCCATCAGTATCAGACCGATCATCTTCCAGGCAGCGCCTATTATTTCAGCATGCTGCGTCCTTTAAGTGAGTTCCAGATCGCAAAATATTTTGCAAAGCAGAAGCAGTACCATAAGATATTCAGAAGCTGCAACGCAGGAAGCAAGACAGACAGCTGGTGCGGCCATTGTCCGAAATGCCTTTTTGTATATCTGATCCTTTCTCCATTCCTTTCCAGAGAGGAAGTAAAGGAGATTTTCGGAACAGATATGTTAAATGATCCGGATATGCAGCCAACCTTAGAACAGTTAGTAGGAATTCAGGAGGAAAAGCCTTTTGAATGTGTGGGAAGCAGGGATGAGATCAACACAGCTATTGTTATGACTATAGATAATCTGGAAAAATCTGGAAAAGAGCTTCCTTATCTTTTAAAATATTACAAGACCACAGGCCTGTATGAAGCTTACAAGGCAAAGGGAGATCAGTTCTCTTCTTATTTTGATAAACAAAATCTGGTTCCGACTCCATGGGAGAAGCTGGTAGAGAAAAACTGTAAAGATGAGGCATAAAACTATGATGATCGAAAGAATAAGACCCTGGGTCCAGGGGAAAAAGGTTCTGATCCTTGGATTTGGCAGAGAGGGAAAATCTACCTGGAATGTACTGAAAAAGCTGGATTGCTGCTCTTTCGTAGATGTGGCAGATATGGCAGAACCGAAGGAAAAGCCGGAGGGGATCAGAAACTGGATCGCCGGACCGGATTATCAGAAATGTTTAAATGAATATGATGTGGTATTTAAAAGTCCTGGCGTTGTATTAGAAAAGCCGGTTCAGTCTTATTCCAGTCAGATCCTGTCCCAGACAGAACTGTTTTTCCAGTGTTTCAGGGATCAGATCATCGGAATTACAGGCACAAAGGGAAAAAGTACGATCACAACCCTGATCTATCATCTGTTAAAGGAAGCTGGGATGGATACGATCCTGGTAGGAAATATCGGTATTCCTGTGTTTGATCATATGGAAGAAGTGGGAGAGGACACAAAGATCGTATGTGAACTTTCCTGTCACCAGCTGGAATATATGACTGTTTCTCCGCATATTGGAATCCTTACCAATCTCCATGAGGAACATCTGGATCACTATGGAACACTGGAGAAATATATACAGGCAAAACGCCATATTTATTTAAACCAGAAGGAAGAAGATGTACTGATCTGTAATGTACAGTGCCTGCCTGAACCGGGTACCTGCAGATCTAAACTGATCGCAGCAAAGCCTTCTTTTGAAGAGCCTGTATTTCAGATCCCGGGAGTACCTGGTCAGGGAGCTGTTTCAGAAGAAATGGTCAATATCTGGGAAAAAATGGAAGTTATACAGGAAAATGATACTACAGAGGCCAGATATGACGGCCATTCCATTGAAATTCCTGTATCCCAGATCCGCCTTTTAGGTCAGCATAATTATTTTGATATTGGGATCGCCTGGGCAGTATGCCGCCTTTTAAATATCAGGGACGAGGTGTTCTTAGAAGGACTTAAAACTTATGAACCGCTGCCACACCGCCTGCAGTTTTTGGGAGAAAAGAATGGGATTAAATACTATGATGACTCCATTTCTACCATTTGTGAGACAACGATCCAGGCTTTAAATACTTTAAAAGATGTGGACGCCGTTCTTATTGGTGGTATGGACCGGGGGATCGACTACAGTGAGCTGATCCATTTTCTGTCCGGTCATCCGGTACCGTATATTATATTAATGGAAGCAACAGGAAAACGCATTTTTAAGGAGATCCGGCAGGATTATCCGGATTTCCAGAAAATGGAACGTCTGATCTTAACTGATCACTTAGAAGATGCAGTAAAAGAAGCGCAAAAACTTACAAGACCGGGCCACAGCTGTTTAATGTCTCCGGCAGCTGCCAGCTATGGTATCTTCAAGAATTTTGAAGAACGTGGGGAAGTTTTTGCCCGTCTGGTATTAAAATAAGCCGGAAAACATAGAAAAATCACATTTTTTTAAGAAAATATAAGGATTTTAGGACTTGTGTACCAGAATAAAATAAGATACAATCTGTAAGAAGCTTTTGGAAACGTGAAAGGGAATAATGTGGGAACCTACGATACGCTGAATGATGTACTTGTAAATCTGTTTCGCGATATCAACAGTATAGAAGAAAATGCGATAACCAGTCAGGAATATAAAGATCTGACCAATAACGATATGCATGTGATCAATGCCATCGGGGTCGGGACAACGAAAAATATGTCATCTATTGCAAAGGAATTGTCAGTGACGGTTGGTACACTGACAATTTCCATGAACAGCCTTGTGAAAAAAGGTTATGTGACTCGCTGCCGCAGTACGCAGGATCGCCGGGTGGTTCATATTTCTCTTTCGGAAAAAGGTGTCAAAGCTTATTATCATCACAAACATTTCCATGAACAGATGATACAGGGAGTGGTTGAGGTGTTGACGGAAGAAGAATTGCAGGCTTTGATCAAGGCACTGACAAAACTGAATTCCTGGTTCAGAAGTTTTGGCAAGGATGAATAAGGAGGCAACATCAGAATGAAAAAATGGTTATTAGGTTTACTTACAGCTATGATGGCAGTTTCACTGGCTGCATGTACACCAACAACTGAAAAGAAACAGGAAACAACTACAACTGCAGCTGCAGCGAAGCAGGAGCAGATTGAAGCACAGACTACCGGCGGAGCCAGCGATAAGGTACCGGATCCAAATGTAGCACCTGTAGCGATCATTTCCGTATATCACAAGGGTGATGGTGACAGCCTGGTTCAGGATATGGATTCTTTGGACAATGATGAACTGGATCCACAGGCTCTGGTAAGTAAGATGACCGAGTATGGTATTTTTACAGAAGGCACACAGGTTTTAAATTTTAACATCACCGGAGAAGGCGATGTTAAGAAGGCAGTATTAGACCTGAACAAAGTGGAAAATGATGAAGGCGTTTCTGACAGCGTATTTCTGGTAGAAATTGGAAATACCTTTATTGAAAACTTTGAGTTATCCAGCCTGACTCTCAAGGAAAATGGAGCAGACCTGGCAGGAGCTACAGATCTTACTTATGTAGCTGATTATGAGAATGTAGATTAATAATGATTATAAATGATCGTAATAATGGATCATATAAAGACACCCTGAAAGATAAGATCTGGTTTTTCAGGGTGTTTTTGTGTTTACAGACAGACATACTTTTATACACACACTGCATACAATAAGTACTGACGTAGTAAGTCAGAACTGGCAAAAATGGGCTGTGGGAAGTGAGGAGTGGAAGTATGGCTGGTTATCGCAGGTTGATATCGTATATTTATGCATATGAAGGAGAAGAAAAAGGGAAAAACATTGGTTTCGCGAAGCTGGAAGCCAGGAACGGACAGTGCCGTCTGAGCATAAATGTAAAGAAGATCTATGCAGGGGGCAATGATATGGGAGTATATTTGCTGTCTTCTGGTCAGGAGATCTTTTTAGGAAATATTTTTATCCGCAATGGCAGCGGGGATTTCAGGACCTGCGTTAATGTGGAAAATGTAATGGGAACAGGCTGTTCTATGGACAGCTGTATTGGTCTGGTGATCCATGAAAAGGGAGAGGACTGGAGGATCTACAAAACTGTCTGGGAGGATGCAGTAGCCCAGGCTGCAGAACTGGAATTTGCAGAGGTTACTTCTGAAAAGAGGGGAGATCTCGATGAGCTTTTGAAAAAGCACATTGAAGAGCTGAACCAGGAGATCGACCAGGCGGCAGAGGAAGCAGCCAGGGAGCTTGAAAAGCAGACATTGGAACAGGAAGCAGAAGTGCAGGAAACGGAGGCTCAGGAAGCAGGGGCTCAAGAAGCAGAAACGCAGGACGTTGAGACACGGGAAACAATAGAAGCTCTTATACCATCTGCACCAGCCCCGCAACCCCAGACCAGGTCCAAAACATCTCAACCGGAAGAGATCCCCTTAGGCAACCCAGAAGAATTAGAACACTTAGATCAGGAAGAAGAAAGATGGGGGCCGGACGAGCTGTGGAACAGGTTTCGGAAACATTATCCTAAAATGCAGGCATTTGACAGCCCGGGAACTGTAGAGATTTTGTCCATCCGGCCTCAGGATATCGGTCTTCTTCCAAGGGAAAACTGGGGATATGGAAATAACAGTTTTCTTCTTCATGGTTATTACAATTACAGATATCTTATTTTTGCCCGTGTGGGAGATGAAAAACATGCCAGATCCAGGTACATATTAGGGGTTCCGGGACATTATTACAGCAATGAAAAATATATGGCGTCCATGTTCGGCTTTCCTCATTTTGTGCTGGCAAAGACCCAGCCGGCCCAGGACGGCCGTTTTGGCTACTGGTATGCAGATGTAAGAATGGAAAATGTAGAGTAGGCGTTTCTCATTTTTCAGTGTATACTAAAACCTGTGGAATAATAAATATACAGCTCTGATACCGAATTGCTACGTGCTTTGCACTTTCGCAATTCTAAAAACATGAAAGGGATAAAAGATCTATGGATGAAGCAGCACAGAAAGGTCTTGTCACCAGACAGAGGCGCTGGGAAGCGAGAAATGAAAAACGCCGTCAGAAAGCGTTGGAAGAGGAAGCGAAAGCTGCAAGAATAAAGGCAGAAGACGAAAAATACATGAAGGAAGCCATTAAACAGGCCAAAAAAGCAGCCAAAATAGGAGATGTTCCCATTGGCTGTGTTCTTGTAAAAGATGGGGAGATCATTGCAAGAGGTTATAACCGGAGAAATGCGGATAAAACAGTCCTCTCCCATGCAGAGGTCACTTCTATAAAAAGAGCCTGCAAAAAAGAAGGAGACTGGCGCTTGGAAGACTGCACTCTTTATGTGACTCTGGAGCCATGCCCTATGTGTGCAGGTGCCATTGTACAGGCAAGGATCCCCAGAGTGGTCATCGGATCTATGAACAGCAAGGCGGGCTGTGCCGGTTCTGTCCTCAATTTATTAAAAGAGCCTGGCTTTAATCACCAGGCTCAGGTCGTTACAGGTATATTAGAAGAAGAATGTTCTGAAATGATGTCAGGCTTTTTTACTGAGCTGCGAAAGAAGAAGCGTCTTCCGGAAACTCCTTAAAAATACCCCGGATCACAAACAGGGACAATATAAAAGTGGCAATGTCTGCCAGTGGCTGGGCACACTGGATACCTAAAAGTCCTATGGTATAAGTCATGATCGTAAGCAGCGGGATCAGGAAAATTCCCTGACGGGCTGTAGATACCAAAGTAGCCCTGAAACCGTATCCAATAGACTGAGGCATCATATTTCCCATGATCACAGCTCCCTGGAGAGGCAGGGTGATCAACTGCAGTCTGAGAGCCAGCGTTCCGATTTCAATAACGGTCGGGTCATTGCGTCGGAATAGTGTGATAATAGAGCGGGCTGCCGGGAAACTGATCACGCTGAGTACCAGAAGGATAATGGTGCTTACACGGATGCAGAACCAGCAGGCTTTCTTCACGCGGTCGTAAAGTCCGGCGCCGAAGCAGTAGCTGCATACCGGCTGAAAGCCCTGGCCAAAGCCGATAATGACAGAGTTGATGAAAAACATAAAACGGCTGACAATGGACATGGCCGCAATCGCAGCGTCACCATAAGGCTGACACATAAAGTTCATCAGGATCGTAGCCACACTGGCAATTCCCTGACGTCCTAAAGATGGGATGCCTCCATAGAGGACCTCGCGATAGATCGCCAGTTTCGGGCGGAATTTGCGGATGCTGATGGAAATGCAGCTGTCCTGATGATTGCACATCCATAAAAGGATACAGAAACTGATAAACTGGGAAAGTCCGGTAGCTAAAGCAGCACCTGCAGTTCCCATGTCCAGAGCAAAGATAAACAGCGGATCCAGTGCAATATTTAAAAGACCGCCGACTGTAATGCCAACCATGGCAAAAGAAGCTTTTCCCTGGAAACGCAGCAGGTTGTTCATAATAAAAGAGCAGATCATAAAGGGTGCTGCAATGAAAATATAGTGGGCATAGGCTTCTGCATAAGGTGCAATGGTTTCTGTTGCGCCTAAAAGAAGAACAACCCGGTGGATGTTAAAGGTGGCAGAAACAGTGATCACCAGTCCCATGATGATACCTGTAAAAAAGGCAATAGAAACGATCTGTTCTGCCAGTTCTCTTTTTCCGGCACCAAGGGAACGGGTCATATAGTTGCCGCTTCCCATTCCGATCATAAATGCCAGTGCCTGTATAATGGACATGGCAGAAAAGATAACGCCTACAGCACCGGAGGCGCTGGTTCCCAGCTGACTTACAAAAAATGTGTCAGCCATGTTGTAAATAGAGCTGATCAGCATACTGACAATAGTAGGCGCCGCAAGCTTTGGAATGATATGGCTGATGGGGGCGTTTGCCATTTCGTAATACTGATCATGCTTTTTTTCAGTATGACTCATATAAATTTCTCCTTAATTTTTTTGTTCGTTCTGAAATTTATTATAACAGAGGAAAAAATGAAGTACAAGTGAGCCTTGACAAATGCTGGTCTCACAGGTATACTGGATAAGCATAAATTTGTCATAAAGTTTCCACGCAGCCGGGGAGATAGCGGTGCCCTGTATCTGCAATCCGCTCCAGCAGAGGTGATATCCCGCCTCGGATGCGAACTTGCAGGGCTGCCCCTGGTAAGCGGCGTTGACGTTTGGGTCTTGCGCAACAGAACCTCATGAACCGTGTCAGGGCAGGAATGCAGCAGCACTAAGTGAGTCATTCTGTGTGCCGCAAGGAAGCCTGGACCGAGCTGGCTGCCAGGGTAACGCCTGTGAGCCGTATACAAAGCGGGATGCGCGGATTTAAAAAGAATAATAACAGGTGTATCTTCGGACAATGAAGATATACCTGTTTTTTCTGTCTATCTTTACCTATCTTTTCCTAATAAAAGATGGACAAACGAGAAAGCAGTGTATTATAATGTAACGAGCGAAAGTGAGCCAAAAACGTGCTTGCACGGTTGTGGCGAACGGCGAGGCAAACGAGTGACGGAGTCACGAGTAGCAGAATGGGGAAATTTTCCCTATGTTCACGAAAAGTAAAGAAAGAAGGGTGTGTCTTCGATGAGAATTGGAATGCTGACCAGCGGCGGCGACTGCCAGAGCTTAAATGCAACCATGCGCGGTGTGGCCAAAGCGCTGTATAAGATGTTTGAAGATGTAGAGATCATTGGTTTTGAAGATGGCTATAAAGGCCTTATGTACGCAGACTACCAGATCATGAAACCTTCGGATTTTTCCGGAATCCTGACAAAGGGCGGAACCATCCTCGGAACGTCAAGACAACCGTTCAAGCTGATGCATGTTCCGGATGAGAATGGTCTGGATAAGGTAGAAGCCATGAAGCACACATACCGGAAACTGAAACTGGAATGTCTGGTGGTGCTGGGCGGAAACGGAAGCCAGAAAACGGCGAACCTTCTGCGGGAAGAGGGCTTAAATGTGGTATCTCTTCCGAAGACAATTGATAATGATCTTTGGGGAAGCGATGTAACCTTCGGTTTCCAGAGTGCGATCAATGTAGCAACCAACGCCATCGACTGCATTCATACAACAGCGGCATCCCATGGACGTGTTTTCATCGTGGAGGTCATGGGCCATAAGGTTGGCTGGCTGACCCTGTA
>ERZ772816.2577-NODE-2577-length-11835-cov-5.385908_pt1 | contig 11835 bp, 10 predicted proteins | sample MGYA00511359_ERZ772816 | MGnify/ENA primary metagenome ERZ772816 (study PRJEB29015, sample SAMEA2737710) | human gut metagenome | biome: human gut; feature: human-associated habitat; material: faeces | place: China | collected 2012 ...
CAGCAGATACACCACTGCCAGCACGGCAAACACGCAAGTAAGGACCATTTTGTTCCGTTTTTCCTGCCGCAGATCAGAACTTTTCCGTTTCATTACTGCTGTACCTCCTTTTTCCGGGTCGCAAGGAGCTGCATGACGCCGATGGCTGCCACCAGCACGAAGAACAGGACGGCCTTCGCCTGTCCCACGCCCCGGGTCTTAATGGTATTGGAATTGACGATGTTCAGCGCCAGCATTTCCGTGGTATGGATGGCACCCTTGAAGGGCCGTCCTTCCGTCAGGGCCAGGTTTTGGTCATAGAGTTTGAAGGAATTGGTAAGGGTCAGGAAGGTGCAGATGGTGATGGATGGCATCACATTGGGAATCGTGATCTTCCATAGTGTAGTCCATGCGTTGGCACCGTCGATTTTCGCCGCTTCCAGCATATCCTCCGGTACGGCGTTCAGACCGGCGATGTAAATGATCATCATGTAGCCGATCTGCTGCCAGCCTACCAGGATGACTAAGCCCCAGAAGCCGTATTTCGTATTCAGTAGAATGGACGTTCCGTAGCGGGAGAGAATGCCGTCAAAGATCATGGACCAGATATAGCCCAAGACGATGCCGCCGATCAGGTTCGGCATGAAGAACACCGAACGGAAAATGTTCGATCCCTTGATCGCCTTGGTGAGCATGTAGGCGATGAAGAACGCGACCACGTTGATCACGATCGTGGTGACGATCGTCAGCAATGTGGAGAAGCCCAACGCGTGCAGGAATTCCTTGTCCTGCAGTGCGCGGGTGTAGTTCTTAAGCCCTACGAACTCGGCGTCGGTAACCGTTGTGAACTTGCAAAAGCTCAGGTAGACGCCCATGATGAATGGAACGACGAATCCAATAATGAATGCGGCGAACGTTGGCAGCGCAAACAGCGCCCACCATTTCCGTATCGCCTTGCCAGCCATGCTGATCATAGCCTGCCTGCTTTCTTTCCTTCTCCATTCCGATCACCGCGGCACCGCGGTGCGGAATTCCTGCAATTGTTGGCCGAATCAGCGGATCACTGCTCTGTTCTCCACCTTTCCGGTATTTACACTCGTCATGATAAACGGCATGACACGAAATGTCAAACGTTGTCATTTTTACATGTCTTGAGACGCAAATTTACCAACGTTGCCATGTTTTTGATTATAAAAACTCGTTGCAATATCAAGCATTTTAAGCCTCTTCTGCTATAATGAAAACGTTTGTAATGCATGTATTGCAAAGATGTCGCAATACAGTATGTTGGAACGTAAGCAGTCACAAGGAAAAACATGAAAAGCAGTATTCAAGATGTAGCGCAGCTTGCGCACGTATCCATTTCAACGGTTTCGCGTTCCTTCACACGCCCGGATCTCGTGTCGAAAGCCACCCGAGACAAGGTGATGAAAGCCGCGGACGAGCTGAACTTCTCCATTTCACGTTCCGCAGCCGCGCTGAAAACCGGTCGCGCGCTGCGCATCGCGGTCCTGGTTTCCGGACGGCTCAACCTGTGGTTCAGCTCATCCATCATCGAAGGCCTCAACCAGATCTTCCACGACGAGGGATACGACATTTCCATCTACCAGATGTCGAGCATCGAGGAACGTCGTGAATTCTTCGACATGCTGCCGGTGCGCCGCAACGTCGACGCGGTAATCGTCATTTCCTTCGATATCGACGCCAACGAGATCGATCAGCTCAAGTCCGTCAATGTGCCAATCATCGGCATCAACTCGAGTCTGCCGGAAGAGCGCGGTTTCAGCGCGGCCGTGCGCATCGACGACAAGCAGGGATCCGAGCTTGCCGCACGCCATCTTATGACGCTCGGCCACCGTAACATCGCCTACATTCGCACCAACCGCGAAGTGACGCTCCACTTCAGCGTGCAGGGACGTTTCGAATCGTTCATGGCGTGCTGCCAAGCCAACGGCGTCGAACCGCGCGTGCTCGTCACCGACGAAAGCAAGAACAACATCAGCAAAGTCGTGACGCAGCTGCTCAGCCTCGACCATATGCCGACCGCGATCGCCTGCCAGGAAGACGGCATCGCGGTGCCGCTGCTGTTCCAGCTGGAACGCAACGGATTCACCGTGCCGAACGATATTTCCATCATCGGCTACGACGACAGCATTTACGCGCGCGACCTCGGCCTGACCACCGTGCGCCAGACGCCTGTCGAAATGGCGCAGGAGGCGGCCCGCATGACGCTCGATCTCATTGAGGAGCGCCCGCTTGACGAACCGTTCAAAACGTTCCCGGCGCAGCTGATCGTGCGTTCCACTACGGCTCGTCTGCATCGCTAAACGGTCCGAACGAGCACCGTTCGCATAGCGTCTGTTTTTTGCTGCCATGTTGAACTTCACCACTTCGTGACAGCGATTCGGGCGTCGTTGCCTTACGCTATCTTGTAATCGAATCTTTATATTCGTCTTTCGACTACTGTAAATGATAGCGCTTTCATTTCTGTTGCACAAATTCACCAATCTACAGCGTATTTTCGTCTAAAATCAGGGCTTTTAGTATCATGGAAGCGTTAATCATTTTCATCAAAGGAGACACATGGCTAAACCGACCATCGCCAACGTAGCCGAATTGGCAGGAGTGTCGCAAGCCACCGTTTCCCGAGCACTTCGTGGCGCGACCAACGTCACAGAAGAGACCCGCATCAAAGTTCAGCGGGCAGCGGATCAACTCAACTTCACACTCTCAAAAAGCGCTTCCGCCCTAGCATCCGGAAAAACCATGCGCGTCATCCTCCTGGTCTCGGGCAAACTCAACGAGTGGTTCAATTCCGGAGTGCTCCAAGGGGTCTACGAGGAGCTCGCGCCGGTCGGCTATGACGTCACACCGGCCTTCATCACCGACCGCAGCGAACTGGACCGGTTTTTCTCCCAGCTGCCAAAAAGCCGCAACGCGGACGCCATCATCATTTCCTCATTTCAGCTCATGCCCGCCATGCGCGACCAGCTCCAAGCCATAGACCTGCCGACCGTGGGCGTCAACGTTCCTGCGGAATCGGGTTATTTCGACGCCTCCGTCAGCATCGACAACTCCAGTGCGATGACCATGGCCGTACGATTGCTGCGCTCTCTGGGGCATACCAACATCGCGTTCTGCAGCGACTACATTCCGGCCGACATGGTCTACAACACCAGCCAACGCACCCAGGCGTTCGCGGATGCCGCACAGACCAACGCCGCCGATGGAATCACATTCAGCCTGCTCACAGCCGACGCGCACGATGCGCCGCTGAGCAAATCCGACCTCGCCTCACAACTGACCGCGAAACTGCTGTCACTTCCGGAACGCCCCACCGCCGTCTGCGTGGAAACCGACCAAGTCGCCATCGCACTGGTCAAGGAACTACGCAAGCAGCAGCTGAATGTGCCGGAAGACATTTCAGTGCTCGGCTTTGACGACGCCGAAATCGCACAGGCAGCGGATCTTTCCACCATTCGCCAGGAGCCAATCGAGCTAGGGCGCATAGCCGGTAGAAAAGTGCTGCAGCTCCTACGTAACGAACCTCTTGAACATCCGCATGAACTGCAGGATCCTTTGCTGGTGTTGCGCAACACCACAAGCCGCATTGACAGCGGGGCGGCGACGGCGGAATAAATCGGCGTCATAAATCGACGGCAGCTGAATAAATCGAGAGGCAGCGGAAAAACGTAAAGCCGCCAAAACGCGAAAGCGGCCTGTATGCATGAACCAGATCATGCACACAGGCCGCTCTTTTCATCGCAAGCCTTGCAGGGCTTCAATCAGCGGTGCGATCTCACCCCTGCTGATCGAATTTCTGCGCTTGAGGAACGGATCCCAACGATTCCTCGTTGTTGTTCCATTCGGTGGCCCAGCCGTCGACGTAGGCGCTCTTCACCTTGCTCCAATCGCCGGTGCCCTGCGCGTATTCGATAAGCGCCGCGGCGACGTCGTCCTGCCACTGCTGATCCGGAACGGTAAAGCTGCGTACCTCGGTCTTGCCATCGGCAGCGTAGGAGCGAGCGATCTTGGTCAGCGGATTATCCGGCTGGAACTCATCGCCATCGAATGTGGTGAACGGTACGGAGAAGCCCATATCTTGGGAGAGGATCTTCTTGGCCTCGTCATCGGTGACCATCCACTTGATGAAGTCGAGCGTGGCCTGCTTGTCTTTGTCGGAAGCGTTCTTGTTCACCGCCCAGCTGGCGTCATACACGCCTGCGGGACCGCTCTCCTCCTCGCCCTTGATGCCCATGTAATACGGCAGCATGCCAAGATCGTCGTCCGCTACTTCGTTACCCTTGATCTGCGTGTAGGCCCAGACACCGTTCGGATAGAACGCCACCTGGCCGAGCGCGAATTCGGAAGTGACATCGTCGTACGTCTTCGAGTTGACCAGGCTCGGATCAGTCGGGCTGGTCTCCAGCTCGAGATCGAACAGATCCTTGTAGTTATCCAAGTAGGTGCCCTTGATGGTCTTGGAGAACGTGGTGTTCATGTCCTTGTACTCGTAGTACAGCGGGATGCGCCCCATATGCGCGGAGAAACGGTATGTGTCGGAGGCATCCAGACCTGGCGTCGCGAACGCGCCGTCGACGCCGAGATCGTCCTTGTGCTCGTTGATGGACTCGGCCACGGCCTTGAGCGTCTTGTAATCCTTGATGTCGTCGGCGCTCTTGATCACCGCGTAATCCTTGCTGGCGTAATCGTTGATGATCTTCTTGTTGTAGATGATGCCGTACCATTCAGCCGCGTATGGCAGCGTGAACGAATCGCCATCAATGGTGTAGGAGTAGGCCTTGCCGTCATCGGTGAGCAGTTTGTACGCTTCGGTGTCCTGCAATGGCTCGCAATACTTCTGATATTTTGCGAACTGGTCGAAACCGGAGATGTTGAACATGGTCGGCGCGTTGGACTTGGCCAGCTCCGAGCTCATGGTCGCATCGTATGTGCCGGACGCACCGGTCTGCACGTCCACCTGCACACCGGTTTTTTCGGTATACATTTCGGCGAGCTGCTTGTATTGGTCCACGACTTCCGACTTGTTGTTCATGAAATACACATGGCCCTTGTCGGAATCAGCGCTGCTGCCGCCGCAAGCCGCCAACGATACGCCCATGGCCAACGCCGCGGCGACCGCGCACGTTTTGGTGATGATTCCCTGCTTCATTGCTTATCTCCTTCGTTGGATTTGTTGTTATTCGTTGGACTTGCTGATTTTCGTGGTAGCTATTTGTACGTGCGCCGGCATTGCTTCCGGCCGCCGCGTTATATCTGGAGCCAGGCGGTGGTGTCTTGCGGCAAACGCCCGTCCGCGGTGAGTTCACCCGACGCGAGGATGACTTCGCCTTGCGGCAGTTCGACCGGCTGTTCGCCGAAATTGGTGACGCTTGCCCAGCCATTGGAACGACGGTAGGCGATAACGCCGCCGCGCTGCCCATCAGCGCCGTCCCGCACGTCAGATGGACGATCTTCGTCCAGCCACTGCAGTTCGGTGTCCTGCGGCATCAGGTTATGCCTCAACGACAGCGCCTTGCGATACAGGTTCAGCATGGAATTCGGGTCGGCATCCTCCACGTCAACGGCGAAATCCTTATACCACTTCGGCTGTGGAAGGTGCGGATCATGCTCGGCACCCGCAGGAGAGAAACCAAAAGAACCATCGTGGCCGAATTCGTCATCGGGATCATCGAGCTTCGGAGCGTCGGCAGCGATCCACGGCAACGGCACTCGGCAGCCGTCACGGCCCTTTTCGGTTTGCTCGCGTACGCTGTTGAATGCGGTGGGATCCTCCAGCTCGTTCCACGGAATATCCGCGACTTCCGGCAGTCCCAGTTCCTCACCCTGATAAATGTAGGTGGAACCAGGCAAGGCAAGTTCCATAAGAATCGCAGCGCGGGCACGCTTGGCGCCCAATTCGCGGTTCTCCTCATAGGTGGTACCGTCGCGCAGCAGCCAATCCTTGGCCAGCTGATGATGCGACGAGGCCGGAACCTGCGGCAATCCATAACGGCTGGCGTGACGAGGCACGTCGTGGTTGCTCATCACCCAAGTCGCGGAGGAGCCGGAACGTTCCGCGCTTTCCAAGCCTTCCTCGATGGCCAGGTGCATGTCGTCGCGAATCCAGTCCTTCTTGGCGAACTCGAAGTTGAACACCTGTCCGAGCTCTTCGGTCGACGCATACAGATGCTGGCGATCCGGATTGACCCAGGCTTCGGCCACGGCGAATGCCGGCGGATTGTACTCGTTGAACACCTTGCGCCACTCGCGGTAGATGTCATGCACCTCATCACGGTCATACAACGGGTGCGACCCGTCCGAGGGAAGCACATGCTCGCAGACCTTGTAGCTTTCGAGGTCGTCGCGGTCAAGATCCTTGGCGAGGCCGTGCGCCACGTCCACGCGGAAGCCGTCCGCACCATGGTCGAGCCAGAAGCGCAGCGTCTTGATGAAGTCGGCGCGCACCTCGGGGTTCTTCCAGTTCCAGTCCGGCTGCTCCTTGGTGAACATGTGCAGATACCACTGGCCGTCAGGAACGCGCGTCCACGCCGGACCGCCGAAGCTTGCGATCCAATCAGTCGGCGGCTGGTCGCCGTTCGGACCCTTGCCGTCGCGGAAGATGTAACGGTCGCGCTCCGGGGAGCCTGGGGCGGCGGCAAGGGCGGCCTTGAACCATTCGTGCAGGTTGGAGCTGTGGTTCGGCACGATGTCGACCACGACCTTGATGCCCCGCTTGTGGGCGGACCTAGCGAGCTCGTCGAAGTCGTCCATGGTGCCAAGCTTCGGGTCGACGTTGCGGTAGTCGTCCACGTCGTAACCGCCGTCGGCGAGCTGGGACGGGTAGAACGGGCTCAGCCAGATGGCGTCCACGCCGAGTTCGGCGAGGTAGTCGATCTTCTCGGTGACGCCGGCGATGCTGCCCAAGCCCGATCCGCGAGAATCCTTGAAGGAACGTGGGTACACCTGGTAGACCACGGCCTGCTTCCACCACAACGCCGGATCGGCAGTATCAATTTCTTGTTGCATCATATGTTTTCACTTTCGTCGCATCGTCGCAAAATGACAGCGATTACATTTCCCCAAACTGCAGATAAGAACATTTTTGAATCAAAATCTTCTCTGTTTGTTGTTAACAATGATAGCGCTTTCATTACTGCGACGCAATCCCGTCACACACGGCGTGTCACTTGATTCGCCATCATCTTTTGTTCTTTTTTAAAAAAAAAACGAGCTGCAATCAGGAAAGGAGAAGAGGACTTCCGATTGCAGCTCGTCGTTTATTCAGTTATTGAGTTATTCGATTGACATGCTGATTGCGATCACAGCAGCCGCACTATGCGATGTTCGAACCGTATTCGCAATACATGTCGTTTATTGGATTTTGCTTTTGCCGGATTGGCTGAATTTCGTCAGCCCGCTGGTGCGAGATCAGTGAGCGGCGTCGTACTCGGTCTTCCAACCGTCCACGAATGCGGTCTTGACGGCATTCCAGTCGCCGGTGCCCTGAGCGTACTCAAGAAGGGCGGAACCAAGCTTGTTCTTCCACTCTTCGGACGGCATCATGGTGAAGTTCCAAGAGACTGCGGTCTTGCCGGAGTTCTGATCTTCAACAGCGGCCTGCACCAGCGGATTGTCGGACTTGACATCGCTGAAGGACTTGAACGGAGTGGTGAAGCCCATGGCGCTGGACAGGGCCTCGATGCCGGTCTTGCTGGTGACGACCCACTTCAGGAAGTCCTTAGTGGCCTTCTTATCGGCGTCGGAAGCCTTGGAGTTAATGCACCAGTAGTTCTCGGAGCCAGTGGCCAGACCCTGGTTCTCCTCGCCCTTGGCGCCCATGTAGATTGGGAGCATGCCGACGGACTCGGCCTTCATGCCGTTCTTCTGCAGATCGGTCCATGCCCAAGTGCCGTTCTGATAGAACACGGCCTCGCCGAGGGAGAACTCGGAGGTGGCGTCATCACCGGTCTTGGAGCTCAGCTGGGTCGGTTCGGTGGTGGAATCCTTCAGGTACAGGTCGAAGATGTTCTTATACTCCGGCAGATAGGTACCCTTGACGGTCTCCGGCTGCTTGGTGATGTTGTCATCCTTGAACTCGTAGTACAGCGGCAGGTTGGCCAGATGAGTCTTGAAGCGCCAATCGGAGCTGGAATCGAAACCTGCGGAAGTGAATGCGCCCTTAACGCCGAGCTGGTCCTTCTTGGCCTGGATGTCATCAGCAACGGCCTTCAGGGTATCGAAATTGTCGATATCCTTGACGTCCTTGATCTTGGCGCCATCGGTGGCGATGTACTTGGCCAGCAGATCCTTGTTGTAAATCAGGCCATAGGTTTCCATAGCGTACGGAACGCCAACGACCTTGCTCCCATCCTTGAGGGCGACGTCCTTGTTGATGAGCTGCTTGTACGGCTCGGTGTCCGTCATGTCATCAGTGTAGGACTTCCAGTTCTGATAGCCGACCGGACCATTGACCTGGAACAGGGTCGGGGCTTCGGACTTGGCGATCTCGGACTTCAGGGTCTGCTCGTAGGTGCCGGAAGCAGCGGTCTGGACCTTGACCTCGACACCGGTTTCCTTGGTGTAATCCTTGGCTAGCTTCTGCCATTCGTCGTTGGATTCCGGCTTGAAGTTCAGGTAATAGACCTTGCCCTTGCCGTCGTCGGAGCTGGAGCTCGATCCGCAAGCGCCCAACGTGCCTACGGACATCGCCGCGATGGCGACCATTCCAACTGCTGCCTTGATAGTACGATTCATCATCGAACCTTTCTCTTCCATTCCTGTTTCCCAGCACCCCGCTGGTCAACATCCTGTGAAATCGCTTCCTCACGATTCCTGACACGCACTATTGTGCCGCATTTCTCCCATTTTTGCAAACGTAAGCAAAAAAAACCATTTTTAGGGTGATTTTACGATCGCAGGTTTTTCTCAAAATACTTTATTTTCAACGGTTTTCATCACACTGTCTTTATGAAACCGTTTGCGACACACCCTCCATATCACACGGCAGCAATCGCAGTGAATCGCGAACCTGACGCCGTACGGCAACAAAAAAACGCCGGCGGTTTGTAAACGATGTCAAACTACCGACGTTCAGCCCAGCGCAACGCACCTAGCAATTCCAATGCTCGATAACGTTGTCTCCCTTATATTGGCTCAGCACGCAATAATGCGCGGTGTCGAGGCGCAGCAAACGCGCGAAATGCGGATCGACGTCCAGCCACTGCGAGGTGAGGATGCGCAACACATGCGCGTGCGCCACCAACAGCACGTCATGACCGGCATTGAGCAGCGGCATCACCGCGTCGATCGCATCGCGGGTGCGCGCGGCGGTCTCCTCAACCGTCTCGCCAGGGCCATTGTGCACCGGAACCTGCTCGCCGCTTGGCAACGTCTCAACCCAGTCGCCCTCCAACGATTCGGGAAGGGAACGCGGACCGTCGCGCCATACATCCCACTGGAAGCCGCCAGCCTCGCTCACCTCCTGGCGTGTACGCCCTTCGGCACGGCCGTAATCCCATTCCGCAATCTCGTCAAGCACTTTGAAATCGCCATAACCAGCCAGTTGCGCGGTCTGCTGGGCGCGACGCAGGGGGCTTGCGAACATGCAGCCTTGGTCGAAACCATTGGGGAATGCCTCACGAAGACGCTCGCCCGCCGCACGAGCCTGCTCGCAACCGGTATCGGTCAACGGAATATTGGTTCGGCCGGTATGCTGGCCCGATTCGCTCCACACAGTCTGGCCATGGCGCAGCAGTACCAGGCGGCCGGGCGCGGTTGAAGAAGCATCCTTGCTTCCGACTTGAGTATCTGTCATACTCCTACTCTAGCCGACGAAAAGCGTTTCACCAGCAATCTTCCACCACGTGTCTTAAGCGCTTCGCAACGCACGCATGCGCCGGCGAAATCCAACCGAAATCCGACGGCACGGTCTACACTGGAAATCATGAGTGAAATGCCTGATCCGGAATCCAGCGCAGACCGCATCGTAGCGTCGCTGCATAACGTCGACGAGAAAGTGAATGCCCTGCGCGAACAGCGAATCAACGATCCCGACGATCTTTGCGACAAGATGTTCAAGGTGGCCGCCCCCACGCTGGCCGGACTCGTGTTCGGCAAACTGTTCGAACTGGCATGGCGCAAGTCGGTCGGCCGCAAAGCCGTGTTGCCGGACGGCACCACCGACAAACGCAAGGAACTGGCGCTGAATCTCGTGTTCGGCGTGGCTTCCGCAGGACTCGGCGCGCTGGTGTCACAACTGTCCGACCGCGGATCGCAGGCGCTGGTCGATCGCCGCCACTCCCGTCAATCGCGCCGAATCCGCTGAAACCGTGGAATCCGCTAGATTTGCCGATAAGCGCAAATTTCGCCAAATCCGCAAACAATTCCACTCCAACTTCCATATTTCGAAGCGTGCGATTCAAATCTGCAATTGAAGCTGCGGCTGGAACCGCACGAAACTGCACGGAACTGCGATTGGAAGGAAATGCGCTTGCGGGCGAAAATACTTGCGCAATTACGCGGATGGGATATAAATAGTCAACATGAGTAATATTCTGCATAATGCAACTGTCGACACTCTGCTGGAGCGTCGTTCCATCCGCAAATTCAGGCCGAAGCCGCTGAGCGACGATATTGTCGAAACTCTCGAAACCGTGGCCCAGCATGCCGCAAGCAGCCAATTCCTGAACGACTGGTCGGCAATCCGCATCACCGATCCGGCCGCAAAGAAGCGTCTTGCCGAAATCGGCGGGCAGCCATATATCGCGACCGCGCCACTGCTGTACGTGTTTGTGCTTGACGAGCATCGCAATGCGGCCATCGCAGCTTCCAAGGGCGTTGAGACCGCTTCCGACGAGTTTACGTTGAATGGCAGCTATCGTTACACTCAGGCACAGAATGACGCAGTTTTGGCGCTTCATGCGATGGAGACGGCCGCTTATTCGCTCGGCCTTGGCTGTGTGATTCTCGGCTCGCTGCTTAACGATGTTCCGGCTTTGATTGATCTGCTGAATCTTCCGGAATACACGTACCCTGTGCTCGGACTTGCGATTGGCAAGCCCGATCAGGATCCCGCACTCAAGCCGCGTATGCCGCGCTCCATGCAGTTCTTTGAGAATGAGTATCCGTCGAGCAATGAGACGTTGCTTGTCGGTTTGCAGGATTTTGACGAGGAAGTGCATCGGTATTACGATTTGCGCAATACCGAGCGCCCAGTTGATCCGTTCAGCGATCAGATCGCGTCGAATGCGGTCGATTCCGGCGTGACCAGCAAGGCCGTGGCTCCAAACGCCAAGCGCCAAGGCTTCCGCCTCGAGCGCTAACGGAACTACTTACGACGTGGTTTGTAGCCTTTTTTGCGGGAATGCGGTTTAATCTGCTGATTGAAGGGCACGTACGTGTAGCTGGATTGTGGATCGCGATGTGTGAGATGCCAGGTTCCGCAGAATTCGCACCGATACACCCATAGTTCGGTGCCGCGTTCACGCCAACTCTGGTCGGCGGCCTGCCGGGCCGTCGCTTTGTCGCGATACATGATTTTGTTCGATTCGACGCAGCGTTTGGGTACGAAATAATGCATAGTTCCTCAGTCTATTCCACCATCGGATAAGAGCAGGAAGCTCCCCTGAAATTCCTGGGATCCCTCAGCGTCCCGAAACTCCCAGTGACTGGAACGATCCTCCCGTCCACGGGCCTTCCGGCGTCCGTTTCCCTCCACCGAATGGAGGAAAACACGCGTGTGCGGAAACAAAAAAGGACCTTCCGGGAACCCCGATGGGGCTCGACCAGAAGGTCCGTAAGTTGAATGCGGCGGCGTGCTACTCTCCCACACCCTCTCGAGTGCAGTACCATCGC